>OHIY01001250.1_pt1 | contig 10319 bp, 10 predicted proteins | sample 1568351 | NCBI WGS metagenome assembly OHIY01 (sample SAMEA3879547, study PRJEB24766) | human gut metagenome | biome: human-associated habitat; feature: feces | place: USA | collected 1985/1987 | reverse complement strand
CGACAGCTACGAGGCTTCCCGCACCGGCATCACGGCCGGAATATCGGCATCGCTCGACCTCAGACGCCTCGACATCAACGCCGGAGTGCAGTACGACGCATGGCTCGACGCCGGACGCGGCTCGAGACAGGCGTTCTCTCCCTGGGCCGACCTCAGCCTGGACCTCGGAGGCGGAGCAGGCCTGAACGCATTCGTCCGCAGGGCGTACAGGGTGCCTACTTTCAACGAACTCTACTATGCAGGCTACGGCAACCCGGAGCTCAGGCCGGAAGACGCCGTGCTGAGCGGTCTCGGGCTGAAGTGGAACCGTTCCTCCGGAGACGGCTGGAAACTGACGGCGAGCCTCGACGGCTTCTACAACCTGCTCAAGGACAGGATAAGCTCGGCACCCACCGAGGAAGATCCGAACATCTGGCTTCCGTACAACACAGGCAGGGTCGAAGTCCTCGGAGCAGAAGCCGGACTCTCTCTCGGGCACGAAGGTACGCGCCTCGACTGGGGGCTCAGGCTGAAATATGCGTTCCAGGACGCCACCGACCGCACTCCGGACGGCAGCAGCTACGGCATGCAGGTCCCCTACATCGCAAGGCACTCGCTGAGCGCGGGCGCACATGCCTCCTGCCGCGGCTGGAGCGCCTCGCTGGACTGGATACTGAGGTGCGGCAGGTTCGACTCATACGGACAGCTGCCCGACTGGAACAGCCTCAACATCTCGGCCGGCAAGGAGTTCTCCCTTTCCGGCAGGCTCGCCCTGCGTCTCGGGATCAAGGCCCTGAACCTGCTCGACTGCCGCTACGAGGCCGTAAGGTACTATCCCCTGCCGGGACGCTCGCTGCAGGCGAGCGTTGCGGTCACCTTCTGACGCTCCCGGAAGCCACAAAAACTACGACACCATGTTTCTGAGCATATTATATGTAATCCTTTCAGGAATCGCCCTCCCGGTCGGGGGCATACAGATGCAGTACCTGTGGCGCAACCAGCTGGGGGACGTATACTCCCTCGGGCTGGGTTCCGCAGCGTGCCTCGGAGCGGCCGCCGCGACCATGTCGGGCTGGTGCTCGCTCACGGTGGGATCCTTCATCTGCACGCTGATATGCACCGCCGTATGCTTCCTCGTGACGCTGAAGGTCTCCACGCGCAAGCTGATAACCTTCGGCATACTGTTCGGCACGTTCATCGGTTCGCTCGGCACCATAGTGGTGACCAACGCGCCCCGACCTGATGCAGAAATACTACCTCTGGGGTGCGGCCAACTTCAGAATGGAGGGAGTCACCGGCGCCGACGTGGCATTCTCCCTGGTGCTTTTCGTCCTGGGGCTCGGAGCCGCGCTGGCAGACAGCCGCAGGCTCACCCGCCACTTCCGCGGGGAAATCGAACTTCCGGCCATGCACAAGGCGCTGGACCTGCTGATGATAATGTTCCTCGTGACCTCCGCCGTGAGCATCTGCGGCCCCATAGGGTTCATATCCCTCGGGGTACCCAACCTGAGCCGGACGGTATGCCGCAACACCGACATCAGGATCCACTACCTGATATCGTCAGCAATGGGCATTGCACTGCTGCTCGTGACCTACCTCGTCACTGAGTATGTGAACTTCGGGATATACCTGCCCATTAGCGCGACCATGGCGATAATCGCGCTCCCTCTGACGGCGCTGCTGTTCGTAAGGCAGCACAAAGACGCGGAGGATCAGCCCAGCAGATAGCCTTCGAGCTGCGCGGCGTCGCAGGCATACATGTCCGCACGGGCGGCGGCATCGGGACGGAAGCCCCATGCCACGCCTATGCTCTTCACACCTGCGGCCTTCGCAGTGTCGACATCCGTACCGGAGTCGCCGACCATGACCGTATCGCCGGGTGTCAGGCCGGAAGCGGACACTATGTCGAGCACCACTGCCGGATCGGGCTTGAGAGGCAGCCCCTCGGCGGCACCCATGACCCTTACGAAAGGTATTCCAGGGAAGAAGCCGCGCACGAGCCGCTCCGCACCTTCCTGGAACTTGTTCGAGGCTACGGCGAGCCGCACTCCGGAAGCGTCGAGCCTCGATACGAGGGCCTCCATTCCGGGATAGGGACGGGTATGTATGTCGATATGGGAACAATAGTAGTCCATGAAGTCGGACAGCATCGAGTCCACGAAGGCCCCGTCGCCGGAAAGCTCTTCCGGAAGGGCGCGCTCCACGAGCTTGCGCACGCCGTTGCCCACCATAAGCCTGTACTGCGCCGCATCGTGCAGGGGCAGGGAGCGCAGGGAGAGCGCATGGTTCACCGCCACACCGAGGTCTTCTATGGTATCGAGCAGTGTCCCGTCAAGGTCAAAAACGACAAGTTTGAATTTCATGGCGCGAAGATAGAGAATAATTTGGTCATATTCCTACTTTTTCGTATATTTGCAGTCCCAATGGGGTATTAGCTCAGTTGGTAGAGCGTTTGAATGGCATTCAAAAGGTCAGCGGTTCGATTCCGCTATGCTCCACGAAATGATTCAGATCGGCATAAAAGGGCACGAAGAGGCGGTTGTCACTGAAGACATGCTGGCATCCAATGTAGGAAGCGGCCTCGTGAAAGTCTACTCGACCGCGATGATGATAGCCCTTATCGAAAAAGCCGCCGTACTTTCCGTAGAACCATATCTTGAGCAGGGACAGGGCTCCGTAGGAACTCTGGTCAACGTGAGCCATTGCTCCGCCACTCCGCTCGGGATGAAGGTGCACGCCGAGACCGAGCTTGTGGAGATAGACCGCAGGAGACTGGTCTTCAAGGTCGCCGCATACGACGAAAGGGGCCTGATAGGCGAAGGGATGCACGAGAGGTTCATCATAGACAACGCCAGGTTCCAGGCGAAGGCAGATTCTAAATAAACAGACCATGATAAAGGATATATACCTGGCAGCGGGCTGCTTCTGGGGCGCGGAGAAATACCTCCGGCAGATTCACGGGGTGGTGTCGACCGAGGTGGGCTACGCCAACGGCAACATCTACCATCCCACCTACAGGGAAGTCAGCACCGACGTCACAGGCTACGCCGAGACCGTGCATGTGAAGTATGACACCGAGGTCATAGGCCTGGAACGCATACTCCAGATATATTTCCACGCCATCGACCCCGTCAGCATCAACCGCCAGGGAAACGACACCGGGACGCGCTACCGCACCGGCATCTGGTACACTGACGAGGAAGACCTGCCCGCCATCAGGAAAATCTACGACAGGGTGCGCGGCGAAGTCAGGCAGCCGCTCGCAGTGGAAGTCAAGCCGCTGAAGAATTTCTACCGGGCCGAGGAGGAGCACCAGGACTACCTCGGGAAGCATCCCGGAGCCTACTGCCACATTTCCGACTCGCTGATGGAATTCGCCAGGACCGCATCGGAAAGTTCAAGCGACTGACATGCAGGAGCATTATGTCCGCGTTCTCGTCCCGCTCAGGCTGGACTGGATTCCCGTCTACCGTACGGAACTCCCACTGAAACGCGGAGATTATGTCAATGTCGCCCTGTCGGGCCGGAACTATATCGGGGTCGTCTGGGAATGCGACGCGGTTCCGGACATATCTTCCGGACGGATTCTCCCCGTCCTTTCGGCAGCCGAAGGAATCCCGGCAGCCTCGGAGAAGGAAATGAAGTTCTGGGCATTCCTGTCCGAATATTATCTCTGCTCCCTGGGAGAAGTCTACAAGGCCGCACGTCCGGCACAGCTGTTGCGCGCGGTGCAGGTCGAGCTCGACCGGATAAAAAGGACGGAGAGGGCCAGGCTCGCCCGCAAGGATGCCCTGGATTCGGCGGTCGCCAGGCTCGAACTCAGGCTCGCGGCGCTGGAAGAGAAGATTTCGTCACCCCACCGCTCGGAAGCCGTGGTTTCCGGACTCGTCTCCAGGAAAGAGAGAATACTCGCGCAACTGGAAGAGAAGCGCAAGGCCGCCGCCGCACTTTTAGGCCGGGAGGACATCCCCGCCCCGGCACCTGCGGCCAACACCGGGCGGCCGCTCGTAGTACATGGGACGCAACGTCTCCAGACCTATCTGGAAGCCGTCACCGAAGCGCTTGACGCAGGCGGACAGGTTCTGATACTGACCCCGGAGACTGCATTCTGCGAACGTCTTGAGACCTTTTTCAGCCAACGTCTGGGAAGCCGCCTGCATACGGCAGGTTCCCCCGCTAGACGCGGACGCACTGCAATCGCCCTGCAGCAGGGCGCCGGCATCGCCGTCGTCAGCACGAAGAACGGGATATTCCTCCCCTTCAGCAGGCTCTCGCTGATAATCATCGATGAGGAGCAGGACAGCCTGTACAAGCAGAACGACAGCGCACCGCGCTACAACGGCAGGGATTCGGCGCTGATGCTTGCCGAACTCCATTCGGCCAGGGTGCTGCTCGGCAGCCCGTCACCGTCGCTCGAAACCGCCTACAACTGCATGACCGGGAAATTCGTGCAGCTCCGGCTCCCGGAAAGCGCCGGACGGCTGTCCGTAATCGACGTGAAGGCGGAAAGGAAGAAGAACGGGATGAGCGGATACTTCTCCCGCAAGCTCGTCGCGGCAATCCGTGGCTGCAGGGGCAAGGTGACCCTGATACGGGGCTGGGAGAAGCCGGAGACCCTGAACATGGAGATTTCGACCCTGTTCCCGGAAAACGCGCCGGAAGTGCTCAGCCCCGGCGAGCTGAAGAGCCGAGGATGCGAAGGCACCCGACTGCTCGCGATATTGCAGGCCGATGCGCTCGTGGACGACAGGAGCTTCCGCTGCGATGAAAAGGCCCTCCAGCTGGTCGAGACCCTGCGCGCCCTCGTGCCCGAGCTCATAATCCAGACCGCCGTGAGCGAGAGATTCGACGGGAGCAAGACCCTGGAATCTCTTCTCGCCGAACGCAGGGAATTCAACTTCCCTCCCTTCAGCCGGATGGTGGAAATCAGGTCGGAAGCCGACGGGGAGGCCAGGGCGAGGCATTTCCTGAAAAGGGATGCGCAGCTGGGGCGGAACAAGCGCAGGATTCTCGCGGACCTGCCCCGGGACTGCTACCCCGACGTAGATCCGGCATGACTGCCATGCATGACGGAAAAAGGGCCGGCTCCTTGGCGGGAACCGGCCCTTTGATTACATCCTTTTGCGCCGCTACTTGAAGAGCAGGGGTGCGAAAGTGTTCAGATAAAGTCTCCAGTTGGACCATACGTGGCCGCCGTCGGACTCGTAGAAGATATGTTCGAGACCCTGCTCGGTGAGAGTCTTGTCAAGAGCCTGGGAGCCTTCATAGAGGAAGTCGGTGGTGCCGCATGCAAGGAAGTAGAGCTTCACGCCGGCGTCCTTGAGGGCCTTGACCTGCTCGGGAGTGGCAGCACCTGCGGCTGACAGGGGGCAGATGTAGTCGAACATCTCGGGATAGAGTATGGATGCGGTGATAGTGTGTCCGCCGCCCATTGAGAGTCCGGCGATTGCACGTGATGCGGGCTTGGCTATCGCCCTGTACTCCTTCTCGATGAAGGGCACGATCTCTTCGCAGAGACTCCTTACGTATGCGTCGCGGAACGCAGGGTCACGCCAGTCCATGTCCTTGTTGGCAATGCCCATGGTGCAGGCGGCCTGCTGGTTGGGGTTGCCGTTGGGCATCACCACTATCATGGGCTCGGCAAGACCCTTCTCGATGAGGTTGTCGAGAATCTGCGCGGCGCGGCCCATGGAAGTCCAGGCCTCCTCGTCTCCGCCGGCTCCGTGGAGCAGATAGAGCACGGGATATTTCTGCCTGGGATTGGCCTCATAGCCGTAGGGTGTGTAGACCGTCAGACGGCGGTTCATCCCGAGAATCTCGCTGTCGTACCACTTATATGAAACGGTTCCCCTGTGCTCTGCAGGGAAATAGTTCTCGGTGCGCTCGCCGGGAACCATGAGCATGTTCAGGTAGCGGGTGCCGTCCCTCTGCACCATGTAGTTCTGGGGGTCGTTCACCGATACGCCGTCAACCACGAAATTGTAGGTGTAGATTTCAGGCGAAGGCAGGGCGATTTTCACTGACCATACTCCGTCGGCGCCCTTCTGCATAGGGATGCTGTCACCCCAGGGGTTGGGCATCCAGCTTCCGGAAAGGTTCACGACCGTGGCATAGTTCGCCGAGAGGCGGAAAGTCACGCTGTCTCCCTGGATTTCAGGGGAAACGACCCTGGGGCCGCCGAACGCGAAGTTGGCGAGCTCCTGGGCTGAAGCCGAACCGGCGACGAGGGCGAGTCCGGCGATGATTGAAATCAATTTTTTCATCTGAGTGTTATTGTTGCTTGGTTGGATTTCACTTATAGAAGACTTCATCGAAGAAGCGCTGCATGTCGGCGGCATAGGGGACTCCGTACTTCGCGAAGGTGTCCTTGGTGCGCTGGTCGGGTTTCCAGTCGAAGAACGCGTGTCCCGCCCCTTCGACAATCACAAGCTCGGCGGTCTGGCCGGCCTCGTGGAGATGCTCAACGTATTCCTCGATAGGCTCGCGCTTCACGGTCCTGTCAAGGGTGCCGAGCACCAGGTACTGGGGGATTGCGCGCTCCTTCACGGAAGGGATGTTGTCGTCCGGCGCGATGGCCATCTGGGCCTCAAGCGGTCCGTCAGGCATGAAGCGGACAAGGTTCTCCCTGTCGAACACTCCGTAGCTGGGAGCGACCGCCTTGACTGCCTTGAGCAGGCTCTTGCGCGCCTTCTTGGCGTTCATGCCCTCGGGCATGTAGGTGGGAAGATATTCATACACTCCCTCCTTCTCGCCGAAGCCGCCGTCACCTATTCTCTCGATGAGGGTTCCCATGCAGGCTGAAAGGTGTCCGCCGGCGCTGTCGCCGGTAATCGCGATCCTGTCGGGGTCGGCCCCGTACTCCTCGGCATGCTCCTGAATGTGGAGGACGGCGCCGAAGCAGTCCTCGATCAGGTCGGGCATGGTGTTGGGGGTCTCGTCACCGTCGAGGTTGCCCATCCACCTGTAATCTATGCTGCAGACCACATATTTGCCGTCCTTTATGAGCTCGCGGGCGAGGCCGCGCATGATGTCCTCGGTGTTGGATGACCATCCGCCGCCATGGATTATGATTATGCAGGGAAGGTTCCTGGCTCCGTCAGGGATGAACACATCGTACTTGAGGGGCTTCACGCCGGGCCGGGCATACACCACGTCCTGAATCACGCTGTAGCCGTCGAGGCGCCATTTCTCCATGATGGAGGCGCCCAGGCCCATGATGTTGTTATCTACGGTCACCTTGAACTCGGGGACCATGGACTCCTTGTAGACGGGATAGAACATCCCCTTGTCTATGGACAGCCAATAGCCGCTGTCGAAGACCCAGTCGGGGTCGGTGACCTCGACCTTCACGTCGAGCACGGTACCGGCCTTCACCACTCCGTCCTCGGGGACGGCGGGAGTCACGGTCACCTTGCCGTGTTCGGGCTGCACGACCTTGACAGTGAATGTATCCTGGGCGGATACGACGCCGCAGAACGCCATGAGTCCGGCGGCGGATGCAATAAGGCTCTTGAAATTCATGATGCTATGGTTTATTTGAAAATACGCTGTGCAAGGTCGTAGAGGTTCTGGCGCCATGCAATCCAGGAATGGCCGCCCTCGACCTCATTGTAATCGAACCTGACGCCGAGCCTTTCAAGCTCGTTGCGGGTGTCGATGCCGTTCTGATATGCGATGTCCGTCGGTCCGCCCTGGGTGAACACGAACTGCCTGAAGCTGGCGTTTATCCTGTCCACGTTTCCGGGCACGCCGAGACGTGCGGCTTCGGCTACAGGATCCCGACCGGGAGCGAAGCTGGAGGACAGCACGTATACGTAGCTGAAGAGTTCGATGTTCCTGAACGCCGTCTCAAGGGTCTCCATTCCGCCCATCGAAAGACCGGCCATCGCACGGTGGTCCTTGTCCGTGTAGACATTGTAGCTGTTCTCCACGAAAGGGATTATGCATTCGGTCATGTCCTCCGCAAAGATGGGGACTTCGCCCTGGAGGTCTTCCGTATGTATGGTCCCGTTGGGCATCACCACTATCATGGGCTCCATCTTCCCTTCGGCGAGGAGCCTGTCGAGAATCTCGCCTGCTGCACCGACCGTCGGCCATGAGGTGTCAGTGTCGCCTCCGCCGTGCACGAGATAGAGCACGGGCAGCTTCGGGCAGTGCTTCTCATATCCGGCCGGAGTCCATACGCGCATGGTGCGGACCTCGCCTATTACCGTGCTGTAGTAGCTCCTGACGGCCACGGAGCCGTGGGGTATGTCGCGGTCGTAGGAAAAGAACTCCGTCCCGTCAGGCTCCACCACGGCAAGCGCGGAGTTCTGGGTCGTGGTCTCGCTCCTGGGGTCGTAGACCTGGACGCCGTCCACCACGAAGTGATACCTGTACAATCCGGGCCGCACATCGGGAACGGTGACGGTCCAGACTCCGTTGTCCTGTTTCACGGGTTCCAGCCTTGTTCCCCAGGGGACAATGTCTCCCGCAAGGCCGACCTGCTCCGCTTCGGGGGCATAGATGCTGAACATCACCTTGCCGTCAGACAGCACGCGCACGCTCCGCAGCGTGTCATTAGGGGTTCTCTGCCACTGGGCCGAAAGGGTCAGGCCCGCCAGAAGGGCGGCAGATGCAAGCAGAATTTTCTTTATCATCAGGTCTCAGTTTTAATGTCATTATAACGCAACAACAAATTTCATCACTTATCGCGTAATATTTTTTCCTTCATGTTCAGAAATTTTACAAATTGTTCATATTTCACCGCCGGGTGGCGACATTCACGCCGCAACGGCGGGAAGACGGAGCCTTCCGGCCATCCCGTGGCAGTGCCGCCGGGAAGCGGAACCAACGGGCCGGAGAACCGCAAATCCGGGGCCTGTCCGCAAACATTGGACAAAATAACAAAATATTGTACGAAGATGAAATGCGGAAAGAATCAAATAAGCGACATTTGTATTCTGTAACGGAACAGACACTGACTACAACCAATTTTCTATAAAACCATGCGCAAACTAGCACTTACAGTATTCGCGGCATTTGCAGTCTCATTTGCATGTGCGGCGCAGCAGTCACTCTACGGAGGACAGCAGATCATCTCTCCCGAAATCCATGAAGACAACACGGTGACATTCCGTTTCCAAGCCCCCAAGGCCATCAGGGTCCAGGTCACCGGCGACTTCCTCGAGCCCACCAAGATGGAAGTTCCCGGCTTCGGAACCTTTGACGTTCCCGGAGTCGCAGACCTCACGGAAGGCGAGAACGGAATATGGGAATACACCACCGATGTTCTCGAAAGCGAGCTCTACAACTACAACTTCATCGTTGACGGACTTTCAGTGAAAGACCCCAACAACGTCTATATCCAGAGGGACATCGCCAATCTGATGAACTATTTCATCATTCCCGGCGAGAGGGCAGACAACTATTTCGTGAAGGACGTGCCCCACGGAACCGTCTCAAGGGTATGGTACCATTCCGACGTGCTCGACAAGGACCGCAGGATGGCAGTCTACACCCCTGCAGGATATGAGACCAGCAAGCAGAGGTATCCCGTACTCTATCTCCTCCACGGCATGGGCGGAGACGAGGAGGCATGGCTCTGCACCGGACGTGCAGCCCAGATTATGGACAACCTGATCGCTGAAGGCAAGGCGGTGCCCATGATTGTGGTCATGACCAACGGCAACACCCTCCACAAGGCCGCTCCCGGAGAATCCGATGAGGGAATGTACAAGCCCTACAACTGCGGTTCGTTCGACACTTCCTTCGAGGCCCACTTCAAGGACGTAATCTCTTTCGTGGACTCAAGGTACCGCACCATCAGGAAGGCTGAGGGACGCGCCATCGCCGGACTCTCAATGGGCGGCGGACACTCCTTCAACATTTCCCTCAACTACCCCAACACTTTCGACTACGTGGGCCTGTTCTCAGCCGGACTCGGCATAGTGCAGGACAACGGCATGGGACAGATCGCCCCCGAGTTCTATGAGAACATCGACGAGAAGATCGACAGACTCTTCGCCAACGACCCCAGGCTCTACTACATCGCCATCGGCGAGACCGACTTCCTCTACGACTCCAACAAGGAGCTGCGCGAGAAACTTGAGGCCAAGGGATATCCTTTCGTCTATGTCGAGACTCCCGGCGGACACATCTGGCGCAACTGGAGAATCTACCTCGAGGACTTCGCACAGAGAATATTCAAATAATCCAAAAGCCCTGAAATCATGAAAGTCGTCAGCCAACTGATACTGACCGCAATCGCACTGGCCTCCGCAGCCTGCTCGCAGCAGACTGTCAACCTTCAGGACAGGCTTCTGGAGCACGATGCCGAAATCAACGAGGTCATCGCCAGG
>OHIY01001248.1_pt1 | contig 10324 bp, 10 predicted proteins | sample 1568351 | NCBI WGS metagenome assembly OHIY01 (sample SAMEA3879547, study PRJEB24766) | human gut metagenome | biome: human-associated habitat; feature: feces | place: USA | collected 1985/1987 | reverse complement strand
TTTTGTTGATGGCCACGATGGTGGAGGCGTCCTTGATGCCCTTGAGGTGCTGGGTGGCACCGGAGATACCGCAGGCGATATAGAGGTTGCCGGTGAACTTCTGCCCGGACATACCCACATAGCGGTCAAGGGGCAGGTATTTCAGCGTCTCCGCCACGGGACGGGAGGAGCCGATCGCCGCGCCGGCGGCCTTCGCCAACCCCTCCACCAGCTTCATGTTCTTCTTTTCGCCGATGCCCTTACCGGCGGAGACCACACGCTCCGCCTTGGGGATGGGCGTATCCATGGGGATGCCCACAGAGAAGTCGTGGCCGTCCTTTTTCAGCGCCGCCACCAGATCGTTGACCTGCTGGGCGGCGTCGCCCTCCCGGAAGATGGTGCGCTTGCGGATACCGGTGATGGGCGCGGGCTTCTTAGCTGCTGAGCGGCTTTCGCCGCCGCTGCTCTTGCCCAGCCTGCCGATGAGGTGGGAGGCGATGACCACCCGCTGGATCTCGTTGGTGCCCTCATAGATGGTGGTGATCTTGGCGTCGCGGTAGGCGCGCTCCACCTCCATGCCCTTGAGGAAGCCGGTGCCGCCGTGGATCTGCATGGCGTCGTTGGTGACCTCCAGCGCGATGTCTGAGGCGTACATCTTCGCCATGGCGGACTCCATGCCGTAGGGGGCGTGCTGCTCCTTCAGCTCCGCCGCGGAGTAGACCAGGAAGCGGGCGCAGCGCAGCTTGGTGGCCATGTCCGCCAGCTTGAAGGAAACGGCCTGCTGTGCCGCGATAGGCTTCCCGAACTGGACGCGCTCCTTGGCGTAGGTCAGCGCGTGCTCAAAAGCTCCCTGGGCGATACCCAGTGCCTGCGCCGCAATACCGATGCGCCCGCCGTCCAGCGTGGACATGGCGATCTTGAAGCCATCGCCCTCCTTCCCCAGCAGGTTCTCCTTGGGCACCTTCACGTCGTTGAAGATCAGCTCCGCCGTGGAGGAGGAGCGAATGCCCATCTTGTCGTAGTGGTCGCCGAATTCAAAGCCCTTCCAGCCCTTCTCCACGATGAAGGCGGAGATGCCCCGGGTGCCGATGTCCGGCGTGGTGACGGCGAAAACCACATAGGTGTCCGCCTTAGGGGCGTTGGTAATGAAGATCTTGCCGCCGTTGAGGAGGTAGTAGTCCCCCTTATCCAGCGCCGTGGTCTCCGTGCCGCCGGCGTCGGATCCGGCGTTGGTCTCCGTAAGGCCGAAGGCGCCGATCTTCTCGCCCTTGGCCAGCGGAACCAGATATTTCTTCTTCTGCTCCTCGGTGCCATAGGCGAAAATGGGCCATGAGCCGAGGGAGACGTGGGCGGAGAGGATTACGCCCGTGCCGCCGTCCACACGGGCCAGCTCCTCCACCGCGATGGCGTAGCTCAGGGCATCAAGACCGGCACCGCCGTACTCCTTGGGGTAGGGAATGCCCATCCAGCCCAGCTTGCCCAGCTTCTTGACAGCCTCATCGGGAAACTCATTGTTCTGATCCATTAAAAATGCGAGTGGCTTAATCTCCTCCTCCGCAAAACTCCGGATCTTCGCGCGCAGCTCTTCGTGCGCCGACGTGGTTTGAAACAGCATACGGGTACCTCCTTTTAAAATTTTACAGCTTGCTTGTATCTTGGGAATCGGATCCGCCGGTCAGCAGCCTGCGCAGGCTCACGGCACGGAACGCCTCGTCCTGCTTTTGCTGCAAGGCCGCCAGCTGACAGTGGATGGTGCACCGCCCATGCTTGTCCTGCCAGCGGCATTCATATCCCGGCTCCATGCAGGCGCACAGGATGCCCCGCTCCCCCACGACCCCCATGAGATCGTAGAGGGAGGTCGCGTCCAGATCGCAGGACAGCTCGCAGCCGCCGAGAGCGCCGCGGCTCACCCGCACCAAATTGCCGGCGGAGAGCTTGCGCAGAATCTGGTAGGCAAACTGATTGGGGATCAATTCCGTTTCCGACATCTCGGCCACCGAATGCTTCTCCCCGTCCAGCAGCACCCGCAAAATGCGCAGCGCGTAGTCCGTCTCTTTGGTGATGATCATGCTCCACATCCTCTTTTCGCTTGCTTGTTAATACCATAATATCAATCTTGATAAATTTTGTCAAGATAGTTTCAAAAAAAATATCGCTTTATTACAGACCGCCCCAGCCCGGGTCAGCTTCGCTTTCCATTCAGCGAAAAGCCATGTTCCTTACAATTATAGAAGCCGAAAAAGCTGTGCCGTGGCAGTCCGCCGAAAGCAGAAAAGACTATGCCTGAAAACCAGAAAGCGGAGAAATTGGTTGGGGCTCGCAGGGGTCGCCCATCCAAGGCGGATGAGGCGATCCCTGACAAGCCTAAGCCATCCAACCGAAACAAGCAATAAAGTGCGTGCTTTTCATTTTATTTATGCCGATCATTCTTGGGAGACAGTAGAAAAATTTCCATTGTTATTGACATGATGTGCGTTACAGAGTAAAGTATTCATCAAGACTGATTCGCAATAAAGAATATCATGGTCGTTCCGTGATCGAGGTCGTTATGATAAAAGAAAATGTAAAAATAGATCGCAAAAATCTCATCAGCATCCTGCAAAGCTGCCTTGTGCTGATTTTGGTGATCCTTGTCGCTCTGATGATGGTCGAGATCGGCAACCTGAAGGGCACGGCCCGCGTCATCAATTATGCCGGGCTGGTGCGCGGAGACACGCAGCGGGCGGTAAAGCTGGAGATCACAGGCACCCGAAACGATGAGTTGATCGCGTATTTAGACGATATCTTAAGCAATCTGACATCCGGAGAAGGGCACTACGAATTGGTAAAGCTCAAGGACGCGGCCTATCAGGAAAGGCTGGACAGCCAGCGTGCCTACTGGGAGCGGCTCAAGGCGGAGGTCGCGGCGGCCAGACAGCGTGGATATGAGAACACCCAAATCGTTGCCATGAGCGAGACCTATTTTGAAATGGCGGACGAAACGGTGTCTGCCGCGGAACACTATTCAGAAAAGATCGCCATGAAGATCCGCACTATTGAGATCCTCTCGGCACTGGATATGCTGTGTCTGGTGATCCTGGTCATGCTCCAGACCGCCATGGCACTGAAAATGGCCCGGAAAAACCAACTGCTGGAGCAGAAGGCATACATCGACATCCATACCGGCCTGCCCAACAAGGGCTCCTGCGAGGAGCTTCTCAACAACAGGGAAATTCTCCGGGAGCCTACGGCCTGCGTCATATTTGACCTGAACAATCTGAAAACCGTCAACGATACGAGGGGTCATTCGGCGGGTGATCAACTGATCCTGAGCTTTGCCCGGCTTTTACGCCGGGTGATCCCGGAAAAGCATTTCGTGGGCAGATACGGCGGCGACGAATTTATGGCGGTCATTTACCATACGGACCGGCAGGAGGTGGAGGGCATACTGGACAGTCTGCGCAGGGAAGCCGACGCTGCAAACCGTGACGGCAATCAGCTTCCTCTCAGCTACGCCTACGGTTGGGCGATCTCCGCCGATTATGAAGGCTGCATCATGCAAACGCTGCTGGACAAGGCCGACTATTGCATGTACGAAAATAAGCGAGCCTACTACGCCACCCACGACCGGAGAGCGCCAAGGCCATAAGGCTCTTTTCAAACGAAAAACAGCAAGAACGAATTCGTCGCCACTATTGCGAAAAAAGCCTGGCCTGACGAAGAAAGGACAGGGAGGCGGCACTGAACGTCCACGTCGCAGTTGTGATGGAGGTACTGAAGGCTGGTGGCAGCGTGCAGTTCATCAGCTTCGTTAGCTTTGAGGTGAAGGGGTGCGCTGCCTGATCTGCCAGTTCGATGGTTTGCTGTACAGGAAACTCACCAGCAGGTACTTTACGATGAACGCTGGGGCGAGGGGCGGACGACTATCTTCTTTGCTGCACAACTGCACCATTTTCTCATACACGGACGATAGATCCAGCACTGCATTACATTTCCGGAGGATGGTCTCCTGCTGCATTAGATACTCGATTAATCCGCCAAGCTGATCTGGCCATTGCTGTAACGATACATAGCTGCCCTCCATGTACAAGGTTTTTGCTGGATTTTTGCCAGTTCTCTTGCTCCGATTATACAACAGATTGGCCTCTATGGATTGAAATATAAGGCTTTTTCTTTTATTCAGTGCATATTAAGTTAGGATGTGCAGTAGATGCTCCATTTTACCATCCCACTCTCTGCTGGAATCGGCGCACTCTTTCAGTTCAGTTTCGATTTCAGTATTTATCGGCAGATTTTTCTTATAGCGGATGGTATGCTCAAGGCTTGCCCAGAAGTCCATAGCGATTGTACGGAGTTGTATCTCCACCGGCACATGGATCTCTTTTTCCGCAAAGAATACCGGCAGCCGGATCGTCAGGTGCAGACTGCGATAGCCATTTGGCTTAGGGTGTGAAATATAATCTTTCTCCGTGATGATTTCAATGTCAGACTGATCTTTTAAGCACTTTGCCAAAAAGAACACATCCTCCTCGAAAGAGCAGATCACACGCACACCGGCAACATCCATGATATTTGCCTGCATGGTCGGAAAATCCAGAGGAAGTCCGCGCTTCTGCATCTTATTCATAATGCTGGACGGCGACTTCAAGCGGCTTTTCATACTTTCTATCGGATTGCGGTCATGCTGCAATGAAAACTCTTCGTTCAGAATTTCCAACCGGCTTTCAAGTGCTTTCAGTGCGCAGCGGTATTGCAGCATGACTTCCTGATACCTGCGATTTTCGCTTAAAAGGCGCTGGCACTGCAGATCATCTAAGCCTTTATCTGCCGCAACCGTCAAGCCAAATAAATTTTCACTCATAGTTTCTCCATTCCGCAGGGATAGGCGCTCCGCGCTGTCTGCTGCTCTTGTGTTACGACCTGATAAAAACTGTATCCGCCGGAGAGATGGGAACAGCTGAAACCATACTGCGTCAAAAGCCGACAGGCCAGATAACTGCGAAGCCCTGTCTGGCAATTCACATAGACAGGCTTACCCCGGTCTAACTCGTCCAAATGCTCCCGCAGATCGTCCAAGGGAATGTTCCGAAAGCCGTCCAGATGCCCCCGCTGATACTCCCACGCCGTGCGGACGTCCAGCAGCGTCGCACTGCCATCGCAGGGCAAGTCCTCAACATCATTCCAATGGAACTGCCGCACTTTCCCGCTCTCCAAATCCTCGATCATAAAACCGGCCATATTGACCGGATCCTTGGCAGAGGAATAGGGCGGCGCATAGGAAAGGTCAAGCTCCGTCAGTTCCAAAGCTGTCATTTTTGCGCGAATGGCCGTTGCCAGTACATCAATGCGCTTGTCCACACCGTCGCCGCCAACGATCTGCGCACCCAGCAGCCGCAGGCTTTCTTTTTCATACAGTACCTTCATTGCCATAGACTGTGCGCCGGGATAATAGGTAGCGTGGGATGCCGGGAAAAGTACGACTTTGTCGTAAGCGATCCCTGCTGCCTGCGCTGCCTTTTCATTGATACCCGTGGAGGCCGCTGTCAAGCCAAACAGTTTCAGAACAGACGAACCCTGAGAGCCGTGAAAGCGGCTGTTTCCGCCGCAGATATTGTCAGCGGCAATGCGTCCCTGCTTGTTGGCAGGCCCCGCCAGCGAGATCAATGCTTTTTGGCCGGTCACGAAATGGGTGACCTCTACGGCATCGCCCACAGCATAGATGTCCGGCACGGAGGTTTCCATCCGTTCGTTGACAGCGATGCTGCCACGAATACCAAGCCTGAGTCCGGCTTCTTTTGCCAAATGCGTATCCGGGGTAACACCGATGGCCAGCAGCACCATATCCGAATGCAGCGGCTCACTACCCTCCAACAGGGTCAGCACGGAATCTCCGTCCTGTCGGAATCCGGTGACGGTTTCACCCAACCGCAGAGCCACGCCGTGTCTGCGCATTTCCGCATGGACAAAGCTCGCCATATCCGTATCCAGCGGCGCTAATAGCTGCTTTGGACGTTGGACGATGGTGACGGAAACGCCCATCTCCACAAGGTTTTCCGCCATTTCCAGACCGATAAAGCCGCCGCCAGCCAAAACAGCGGTTTTCGGCTTCTGATCCTCTACAAAGTGCCTAATGCGGAGGGTATCCTCCACGGTGCGCAGCGTGAAAACACGCTCACTGCTGACGCCGGAAAGCGCAGGAACCGTCGGCTTTGCGCCGGGGGCAAGAAGCAGTTTGTCATAGGTTTCCGTATAGATCTTCCCGCTGTCCAGTGTGCGGACAGTGACGGTTTTCTCTGCGGGATTGATCGCAGTTACTTCCTGCCGTACCCGCACATCAATGCGAAAGCGGTCCCAGAAGCTCTCCGGAGTTTGCAGCGTCAGTTCTTCCTGCTCCTTGATCACACCGCCCACATAATACGGCAGGCCGCAGTTGGCATAGGACACATAGCCGCTGCGCTCGATCATGATGATCTGCGCGTGTTCATCCAAACGGCGGATGCGGGCAGCGGCAGAAGCACCGCCCGCCACACCGCCTACGATCACAACTTTCATCTTGCGCCCTCCACCATTGCGGCAATCTCCGACTTAGGCCGATAGCCGACCGATTTGGTAATGGCCTTTCCATCCTTGAATACGACCAGCATCGGGATGCTGGATACTTGAAAACGCATTGCCAGCTCCATCTGCTCGTCCACGTTGACCTTGCCCACCTTGAGCGTACCGCTTTTTTCTTCGGCAAGCTCATGCAGTACGGGAGAGAGCATTTTGCACGGTCCGCACCAGTCCGCATAGAAATCCAGCAGGACGGGCTTGTCGGAATGCAGTATCTCATTTTCAAAATTCGCAGCAGTAATTTTCAGTTCAGCCATGAGAAAGGCTCCGTTCTGTTATCTTTGTTTATTTTTTGTTTTTCAGCTTGCAAATACTCTGCGTCATGGTTCCCATCGGGCAAAACGCACACCATGTGCGGGGCTTGTAGAGCACCATAACGATCAGACCCAGCAGCAGAGAGGTCAGCATGAGGCTATAAAAGCCAAAGCTGAACTGCGCCACCCAGTCAGTGACCGTACCGGCTGTATAAGTCCAGCTCCACGGCACACGGAATGTCCAGAACAGCTTAATGGCCTCCCGCAGGGACGTAGCACCAGCAGCGACCAGATAGGTCTGGAACACCATGTTGCCGAACATCGTCAGGAAAAAGAGCAAAAAGGCATAACGGAACCACTTGGAGGACATCCAGCGGGGCGTGGGCTTGCAGCGGGAGCATTTAAGGTCTGTCCCCAGCTTGCTGAACAGTTGACCCCGTCCACAGAGGTGGTTGCAAAAGAATTTGTTCCCGCCAAAGATGGCTAAAAGCAGCGGCAGAAGAAAATCGATCATACCCAGCCACGCGAACAGGATATTGAAAAAGCCCAGTGCAAAATAGATGATGGCATATACCCACAGGTAATCGTACCAATGCTTTGCTTTCATGCGTCAGCCCTCACTTTCACCTCAATGCAGCCGACGGGACAGAGCTTTGCGCACTTGCCGCAGCCTACGCATCGTTCCGCCTCCACAGCGGCGTAGCAGCCGCGGCGAACCTTGACGGCCCCCAGTGGACAGGTATTTTCACACACGCCGCAGGCGACGCACCGCGTCTTATCTATGGCAGCCAGTTTCTTTGACAGCATAGCTTTCCTCCCTTAATCCTGCAAGGATTTGTAATAGAGCATACAGTGGCAGAATCCCTCGAAGCCCGGATCTGCAATTTGATCCTTAAACTCCTGGCACATACATTTGGTTGCCTCTGTGCGCTCCCTGCGGCAGGGACAGTATCCGCCGGTGCGCTTGAGTCCTTCCCGGATGGTATTGACAATCTCCTGATCGGGATTGAGCTTGATTTTCATGTTCGCCACCTCTTTCTTGATTGTGGCTTTATCATACCGCAGGACAAAGTCTTTTTCTGTGACGAGGTTACATTGATAAAAAAATCCGGTGCTTTTTGAGCACCGGATTTTAAGAAGGTGAATTACGCTTTCCACAGACTGTGGAGGTTGCAGTAGGCGTAGACCGCCTCGACCTCATCGCCCTCGCAGAGAGCGAAGCAGACCTCCGGCTTTTCGCCGGGATGCAGTTCCTTACGCTGATTGCCCTGCTTGGTCTGGAGAGATACCCATTCGATGTAGTGCTCCGGCAGCATGGGGTGCTCCACAGAGCCCACCGTGACACGGTAGCCACCTTCGATCTTCTCTACCACAGGCACATGCTTTTCCTTCGCACCGTCGGTCGTATTCTCTCGCAACAGCTTCATCGGCTCGCCACAGCACATGGGCGTACCCTCGGCATCCTGCAAGACCTCGACCATCAGCCCGCTTTTCTCACATTTATAAATCTCATTTTTCTTTGCCATAATGTCTTTGCTTTAAATGTTCATAAGGAATCAAGATTCCATGCTGCAAATATAGCTTTTCTTTTTGAATCTCACAAGTGATTTATACGCAAATAAACCTTTTTTATTACCATTTAGCCTATCATCTGCCCTCAAAAGAGGAAATCGCTGCCATCTCAGAATCGCATTGAGTCTCACCCTCACACGACACAAGCCGTGTAACATACCTGTTATTTTGTCAAAATCCAAACAAATCTCGATTAACCATTCTTAGCACTGTTTTTTCGCTATTCCCACAATAAGTCTATACCTTTGCATCCACTTTCCAAAACGGGGAGTAGTTCTTTTACTTTTTGAATAAGTATCAAGAGACAGCTTAGATGCTGAACCAACCGAGCAGACATAGCCACGGTGGTAAAAACGATACGAGTTTAAGGATTCAGTAATAATCATTAAATTAAAAAGTTATGTCACAAGTAACAAAAACTTTTACGGAACATCCACAAAACAGCATTACCCTAATGAATGGTGCTGTACTTGAGTGCTTTCCAAAAGAATCACATCAAGGCAACTTTGTACCTGATCAAATGAAATTGGATACAACAGGCGTGTATCTGAGTATAGGCAATAAGCCTTGTAAGCCACAACCAAGTACCACTGAAGAAAAGGAACGACAGAAGAAACTCTTCACGGACAACGCTTTTTATTTGTTGGCACATCAAGAGCGCATCATGGGTGACAGTAGGATGTTTCTTGCTCCCGTTGCCGTGCAAAATGGACTTGCTTATATAGGTACGTCCGGCTTTAATGCCCCCACATTGGGCATATACTTGGAATGGTGGAATGAATGTCCCATTGCTTTGCGAACAGACGAGGATGGCAATCGAAGCCTCGTCTTTCATCTTGCGGGCAGTCCGTTGAGTGGAGCAAACCGCTGTGCTGAGGTCTATGAGGACGGCAGGGTTGAGCAGACACAAGTGGCTTCATTCATAAACCATTGGCGACCATTCACAGCTATCAACACGCGTTATGACGAGGCAAAGCACATTTATCAAGCTTATACGCTTGAGCAAGTGCTTGAGATCTTGCACGCTGAGGATAGTAAAGGTTGGAACTATTCTGTCGAAATCAAGATACGCTTTATGCAGTCTGAGATAGACAAATTGAAAAAGAGAGTAGAGCGACTAACCACTGAATCCGACAAATGGCACTCTATGTATGTTGATACTTTTATGAAGTACAAGGAAGCAGAGGTTTGTGAGGCTTTTTCTACTTTTCAATCCCTTAGAGAGGAGTGTGAGACTCAAATCAACGGTATCAAGGTTCGCAAACGAACATTGAAGGCTGAACTGAAAAGCGGCTGCATGGATAACCTCACTTATCAACGGACACTAACGCCGTTGAATAAGCAAACAAAAGATCTAGAGTTTAAGGTTAGCAAGAAAAAACATGAGCTCATCAATCAATTTCTCCCAAAAGGTATAAGTTACAACGAGATGGAAAAATATATGAATAAAAAGAATGAAATTTAAATATTAAGCAATGATTGAAAAAGTGAATCCGTGCCATCCGGACAAGGTGGCAGACCGTATCGCAGGGGCTATTGTGGACCTTGCCTACTCCAAGGTGGAGAACCCGAAGATTGCCGTCGAGGTGTTGCTCGGCCATGGCGTAGCAAACATCATCATCGAGAGCAGTGTGGACATCTCGCAGACTGAGACAGAGGCCATCGTCAGCCGCATCACCAAGCGCGAGGACCTGAAGGTCTCGCTTGTCATGGTGGCGCAAGACCCTATCCTCGCCCACAATCAAGACGACGAAATCCGTTGCGGTGACAATGGCATTTTCAAGGGCGTGCCACTGACTGACGAGGAGAGGCTGCTCAGCAAGATAGCCCACGACATTTACGAGCGCTACCCTTCCGACGGCAAATACATCTTGGGCAATGGCAAACTGATCATCTGCCAAAGCAATGCAAAGACAGAGGATTTGAAA
>OHIY01001243.1_pt1 | contig 10358 bp, 8 predicted proteins | sample 1568351 | NCBI WGS metagenome assembly OHIY01 (sample SAMEA3879547, study PRJEB24766) | human gut metagenome | biome: human-associated habitat; feature: feces | place: USA | collected 1985/1987 | reverse complement strand
TTGAGGCACTCCCACGTTTCGCTTCTCATTGAAATGGGATTCTCCGCCGTGGCGATTGCTGAACGCGTAGGCCACGAGAGCATCGACATCACTTACAACTATGCGCACCTGTTTCCGTCCAAGCAAGCGGAAATGGCGGATAAATTGAACATGGAAAGGGGCAATTAAAAATGTCAGCAAAGAATTTGGACAAGCACAACCGTTGGAGGAACAAGACCGTGGCTTTTCGGGTCTCCCCGGAAGAGGATACCCAGATCGAGACGGCGGTGAAGCTCACCGGCCTGACCAAGCAGGACTACATCATCCGGCGGCTGCTGGAACGGGATGTGGTGGTCCAGGGTAACCCCAGGGTCTACAAGGCCCTGCGTGAGCCGATCATCCGCCGCTTCGGCGAGGAGTTCTATCGTGCGCTGGAGGCTGCCGAGGAGCTGCTCAAACAACAGTAGGAGGGCAGGGACGCCCTCCCGAACCGCATAAAGATACCCATAGCATGAACAGATACCTGCTGACACTGGCCGTCCTTGCGACGGCATTCACCGCCGGAGCGCGCACGGCACGTCCCTCGCGCGCCGAACTCCAACAACAGGCCGTCGAGGCGATGGCCGAGGCCGATTCGCTGCGCCGGCTCTCCGACACGCAGAGCGTGCTGATCGACTCGCTGCAGCAGCTGCTCGACCGCAGCGAGACGCTCCTTGCGGCGCGCAATGCGGCAAACCGGACCCCCGAGGCGGAGCTTACGCCCGAGCAGCGGGCCGAAGACTCCGTCGCCACGCTGCGCCTGCGCCTCGAGCGCAAGCAGATCGAGTCGACGTTCGATACGAACGGCCTGACGGTCATCGACACGCTCAACTCGGGCAACGACGCCCTCTACGTCATTCTCTACGGCAACAACACGTGGAAATATGTCCGCAACCGCGCCGTGGCGAAGGACAGCACGATCTTCGAGAAGTACTGGGACACCGAGTCGCTCTTCCCGTACCAGTCGGTCAACATCGCCGCCATGCCGCAGTCGGTGGTCATCGACCTGATCGACTCGACGCGCAGCTACCACTGCCCCTATCAGGGGGCGGTCAACCCGCGCGGCAAGTACGGACCGCGCCGCGGACGCCGCCACCAGGGCGTAGACCTGCCGCTCAAGATGGGCGACCCGATCTACGCGACCTTCTGCGGGCGCGTGCGCATCTCGAAGTATGTGCGCGGCTACGGCAATCTGGTCATCATCCGCCACGACAACGGGCTGGAGACCTACTACGGCCACCTCTCCGAGCGGCTGGCCGAGCCGGGACAGTGGGTCGAGGCGGGCGAGGTGATCGGGCTGGGCGGTTCGACGGGCCGTTCGACGGGGCCCCACCTCCACTTCGAGACCCGCTACTACGGACAGGCGTTCGATCCCGAGCGGCTGATCGACTTCAAGAACGGCATGCTCTGCCGCGAGACCTTCCTGCTGAAAAAGTCCTTCTTCAGCATCTACTCCAATGCCGGGCAGGATTTCGAGGACGAGATCGCCAACGAGGAGCAGGACAAAAAGGAGGCGGCCGAAAAGGCGGCCATGCGCTACCACCGCATCCGCTCGGGCGACACGCTGGGTGCTCTTGCCCGCCGCTACGGCACCACGGTCTCGAACATCTGCCGCCTGAACGGCATCAAGTCGACGACGATCCTGCGCATCGGCCGCACGCTGCGCGTAAGATAAAAGAGAGGAGAGAGCAACATCTCCCGGGCATAAAGAGAGGGGCCGCAGACAATCTGCGGCCCCTTTCGTATGTCGGACAGGCGGAACAAACGGCGGGCAGAGGGGAACAGAATCGAGATAAGCCGCCATGCGGAGCGGGCGAGAACCGGATCAAACGGCGAAGCAGGACCGAACCGGATCAAACGGCGGGGCGGAGCCGGGTCAAAGCGAATTGAGACAGACAGCGGGCCAACGCCGGATCGGACCGGACCAAACGACGGGACCGGAGCCGGACAAAAGCAGTGCGCTCCGGCCGCGCGGGATCATTTCCCCTCGATGGCATCCACGGCGTCGATCACCGCGGCGCGGAAGGCGTGCCGCTCCAGTTCGGCCACCCCGACGATCGTCGTGCCGCCCGGCGAGCAGACGGCATCCTTCATTGCCGCGGGGTGGGTGCCGCTCTCGAGTTGCAGACGTCCCGTGCCGACGACCATCTGGCTCACCATGCGGTAGGCCTCATCCCGCGGGATGCCGTGCTTGACGGCCGCATCGCCCAGCGCCTCGATGAACATCGCGACAAAGGCCGGGGCGCAACCGCAGACCGTCCCGGCGACGGCCAGCAGCGGGGTGTCGATTTCGACGACCATACCCACGCCGCCGAGCAGTGCACGCACGGCCTGCCACTCGTCGGCCGTAAGGCTGTGGCGCCGCTCGCAGACGACGATCCCTTCGCAGACCGACACGGGCGTGTTGGGGACCGTACTCAGGTGGTGCGTCCCCGGCGCAAGAATGGTCTCGTAGCGGTCGAACGTAAAGCCCGCAGCCACCGAGAGGAGGATCTTGCCCGCGAGCCGCCCGCGCAGGGGCGTCAGCACCTCTTCGACCTGGCGGGGCTTCACGGCGACGACCACCACGTCGGCAAAGTCCGCAACCTGTGCGGCACGCTCCAGCGGGCGGATGCCGCGCAGACCGGCATTCCGGCACAGTTTCTCCCAGTTGCGCGCACAGGCCGCCACCTCGTCGGGCGCGACCTTGCCGCTGCGCAGCAGACCGTCGGTGAGGGCCTGCGCCATGTTTCCGAATCCGAGGAATCCGATCTTCATATCCGTATCAGTGTTGTGCGGCAGAGTAGTCGCGTTCGCCGAAGATGAGCGTACCGACGCGCACCATCGTCGCACCGCACGCCACGGCCAGCGGATAGTCGTGCGACATGCCCATCGAAAGGGTGTCGAATGCCGGCCCGAAGTGGGGTTTCAACCGCTCGAAGCAGCGCCGCAGCTCCTCGAAGTCGCGCCGCACGACCGTCTCGTCGTCCGTATTGGTGGCGATGCCCATCACGCCGCGCACCCGCACGTCGGGCAGCGCCGCAAAGGGCGACGTGGCGATCCACGCCTCCAGTTCGTCGAAGGCCCAGCCGCTCTTGGTCTCCTCGCGCGCCACGTGGATTTCGAGCAGGATGTCGATCACCCGGCCGCACTTGGCCGCCTCCTTCTGGATCGCCTCGGCAAGACGCGCGCTGTCGACCGAATGGATCAGCGCCACGAACGGCGCGATGTACTTGACCTTGTTGGTTTGCAGGTGGCCGATCATGTGCCACTCGATGTCGCGGGGCAGCGCCTCGTACTTCTCGCGCAGCTCCTGCGGGCGGCTCTCGCCGAAGATGCGCTGCCCGGCGTCGTAAGCCTCGCGGATCGCCTCGGCCGGGTGGGTCTTCGACACCGCCACCAGCGTGACGCCCTCGGGCAGCGAGCGCCGCACGGCCGACAATTGACTCTCTATCGACATGTCATCCTATCTTTATGGTTCACAAATTCACGTCCGCACCGAAAAAAGGCCCGGAGCACTCCGGACCCGTTCAGCGCCGCCCTAACGGGCCAGCACGATCTCCGAGTAGGGGAGCCGTTCGCCCGGCAGCGGACTCCAGGTCCGCTGCGCGCTCTCGTAGACCCGCACTTCGCCTGCATCCGCCGCCGTGGCGACCAGACAATAGAGGTCGAGGTCGCGGCTGTCGTAATCCACCGCGACGGACAGTACGGGTGCATCGATCGTTGCAAACGGCTCGCCGAACTCCATGGTGCGCACGTCGAACGGCCGCAGCTCGCTCGTCCGGCCGTCCACGGCCGAAAGCACGTATCCGCCGGCAAGCAGCGGCGTCGCCTCCTCCTCCGCACCGGCCGTCTCCAGGCGGTTGAAGGGCACGAGCGCTGCGGCCCGCACCGGTTCGCCGACGGCCACGCGGCATCCGTCCGCCACAGAGAAGAGCACGACGGGGGCAAAGCGTCCGTCACCGAGGTCGGCCGCGAGCAGCAGCGCGCCTTCCGTCTGCGTCGTCACGAAGGGGGCGCCGCCGAGCATTTCGGCCGTCAGCCCCTCGGGCAGGGTCCAGCAGGGTGTCGGCGCAGGCAGCGTGCGGCTCTCGGCCATCGCCGCCAGGTGCAGCCGGTCCTCCTTGCCGCGCAGGTAAGCGACATGTATCGAAAGACGTCCCACGGCCGCATAGTGCTCGGGGTCGGAGTCGCGCACGCAGCGCATCGTCAGGTCATAGAAGAGGCCCCGCCCGTCCGCCTCGCCGGGGCAAAGTCCGTAGATGCGGTTGCTGCCGGGATCATTGACGGCACAGCGCATGCCGTAGCCCGAGAGCAGCGTCACCGGAGTACGTTCCCCCGTCAGCGGATCGAGCCGCTCGATCAGCGTATCTTCCGCCCCGGCCCGGACGATGCCGTAGAGCGATGCCGTCCGGGGAGCCTGCCCGTCACTGCACGCAAAGCGGCCGAGCGACTGCGTGCGTCCCTGCCGCTGAAGCAGCACCTCGACCTCCGAGGCGGGGTAGCCGCCCGGCGCGAGGAACGAAAGGCCGGTGGCCGAACGGGCGGTGACAACGGCATAGATGCCGCGCGCCGAACCCGCAGCGGAGGCGCCCGTCTGCGAAGACCAGCGGATATCGAACAGCACCTCGTCGTCCGGACGGAGTCCCTGCGCCGTGACCGAAAGCTCGTCACCCGGCGCACGAAGCCCCTCCGATTCGAGGAGGACGTCGGTCACGAAGACCGGCATCTGCTCCTCGTCCGAGACGCACGAGGCGAACAGCGTCGCCAGCAAGACCCAGCAGCAGAGCAGCCTTTTCATAACAATCAATTCTTTATCAGCACATTACACATCTCTCACACCGTATGCGGCGCACCCCGTGCGGGCATACGTTACAAAGATACGATTTTTTTGCCATTTGCGATTTGTTTTGTACATTTGTTTCCTAACTCAACACACGGATATGAAAAAACTCTTTCTGATCTTCGCGGCAGCCGCCGCCGGAGCCTTCATCCCGGCCGCGGCCTGCACGAACTTCATCATCACGAAGGGCGCCTCGACCGACTCCTCGGTGATGGTCTCCTATGCGGCCGACTCGCACGCACTCTACGGGGCGCTCTACCACACGCCGGCCGGACACCACAAGGACGGGGCGATGCTGCCCGTCTACGAATGGGACACGGGCCGCTACCTGACCGACATTCCGCAGATCGCCCGCACGTGGTCCACGATCGGCAACATGAACGAACACTCGCTCATCATCGGCGAGACAACCTACGGCGGCCGTGAGGAGCTCGTCGACACGACGGGACGCATCGACTACGGCTCGCTGATCTACATCACGCTGCAGCGCGCCACGACGGCCCGCGAGGCGATCCGCACGATTGTCGAGCTGGCCAACACCTACGGCTACGCCTCGAGCGGCGAGTCGTTCTCCATCGCCGACCCCGACGAGGCGTGGATCATGGAGCTCATCGGCAAGGGCTACAAGGACGACGGCAAGGGCGGCAACGCCCGCAAGGGCATCGTCTGGGTGGCCCGCCGCATTCCGGACGGCTACGTCTGCGCCCACGCCAACCAGTCGCGCATCACGACCTTCCCGACGGACGATCCCGAGAACTGCCTCTACGCCCCCGACGTCGTGTCGTTCGCCCGCGAGATGGGCTACTTCGAGGGCGAGGATGCCGACTTCAGCTTCGCCGACGCCTACGCTCCGGCCGACTTCGGCACCGTGCGCGGCTGCGACGCCCGCGTCTGGGCCTTCTTCCGCACCGTGGCCGACGGCATGGACGCCTACGAGGACTACGCCATGGGCTACAACCTCAAGAACCGCCTGCCGCTGTGGGTGAAGCCCCGCACGAAGGTCTCGCCCAAGACCGTCTTCGACTGCATGCGCGACCACTACGAGGGCACGCCGATGGACATGACGCAGGACATCGGGGCCGGAGGCCACAACTGCCCCTACCGCTGGCGCCCGATGACCTTCGAGGTCGACGGCACGGAGTACCTCAACGAGCGCGCCACGGCCACGCAGCAGACCGGCTTCTGGTTCGTGGCCCAGGCCCGCAACGACGCGCCGCGCGACATGGGCATCCTCTGGTTCGGCGTGGACGACGCCGCGACGTCGTGCCTGACTCCGATCTTCTGCTGCACGCAGGAGGTGCCCGAGTGCTTCAGCGAGCAGAACGGCTCGATGCTCGAATATTCGCCCACGTCGGCCTTCTGGCTCTTCAACCGCGTGACGAACTTCGCCTACATGCGCTACGACATGATCTCGGCCGACATCCGCAAGGTCACGGACAAGTGGGAGAACGACCACCTGGCCGCCATCCCGGGCTTCAACGCCAAGGTGGGCCGCATGTCCGACGCCGCACGCCGCGCATACCTTACGGAGGTGAGCGTCACGACGGCCCGGGAGCTCTTCGACCGCTGGTCGAAGCTCGACCGCTACCTGCTGGTCAAGTACATGGACGGCAACGTCAAGAGCGAACACGCCGACGTGCTGACCTTCCTCGACGGCGAGGGCGGGGCCGCACACTTCGTCGACAACGGCAACGGCAGGCAGATTCCCGACAAGATCCAGTTCCCGGGCTACAACGAGAAGTGGAAGCGCGCCGTGGTGCAGGACAACGGCGAAATCCTGAAGGTCATCAAATAAACCATCGCATAGTATGAAATACGACATCATCGTCGTGGGCAGCGGACCGGGCGGCTACGTCGCCGCCATCCGCGCCGCACAGCTGGGCCGCAAGGTCGCGCTCGTCGAGCGGGCCGAAGCGGGCGGCGTCTGCCTCAACTGGGGTTGCATCCCGACCAAGGCGCTGCTCAAGAGCGCCCAGGTCTACACCTACTGCCGCTCGGCCGAGCACTACGGGCTGGAGCTCACGGGCGAAGTGCGCCCCGACCTGGCGAAGATCGTGGCACGCTCGCGCGGCGTCGCCGAGACCATGTCGAAGGGGGTGCAGTTCCTGCTCCGAAAGAATGCCATCGACCTCATCCCGGGCTTCGGACGCCTCACGGCGCCGGGACACCTCGACGTCGACGGCACCCCCTACGAGGCCGACCACATCATCCTCGCCACGGGAGCGCGCCCGCGCGAGATGCCCTTCATGCCCGTCGACGGGGTGAAGGTCCTCTCGTCGCGCCACGCCCTGACGCTCGACCGCCTGCCCGGTTCGATGATCGTCGTCGGATCGGGGGCCATCGGCAGCGAGTTCGCATGGTTCTACGCCGCGCTGGGCGTCAAGGTCACCGTCGTGGAGTACCTGCCGCGGATGATGCCGCTCGAGGACGAGGAGGTCTCGAAAACCATGGAGCGGGCCTTCCGCAAGCTGCGCGCCACGGTGCTCACCTCGACGACCGTCAAGGGCGTTACGGTAAATGCCGACGGACAGTGCGAGGTGGCGATCGAGGGCAGGAAGGGCGCCGAGACGCTGACGGCCGACGTCGTACTCTCGGCCGTGGGCATCAAGTCGAACATCGAGGGGATCGGCCTCGAGGAGCTGGGCATCGCCGTCGAGCGCGACAAGGTGCAGGTCGACGCCTTCTACCGCACGAACGTCCCGGGCATCTACGCCATCGGCGACATCGTCCCGGGCCCGGCGCTGGCGCATGTCGCCTCGGCCGAGGGTATCTGCTGCGTGGAGGCCATCTGCGGGCTCAATCCCGCACCGGTGGACTACACGACCATCCCGTCGTGCATCTTCACCTCGCCCGAGGTGGCATCGGTGGGCATGACCGAGCAGGAGGCCCGCGAGCGGGGCATCGACTGCCGGATCGGCCGCTTCCCCTTCACGGCTTCGGGCAAGGCTACGGCCGCCGGGGACCGCGACGGCTTCGTCAAGCTGATTTTCGACGCCGAGGAGCGCCTGTTGGGCGCCCATCTGGTCGGAGCCTCCGTTACGGAGATGCTCGCCGAGCCGACGCTGGCCCGCAGGCTGGGCGCCACGGCCCACGAGATCGCCCGCACGATCCATGCACACCCGACGATGAACGAAGGGGTGATGGAGGCCGCCGAAGCAGCCCTCGGCGCCGCGATCCACCTCTGATCCGGCAGCTCCGAACACTCCGGACACAAAAAAAACCGCCTCCTTTCTCAGGAGGCGGTTTTTTATTCGGGGCGGTCCCGTCCAGCGGCAGGGCAGGGGCTTCCGGGCCGGAAAGACCGCAGCCGGGGAGGGCCGGTCAGAGCAGCGCGGCCAGAGCAACAGCGGTCGGGCAGCGGTGGTCTGTGCGACGGCGGTCGGGACAGCGCGGTCGGAGCGGCGTGCGGCCGGGCAGCGGCGGTCAGAGCAACGGCGGTCAGAGCAGCGTCTCGTCGAGGTAGGCCGTGCGGGTGAAAATCTCAGCGGGGTAGCGCACGTCGCTCAGGAAGAGTCCCTGCGCCGGAACGCCGGCACTCGAGCGCGACAGGTCGCGGCTTGCGATGATCGCCCGGAAATCCGCGGGCGTGTAGCGGCCGCGCCCGACGTCGACGAGCGTGCCGACGATCGCCCGCACCATGTTGCGCAGGAAGCGGTCGGCGCGGATCGTGAAACACAGCCGTCCGTGCCCCTCGCTCCAGCGGGCCGCCACGACGCGGCAGATATTGGTCTTGTTGTTCGAGTTGAGCTTGGCGAACGACGTGAAGTCCTGCTCGCCGAGGAGCGCCTCGGCCGCCTCGTTCATCCGCGCCACGTCCAGCGGCACGTAGTACTGCCACGTCGCATGGCGCGTGAAGGGGTTTTTGCGCGTCTCGATGTAGTAGCGGTACTCGCGCTCGCGCGCATCGAACCGGGCGTGCGCCCCGTCGGCCACGGGGGTCATCCGCGCCACGGAGATATCGTCCGGCAGCAGGAAGTTCAGCTTGTAGACGGTCCGTTCGGGCTCCGCGACCGGAGCCGCACAGTCGAAGTGGGCCACGTAGTAGGCGGCATTCACCCCGGTGTCGGTGCGTCCGGCGCCCGTCACCTCAACTGGCTGGCGCAGCAGCACCGTCAGGGAGCGTTCGAGGGTCTGCTGCACGGTGGGCATGTCGGGCTGCCGCTGCCATCCGCAGTAGGCGGCGCCGTTGTAGCGGAGTTCGAGAAAATAGCGCATGGTATTCTTGTGTTCAACGGTTGAAGGGTGCGGCCTGAAACGGTCCGTCCGCCGGCGGGACGCAACCCGGACGGCGGACGGAGCGGAAGCGGAATCAGCGCCGCGGCTTGATGCCCAGCTTCACGGGGCGGATCATGTTCTCGGGCTTGAGCACCTCGTCGAGCTCCTCGCGCGTCAGGATGCCGTGCTCGAGCACCAGCTCGTAGACGCCGCGGCCCGTCTCGAGGGCCTCCTTGGCGATCTTCGTCGAGTTCTTGTAGCCGATGATCGGGTTGAGCGCCGTCACCACGCCGATGCTGTTGCGGACATACTGCTGGCAGCGGTCGCGGTTGGCCGTGATCCCCTCGACGCAGCGGATGCGCAGTGTATCGAAGCCGTGCATGAGCAACTCGGCCGACTCGAAGCAGCACTGTGCCATGACGGGCTCCATGGCGTTGAGCTCCATCTGCGCGGCCTCGTCGGCCATCGTCACGCAGAGCTCGTTGCCGATGACCTTGAAGGCGATCTGGTTCATCACCTCCGGGATCACCGGGTTGACCTTGCCGGGCATGATCGACGAGCCGGGCTGGCGCGCCGGGAGGTTGAACTCGCCCAGACCGCAGCGCGGGCCCGACGAGAGCAGGCGCAGGTCGTTGCAGATCTTGTTCATCTTCGAGGCGATGCGCTTCATGGCCGAGGAGTAGCCCACCATGCAGACCGTGTCGGAGGTGGCGCCCACCAGGTCGTCGGCCAGCTTGACGTCCCAGCCCGTGATCTCGCGGATGGCCGCCGTGCAGCGCTCGGCATAGCCCGGCTCGGCGCAGATGCCCGTGCCGATGGCCGTGGCGCCCATGTTGATCGAGAGGAACTCGAGCGCCGCGTGGTCGAGGTTGTCGACCTCGCCCTCGAGCACGCTGGCAAAGCCGTGGAAGGTCTGGCCGAGGGTCATCGGCACGGCATCCTGCAGCTGCGTGCGGCCCATCTTCAGCACGTCGGCGAACTCCTCGCCCTTGCGGTCGAAGGCGGCGATCAGCTCCATGAGGTGCTGCCGCAGCTCGAGGTGCGTGGCATAGAGCCCCAGGTGGATGGCCGACGGGTAGGCGTCATTGGTCGACTGCGAGCAGTTGACGTGGTCGTTGGGCGAGCAGTACTGGTATTCGCCGTACTGATGGCCCATGATCTCCAACGCGCGGTTGGCGATCACTTCGTTGGCGTTCATGTTGGTCGTCGTACCGGCACCGCCCTGGATCATATCCACGGGGAATGCGTCGTGGTGCTTGCCGTCCATGATCTCGCGGCAGGCCTGTGCGATCGCATTGAACTT
>OHIY01001241.1_pt1 | contig 10376 bp, 8 predicted proteins | sample 1568351 | NCBI WGS metagenome assembly OHIY01 (sample SAMEA3879547, study PRJEB24766) | human gut metagenome | biome: human-associated habitat; feature: feces | place: USA | collected 1985/1987 | reverse complement strand
TGGGTGCCAACCACCCCATGGGACCCCTGGAGCTGGGCGACTTCATCGGCCTGGATATCTGCCTGGCCATCATGGATGTCCTGTACCATGAGACCGGCGACAGCAAGTATCGCGCCTGCCCGCTGATCCGCAAGATGGTCCGCGGCGGCAACCTGGGTTGCAAGACCGGCAAGGGCTTCTACGTTTACAACGCAGACCGCACCAAGACCCCTGTTGACCAGCTGTAATTTCTGATAAACATTTCTCCCGGCCGTGGGGAAAGCGGTCGGGAGGAATTTGTTTGCAACCGGGAAGGGGAGAACCCCGGCCCCGGGAGATAAAAAACACCCGTTAGGAGGATATAGCGATGGATTTTACTCTGTCCAAGCAGCAGCAGATGGTGCAGAAGATGTACCGCGAGTTTGCTGAAAACGAAGTCAAGCCCCTGGCTAAGAAGGTTGATGCAGAAGAGTACTTCCCCAAAGAGACCGTCGAGAAGATGGGCAAGCTGGGCATGATGGGCATTTACTTCCCCACCTCTGTCGGCGGTGCAGGCGGCGATGTGCTGTCCTACGTCATGGCAGTGGAGGAGCTGAGCAAGGTCTGTGGCACCACCGGTGTCATCGTCTCCGCTCACACCAGCCTGTGTGCTGCTCCTATTTATGAGAACGGCACCCCCGAGCAGAAGGCAAAGTACCTGCCCAAGCTCTGCAGCGGCGAGTGGCTGGGCGCTTTCGGCCTGACCGAGCCGGGCGCTGGTACCGATGCACAGGGTCAGCAGACCATTGCCAAGGAAGAGGATGACTGCTGGGTCCTGAATGGCTCCAAGATCTTCATCACCAACGCCGGTTTCGCTGATGTCTTTATCGTCATCGCTGTCACCGACCACGTTCTGGATAAGAAGGGCCGTCCCACCAAGCTGTGCTCTGCCTTCATCGTTGAGCGCACCGATCCGGGCTTCTCCGTCGGTAAGGCTGAGGATAAGATGGGCATCCGTGGTTCTTCCACCTGTGAGCTGATCTTCGAGGACTGCCGTATCCCGAAGGATCGTATGCTGGGCGTGCGCGGCAAGGGCTTCCAGCTGGCCATGGCTACCCTGGATGGCGGCCGTATCGGTATCGCTTCTCAGGCTCTGGGCATTGCCGAGGGCGCTCTGGAGGAGACCGTTGCCTACGTCAAGGAGCGCAAGCAGTTTGGCCGCAGCATTTCTGCATTCCAGAACACCCAGTTCGAGCTGGCTGAGATGAAGGCCCGCGTTGAGGCTGCCAAGTATCTGGTCTACGCTGCCGCTCTGAAGAAGCAGCAGGCCATGGACGGCGCAAAGGTCCGTTACAGTGTCGAGGCTGCTCAGGCTAAGCTGATCGCAGCCCGCACCGCAAGCGATGTGACCCGCCGCTGCCTGCAGCTGTTCGGCGGTTACGGCTACACCCGTGACTACCCCATCGAGCGCATGATGCGTGATGCCAAGATCACTGAGATCTACGAGGGCACCAGCGAAGTGCAGATGATGGTCATTTCCGGCGCTCTGCTGAAGTAAGGGAGGTAAGATTTACAATGAAAGCAATTGTTTGTGTAAAGCAGGTTCCTGATACCTCCGGCAAAGTCGCCGTCAAGGCAGACGGTACTCTGGATCGTGCCTCTATGGCCACCATCACCAACCCCGATGACCTGAACGCTCTGGAGGCTGCTCTGAAGCTCAAGGACGCTACCGGCTGCGAAGTCGTTGTTGTTACCATGGGTCCCCCGCCGGCAGAAGGCATGCTGCGTGAGCTGCTGGCCCGCGGCGCGGACAAGGCTGTTCTGGTCTCCGGCCGTGAGTTCGGCGGTTCCGATACCTTTGCAACCAGCCAGATCCTGGCTGCTGCTGTCAATAAGATCGGCGTTGGCCCCGAGGACGTTGTGTTCTGCGGCCGTCAGGCAATCGATGGCGATACCGCACAGGTCGGCCCCCAGATCGCTGAAAAGCTGCATCTGCCCCAGGTTACCTATGTGGCTGACATCCAGAAGGATGGCAACACCCTGACCGTGAAGCGTATGCTGGAAGACGGCTACATGATGGTCAAGGTGCAGACTCCCTGCCTGCTGACCTGCATCAAGGAGCTGAACCAGCCCCGTTACATGAGCGTCAATGGCATCTTCACCTGCTACGACAAGCCCATGGAAGTGTTCGATTACAACGCTCTGAAGGATGATCCGCTGATCGAGGTCGATACCATCGGTCTGAAGGGTTCTCCGACGAACGTCTTTAAGTCCTTCACTCCTCCGCAGAAGGGCGCAGGCACCATGCTGACTGGCGACGACACCGCCGCACAGCTGGCAGGTATCCTGGCCAAGAAGCACCTGATCTGATGAAAGGAGCATAGGATTACAATGGCTGATTTTAACGAGTACAAGGGCGTTTGGGTCTTTTGTGAGCAGCGCCAGGGCAAACTGATGCCCACCGATTTCGAGCTGGTCAGCGAGGCCCGCAAGCTGGCTGATGAGCTGAACTGCGAAGTCACCGGCCTGCTGCTGGGCGATAACGTGGACGGCATTGCCAAGGAGCTGGGCGGCTATGGCGCTGATAAGGTCATGGTTTGCGACAGCCCCCTGCTGAAGGATTACACCACGGACGCATACGCCAAGGTCGTCTGCGACATGGTCAACGAGTACAAGCCCGAGGTCCTGCTGATCGGTGCCACCAACATTGGCCGCGATCTGGGCCCCCGCTGCGCAGCCCGCCTGCACACCGGCCTGACCGCTGATGCTACCCACCTGGATATCGACACTGCAAAGTACATCGACTTCCTGAAGGAGAGCTCCACCATCGACCTGTCCAAGCAGAAGTTCGATATGGAAGACCGCAACCTGAAGATGACCCGTCCCGCATTCGGCGGCCATCTGATGGCTACCATCATCTGCCCCCGCTTCCGTCCTCAGATGTCCACCGTGCGCCCCGGCGTTATGAAGAAGGCTCCCTTCGATCAGACCAAGGCTGATGCCTGCCAGATCGTGAAGCCCGCTTTCGAGCTGTCCGCTGCCGACATCAAGACCGAGGTCCTGAGCGTCGAGAAGGCTGCTGAGAAGCTGGTCGATCTGATCGGTGCCGATGTCATCGTCTCTGTTGGCCGCGGCATCAGCAAGGATGTCAACAAGGGCATCGAGCTGGCTGAGCAGCTGGCTGCTGCACTGGGCGGCGGCGTTGTGGGTGCTTCCCGTGCCGTTACCGATGCAGGCTGGATGACCGCTGACCATCAGGTCGGTCAGACCGGTAAGACGGTCCACCCCAAGATCTATGTTGCTCTGGGCATTTCCGGTGCCATCCAGCACACCGCTGGTATGCAGGATTCCGAGTGCATCATCGCCGTCAACAAGAACGAGAGCGCACCCATCTTCGGTGTTGCTGACTACGGCATCGTGGGCGATCTGTTCAAGGTCGTTCCCGAGCTGATCAAGCAGATCGAGGCTGCCAAGGCTGCTGAATAAGCACCTGATTTTCCCCGAACCCTGATTGTGATAAGGCCGCCGCGCAGTGGAAACGCTGCGCGGCGGCTTTTTGCATCCCCGGAAAATCGCTCCGTTCTATCCCACCTGTTCTCGGAATAAAATGACACCAAGAGCGGACAGGAAAGGAGCGCGTACCATGGAGTTGAAGATCTTTCGGGATGCCCTGCCGGCGGCGGGGACAAACTGTACCCTTAAGGCAGAGCTGCCGCTGGAAACAGAGATCCTGATCTCTGATTATCTGCCCCCGGTGTTCAAGCTGGTCAAGTGCTTTGTCAGGCCGGTGGTGCTGCAAAAGCGGCTGCAGCCCGGCAAGCTGCAATTGGAGGGCTATCTGCGCTGTGTGGTCTATTATCAGGGGGAAGATGGAGCGGGCTTGTGCCAGACCGAGCAGAAGCTCCCTTTTACCAAGCTGCTGGATCTGCCGGAGTTCGTCTTCACGGCATGGGCCGTGCAGGTGGAGGGCCAGACCGAATATCTGAACTGCCGCACCGTCAACCCGCGCCGCATCGAGGTGCGGGGGGCGTATGGGCTGGTGGTATCGGTGCATACGCAGGTCAAAACGGATGTCATCACGGCTCTGTCGGATGGCGGGGTGGAGCAGAAACTGGTCACCCTTTCCGGGGTGCGGCGTGCCGCTGTGCTGGAAAAGCTGGTCACGGTCGAGGGCGAGATCCGCTTTCCCACGCCGCCCGCCGCCGTTTTGGATCTCAGCGGCAATGCCTCTGTCGAAGACCTCAAGCTCCTGAACGGGAAAGCCGTTGCCAAGGGCGTGCTGGTCGTTTCCTGTGCCTGGCGTGCCGAGGGCGACCCGGCACTGCAGAGCCAGAGCGTGAACCTGAACTTCAATCAGGTGCTGGATGTGGACGGCCTGAGCGAGGACTGCCGCTGCCTCTGCGTGGCCGAGCCGGTGGGCTTTACGCTCACGGAGGGAGAAGGGGAGGAACCCAGCCGCCTGACTGCCAACCTGATGCTGCGCCTGCGGGCATGGAGGCCCTATCAGCTGCAGTGCGTGGCGGATGCCTTCTCCACGAAATTTGAGACAGAACAGACCCCGCAGACGGTACAGACGGAATCGCTGGCCTGCACCCTGGATGAGACCGTGACCCTGACCGGCTCCGGCCCTCTGCCGGACGCTGGGGCTAAAATTCTGGCCTGCTTTGCCTCCTTTGGTCCGGCCTTGCTGGCATACAGGGAAAATAACTGGAATCTGACCAGCCGGGTGACTGTGACTGCCTTTGGGGAGAACAGCCTTTCAGAGCTGGAAAGCTACGAAAAGGTGCTGGAGCTTGCCCTGCCGCTGGAGCGGGAGCTGCCCTCAGACGCGGAGCTGATCCCGGAGTGCTGGCTCCGTGCCGAGGATCTGCGCTGTGTCTGCGCAAACGGCACACTGGAGGTCAACCTTTCCGTCAAGGCAGAAGGAGCCATCCTACAGCGGAGCGGAAATACCTGTGTGGGCTCCATCGCGCTGGGAGAGCCGTTGACCCCGGCAGACCCGGAGATCAGCCTGCGCATCTATTATGCACAGGCGGGGGAGGAGCTGTTTGCCATCGCCAGGCGGTTCCATGTTTCCCCGGCCCAGATGCTTGCGGCCAACGACCTTGCAGAGGGCACCACGGCCATCGATGCGCCTCAGAGGCTTCTGGTGCCGGGAGCAGGGGGCTGATCCATCCGATTTTGTGCTTCATAGAAGAACAATTTAAGGTTAAAGTATGACTTATGAACTAAAAATGAACAAAAAACATCCCGGACCTCTCCCAATTTGAGAAAGGCTCTGCTATAATTATTTTTGTCGTGTAAAAAAGCCTTTTAGATAAAGGAGAAGTTATGATCAAAAATATCGAGTTGGAGAAGGGTGCATACCAGTTTGATGCCAAGATGCCCCTTCGCCAGGCCATCCCGCTGGGCCTGCAGCATGTGTTTGCCATGTTCGTGGGCAACCTGACCCCGCTTCTTATCATCACCAGTGCCTGCGGCCTTGCAGGCGGTGAGTTTGCTGACCTGCAGGTCAGCCTGCTGCAGAACGCCATGTTCGTGGCCGGTGTGGTCACGCTGGTGCAGCTGTTCTCCATCGGCCCTGTGGGCGGTCAGGTCCCCATCATCATGGGCACCAGCTCCGGCTTCCTGGGCGTGTTCAACAGTGTGGCTGCTTCCATGGGCGGCGGTGTGCTGGCCTACGGTGCCATCATGGGCGCTTCCATTCTGGGCGGCCTGTTTGAGACTGTGCTGGGCTTCTTCCTCAAGCCCCTGCGCAAGTTCTTCCCCTCGGTGGTCACCGGCACGGTGGTGCTGTCCATCGGTCTGTCCCTGATCTCCGTGGGTGTCAACTCCTTTGGCGGCGGCAACGCAGCCAAGGACTTCGGTTCTGCGGAAAACCTGCTGCTGGCCGTATTCGTGCTGGTGGTGATCCTGTTCTTCAAGCATTGGACCACGGGCTTCCTGAGTTCTTCCTCCATCCTCATCGGCATTGTGGCGGGCTATCTGGCAGCCTTTATCATGGGCTTTGTCCTGCCCACCACCGGTGTCACTGCCGAGGGTGTGGAGTTCACCAAGGCATGGGTGCTGAACTGGAGCAAGGTGGCACAGGCCGACTGGTTTGCCATCCCCAAGCTGGTTCCCGTCAAGATCGTTTTTGATATGCGCGCCATCCTGCCCGTGCTGATCATGTTCATCGTCACCGCTGTGGAGACCGTGGGCGATATCTCCGGCGTGATGGAGGGCGGCATGAGCCGTGAGGCCACCGATAAGGAGCTGTCCGGCGGTGTTATCTGCGACGGCCTGGGCTCTTCCTTTGCCGCCTGCTTCGGCGTTCTGCCCAACACCTCCTTCAGCCAGAACGTGGGTCTGGTTTCCATGACCAAGGTTGTCAACCGCGGTGCACTGGCTACCGGTGCCATCTTCCTGATCCTCTGCGGCCTGATCCCCAAGCTGGGCGCACTGGTCTCCATCATGCCGCAGGCCGTTCTGGGCGGTGCTGCCGTGATGATGTTCTCTTCCATCGTGGTGTCCGGCATCCAGCTCATTACCAAGGAAAAGATGACCCCGCGCACCCTGACCATCGTTTCCGTTGCACTGGGTGTGGGCTACGGCATGGGTGCAAATTCCAGCATCCTGGCACACACCCCCCAGTTCTTCCAGTTGATCTGCGGCGAGAGCGGCATCGTGCCCGCAGCCTTTGTGGCCATTGTGCTGAACGTGCTGCTGCCCAAAGACGATAAGGCCGAATAAACCTCTCAGTCACCTTCTGTGACAGCTCCCCTGACATGGGAGCCAAGAAGTGCCCTTGCCTCTCCTGTCAGGGAACGCATCATTGCGCTGCAATGGCGGAGAGCTCCCCCAGAGCTTCCGGCGTATCTGCATCCAGCAGTTCTTCCCGCCGCTGGGCGTAAACAATCTGTACCTGCTCAGGGTGAGCCTTGAGCACAACACTGCCGCCCTTGCCCTCGGGCAGGGTGCGCAGAGCGGGAAAATATCCGCATCCAAACAGAACGGGACTTCCGACAACGGTGTCCGGGCCATGTGCGGCCCGGGCTCCCAGCCGGAAGATCGCCCGCTCTGTTTCTTTTTGTGTCTGGGCAAAAGCAGTGATCAGCGCTTCCAGCGTCTCCCGCTGCAGCAGAGGCTGATCTCCGGGCAGGAAGATGCAGCCTGCAAGACCGGGGCATTGCTCCAGCAGCGCCTCCAGCCCCAGCCGGACAGTGTCGTTCCGGCCCGGCAGGCTGTGGAGCAGGCAGGGAACGGCCTGTGCGTCACACAGGGCCTTTACCTCGGCAGAGCGGGTCACGACCACCCGGGCGGCAAGGGCAGGGGTGGCGGTGACCTCCAGCGCCCGGCAGAGCAGGGGGCGGCCCCCGAAATCGGCCAGCAGCTTGTTGGAGCCGAACCGCCGGGCCAGCCCCGATGCCATGATGACGCACCCCACCAGAAGGCGGGCGTTTTTTCTGCACAACTCTGCCATAAAATCATTCCTCCTGAATCTGCCGGCTCTGCGGCAGTCTTTCCAGTGGCATTATAAGGGATTTTGTGATAAAATAAAAGTAGCAATCGAAAAAAGAGAGGTACTGCGTATGATGACGATCCGGGAATACAAACGGGCCGAAAGCCTCGAGGAAGCCTGGCAGCTCAACCAGAAGCGAAACAATCGGGTCATCGGCGGCATGATCTGGCTCAAGATGGAGAACATCAATGTCGGCACCGCCATCGACCTGTCAGGCCTTGGGCTGGACAAAATTGAGGAAACAGCCGAGGGCTTTTCCATCGGGGCCATGGTGCCCCTGCGGCAGATCGAGCTCCACGAGGGGCTCAATGCCTACACGGACGGCGCTGTGCGGGAATCTGTGCGCCACATTGTGGGTGTGCAGCTGCGCAACCTTGCCACCGTGGGCGGCAGCATTTACAGCCGTTTTGGCTTTTCCGATGTTCTGACCATGTTCCTGGCCCTGAACGCTTCGGTGGAGCTCTACAAGGGCGGCATCGTGCCGCTTTCGGAGTATGCTCAGCGCCCGTACGACAGGGATATCCTGGTGCGGGTCATCGTGCCGAAAGAGCAGGCAGCATTCTGCTATCAGTCGGTGCGCAACAGCCAGACGGATTTCCCGGTGCTGACCTGTGCTGCCGCCCGGATGGAGAACGGCGATTACAGCATCGTCATTGGTGCGCGTCCGCTGCGCACCGTGCGGTTCGAACTCCCGGCAGAGCCTGCCCTTGCGGCAGAACAGCTTGCCGCGCAGTTTGCCGAAAGCGTAAAGGCGCAGATCGTTACCGGATCCAATATGCGCGGCAGCGCCGAATACCGCAGACATCTGGCAGGCGTGCTGACAAAGCGCGCAGTGCTGGAGCTGGAACAGCGTAAAATGCAGGAGGAAAAGTAAATGCAGATCACACTTACCTTGAACGGCATCCGGGTGTCCGAGGAGATCGCCCCGGATATGCTTTTGATCGATTTTGTCCGTGCACACGGCTGCAAGAGCGTCAAGCGCGGCTGCGAGACTTCCAACTGCGGTCTGTGCACGGTGTTTCTGGACGAGAAACCGGTGCTGTCCTGCTCGGTGCTGGCAGCACGTGCCAGCGGCCACAGCATTACCACACTGGAAGGCCTGCAGGAAGAAGCAGCGGAGTTTGGCGGTTTTATCGCGGATCAGGGCGCAGAGCAGTGCGGCTTCTGCGGATGAGGATTTACTTAAGGATAAGGAGACGCCGGTTATGGTCAAAAGGCTGGTGGCTTCGGTTGTACTTCTGCTTCCGCTCATGTATATTTCAATGGGTCACATGATGTGGAATTGGAGGCTTCCTTCTTTCATGGACGGGAATCACATCGCAATGGGGCTTACGCAGCTTCTTTTAACAACCATGATTATGGTTATAAACCAGAGATTTTTCATAAGCGGTTTCAGGAGCCTTTTTAACAAATCACCTAATATGGATACACTTGTCGCATTGGGCTCCGCGGCTTCGTATGTGTACAGTGTGTACGCACTGTATGCGATGACATCTGCACAGCTCAGGGGCGATACAGAGGCTGTTATGGCTTATATGCATGAGCTTTACTTTGAGTCTGCTGCAATGATACTTACACTTATCACCGTGGGTAAGCTGTTAGAGGCGATATCCAAGGGCAGAACTACGGATGCACTTAAGGGACTTATGAAGCTTGCACCTAAGACGGCAGTTGTTAAAAGAGACGGAGAAGAGGTGACAGTTCCGATAGAGCAGGTTCACAAGGGAGATTACTTTGTGGTTCATCCGGGTGACAGCATTCCGGTGGATGGTATTATAGTAGAAGGAACTACCGCGGTGAATGAGGCGGCGCTTACCGGCGAGAGTCTTCCGGTTGATAAGGCTGAAGGAGATAAGGTGTCGGCGGCTACGGTAAACCAGCTTGGATATATTGTCTGCGAAGCTACGCGTGTCGGAGAGGATACCACATTATCCCGGATAATCAAGATGGTGGGTGACGCGGCTGCTACTAAGGCACCGATTGCGAAGGTGGCGGACAAGGTTTCCGGTGTGTTCGTTCCGGTTGTAATAGGGATTGCCGTTGTGACCTTTATAATATGGCTGCTGACAGGACATGCTTTTGGCTATGCGCTTGCAAGAGCTATCTCTGTGCTTGTCATAAGCTGCCCTTGTGCACTTGGACTTGCGACACCTGTTGCAATCATGGTTGGAAACGGAGTGGGTGCTAAGCATGGTATCATGTTCAAGACTGCAGTATCCCTTGAGGAGACAGGTAAGGCGAAGGTTGTGGTTCTGGACAAGACAGGAACCATAACGAGCGGTGCACCTATGATAACGGATGTGTACCCGGCAGCCGGAGTGAGCCGTGAGGAGCTTCTTATGAAAGCGTATGCTATTGAGAGTAAGAGCGAACATCCACTTGCAAAGGCTGTGATAGCGGGGGTTGAAAATGAGGAAAGTTTGCTTGCCAAGGCTAAGCTGCTTGGTACTGTGGAGGATTTCAGTGCAGTTCCCGGAAGTGGTCTTGCAGGAAGCTTAGGAGGCACCGGAATATACGGAGGAAATGCAGGATTTATAGAGAATGTGTTAGGAGAAGCGGGGGAGCCGGCAGTTAATGCCCTGAATGAGGCAGTTAAGGTGGCAGACAGCTTCTCGGAGGAGGGGAAGACAGCATTGTTTTTTGCTGAGAAGGACAGGCTGCTCGGAATAATAGCGGTTGCAGATGTCATAAAAACAGACAGCCCGGAGGCTGTAAGACAGCTAAAAAATATGGGTATCCATGTCGTAATGCTCACCGGTGACAATGAAAAGACAGCCAGAACCATAGGCGCGCAGGCGGGAGTTGACGAAGTCATTGCAGGTGTACTGCCGGATGAAAAGGCGGAAGCAGTGGGCAGATTTAAGTCACGCGGCAAGGTTATAATGGTCGGTGATGGTATAAATGATGCACCTGCCCT
>OHIY01001238.1_pt1 | contig 10382 bp, 10 predicted proteins | sample 1568351 | NCBI WGS metagenome assembly OHIY01 (sample SAMEA3879547, study PRJEB24766) | human gut metagenome | biome: human-associated habitat; feature: feces | place: USA | collected 1985/1987 | reverse complement strand
GTGATAGACGATCTGGATATGGTACTTGTTATGAGTGTCAATCCGGGATTCGGCGGACAGTCATTTATTCCTTCAGCACTCAGAAAGGTGGCTGAGGTCAGAAAAATGGCAGATGACAGAGGCCTTGAGCTCAATATAGAGGTGGATGGTGGAGTCAATTTGAAGAATGTGGGTGACGTCATAGAAGCCGGTGCAAATGTCATAGTTGCCGGTTCTGCGGTATTCGGCGGTGATGCTTATGAGAACAGCTGCAGCTTTCTCAAAGTATTTGAGAAATATGAGGCATAGATAATAAAGGGCAAATAGTGATATGAAGAGTTATATTATAATATCCGGAGGCAGAGTTGATCTGTATTCACTTCAGGGAATCATGGACAGACACCTTGAAAGCAGCAGAGTGATAGCTGTGGACAAGGGTATAGAGACCTGCAATAAGATAGGAATAGTACCGGATGTGATCGTGGGTGACTTCGATTCAGCCAGCAAGGTGACTGTGGGCGTGTACAGGAAGATGGCTAAAAAGATGCACTCCATACAGTTTGTTGATCTGGACACACACAAGGACTTCACGGATACTCATGTAGCCATCATGCATGCCATGGAGGAAGGTGCTACGGATATTTATATATCGGGGGCCACAGGAACAAGACTTGATCACACAATGGCAAACATAGGGCTACTCAAGGAATGTGCGGATAAAGGCGTAAATGCGTATATAGAGGATGACCATAATGTAATAACCATGATAAATTCCAGTGCCGGAATAAGCCGGCTGGAGGGATACGATTATATATCTTTTATACCGTACGGTGGATGCGTCACGGGGGTAACACTTACAGGGTTTGAATACAACGTGGAGAATCGTACATTTGAGATAGGAGACAGCCTTGGAGTGAGCAACCGGGTTGTATCGGAGGATGCAAGGATAGAGATAGAAGATGGCTATATGATCGTCAATTACAGCCGTGACTGATATGGTTTAAAAGACCAGGCATATAAACTACAATATAAATATAACGAAAAAGCTCTGCACAGTGTATTATCTGTGCAGAGCTTTTTCACATAGCAGTTTGTTATATTCCTTTACTTTTTCTTGGAGTTCTTTTTACCCTTTTCAGGATATTTCTCGTTTATCTTTTCTTTTATCTTTTCGTGCCTGTCGGCTACTTTGTTTTTTGCTGATGACTTTTTCTTCTGGTCGGACTTCTGGTCGTTCTTTGACTCATTCTTTTGCTCGTCGCCGGAAACCTTAGCTTTGTTATCAGGTTCATCAGGTGTTGTTAACTCACGGAGTTCGCGGATGCTGGCATCAAAGCCTTCTGTTATCGGATCGGCATACATGGATGAATAATATGCATACAGAGCCTTGTATTCCTCAGATGTCTTGTATCCGGTGATGTAGATGTGTCCGTGCATCTCGTCCATATGGATACCCCTGATCTTCTTGGCAATGTGAAGGCCGATGTTCTTACAGTGGCTTCCGATCCTGTCAAGACTTGTGAGAATGTCAACCAGTGCAAATCCTCCAGGGATACCACATTCGCCCATCTGAAGTCTCACAACGTGGTGATCCTTTATAAGCTCTGTTATCTCGCTGATGGTCTGTGCAAGTGGCTCTATTCTTGATATTGCCTGAAGATCGTCCTCCTTGAAGGCGTTCAGAGTCATATCAATAATATTGTTAGTCGCCTTGAGCGCTGTCTGGATCTCATTCATTCCCTGATCTGAGAAGTTTATCTTCTGATCTATTATATTTCTCGATACAACGAGAAGATTCTCACAGTGGTCACCAATCCTTTCCATATCACTCAGACTGTTCAGAAGCTCAGACACATCAAGTCGTTCGGATCTGGACATGTTGTTCTGTGATGTTACCTTGAGGAGGAAGTTGTTGAGTGAGCTCTCACATTTGTCTATGAAATCCTCATTCTCCTCGAGTTTGGCGGCATCTTCTTCATTGAAATCACTGATGAGTCTGCATGCTATTGCAAAGTTCTCTCTTATGCAGTCAGCCATGGCAAACATGACATTTCTTGCCTGTGAAATAGCGATGGAAGGGGTAGCGATAAGTCTCGGATCCAGTGTGGCGAGCTCTTTGTCGATCTTGGACTCCTCGTCGTCCCTGATGATCTTTCCTGTAAGTTTTGCCACCTGATTGGAGAATGGCAGAAGTATCAGGCTTATGATAAAGTTGAACAGGAAGTGGACGTTTGCAATGTTACCACGGTTTACGACTTTGTCCATGAAAGGCATGTCTATGAAAAGCTGAAGTCCGTATATGACAATAACAAAGAACACAGCTCCGAATATGTTAAAGAGAAGATATGAGAGAGAAACTCTCTTTGCCTTCTTGTTCGCACCGATTCCCCCGAGGATAATGGTCATACACTTACCGATGTTCTGACCGATAATGATAGGAATGGCTGTTCCGTATGTAACGACGCCTGTGGACGAAATGGCCTGGAGTATACCTACTGATGCAGATGAACTCTGTATGATGGCTGTGAGCACAAGTCCTATTAAAATACCAAGTAATGGGTTATTAAACGATGTGAACAGATTCTGGAAGCTCTCTGATTCCTTAAGTGGCGCAAATACACCCTCCATGGTATTCATGCCGAGAAAGAGGATTCCAAGACCAACAAGAATACTTGCAATATCACGTTTCTTGTTGTTATTTGTAAATAGTATGATAAATGCACCTATACATATAAGGATAGGAGCAAATGATGACGGTTTTAAAAGTTTAAGAAGAATATTAGTCTCCGCAAGATCTCCAAGACGAAGGATCTGTGCGGTTGCGGTACTACCGATGTTGGCACCAAACACGACAGGTATGGCCTGCCCAAGCTTCATGATTCCGGCATTTACAAAGCCGATGAGCATGATGGTCGTTGCTGCCGAACTCTGAATGATGGCTGTTACGGCTGTACCGAGTGTAAAACCCTTGATAGTTCCCGTGAACTGATTTTTTCCGGTTGTAAGTTTCTCAAGAACCTTTTCCAGACTGCCACCGGCGAGATTCTTCAGCGAGGCACCCATGAGATTCATTCCGAACAGAAATAAACCTACGCCTCCGAGCAATGTTAAAATAGAAAATAAATCCAAAATTATAGCCCTCCTGAGTAAAATGAATTTTACCTGTGTTTCTGACAGGTAAAAAATATGTAATAAATATGTAAAATCCCATACGATTCAGATTATAACACATCACTAGTTTTTGTACTATTGAAAAAATAATGCAATTGATGGTAACATTTCGGCAAATGTCACAATAAATATGATGGTGGCGGCAAAACTTCAACTGTGGTAGAATGAGCAGGGTATATTATATAAAAATGATAACGAAGATTCAGATAAAAGAATGGAGTGGCTGATACATGTCTGTTTTTAGTGATAAGAGAGTATTTGGAATCAAAAGGCAGAACTGTGGCGGTGTGTCCACCGCAGGGCAGGTATGCGCCAATGATGTAATATTGTGGGTCATATTTCTGCTGCCTATTAATATAGTAATACATGGTGCAGGACAGTGCCTTGTGGCCATGGGATTGTTCGTGGGCAATGTTGTCGGATGGATATTTCTGTCAAAGCGTATGAATTCGTATGCTGAGATATCCCCTAAAAAGATACACAATGCTCCGGAGCTGTTCGCAGCAAGATATGGGTCATGGAAGTTGAAAGATCTGGTGTCCGTCATATGGATAGTGACGCTTGGCCTGATACTGGTGTCTGTTCTCAAGGTTATCGTATCGGTTGTCGCCTATTTTATGGACATGCCGGAGAGCATAAGCCTTGCCATCATAGTGTCATTTCTCATCCTTGCCACCATACTGGTTGACAATAAGCTGATGGGAATAATCAAGACAATAGTGTTCATAATGGTTATAATCGTATGTCTGACGATGATCGGACTGGTATTTTATAGGATGGATGCGAGGGAGATACTTGACAATTACAGGAGATCAAGGCTTGCAGGGGGAACCAGCATTTATCTGAATATACTGTATTACGATGGCAAAACAGTGGATATAGGAAGTGCGATATCCATGACGGGAGTAGGACTTGGATGTATAGCCATGCCGCTGATGTACAAGGGTGTCTTAAATATCCGGGATAACAAGGAGCTCGATGTCGGAAGAATATGGGCTGTAATCTTTGAAGGGTTCACAATACTTTCAAGCTGTATACTGGCACTTCTGGTCGTACCGGTGCTCTATCCTGAGAAGGCATGGGCAAATATGAACTCATTCCAGGTGTACAACCTGATGCTCAAGAAGCTGCTTGGAACGGGAACCTATGCGTATGTGTTCAGATTTGCCGCGCTTATGGTGTTTATAGCGGCGGTTGTCGTAATGCTGGAATCGTTCATGAGAAATATATGCGAACATATAAGAGGGCTTGTTCCGGCAATCTCAAGAGCCGGTGGAATCGCAAAGCTTCTTATAGATATAGGTGTTGTTGTGCTGACCGGATGCTGCATTTTCCTGGTGGCAGAGTTTGTTGAATTCAACAGAGAGCATATGATCGCCGAAAACTGGGGATTGTGTGCGGCGGCACTTGCGGCTCCTCTTTTCTGTACACTGACGTACAGGCATGCGACCGGAAAAGGCATGTATGCCGGAATAATAGCAGGAATACTCACATTTGTTATGTGGAAATATCTCCCGTTTGTGAACGGAGGCAGCCTGGCGGCATACTCGGGTATCAGCGGTGACGTGGTTGGATTTGCAGTGAGTCTGCTGTTCACCATTGGAGTAAGTGTGTGCACGCAGAAAAATACAGAGGAAGAACTGAAGATATTTGACAGGATGAGGGCTGATCAGGCCTGATCTGAAGGAGTTCATATGATATACAGGATTGCCTGCGTCGGCAGGATAAAGGAACAGCATTTTACGCAGATGTTAAATGAATATAAGAAGGAGATCGACAAGAGAGGGCGTCTGGAGATATGCGAGGTTCCTGACGAGAGGATACCTCAGAAGGCTGGCGACAAGGTAAATGCCATGATCATTGAGGCCGAGGCGGACAGGCTGAGACATGTGATCGGGAGAGACGACTATGTTATCGCACTGTGTATAGAAGGAAAGAAGACGACCACGGAAGGACTTGCCGATCAGGTCCGCAGGGCATCGGAGCGCGGACATGACACGGTTACATTTGTGATAGGGGGATCTCTTGGACTTGCTGCAGATATAGTGAGGAGGGCTGATTACAGGATGAGCGTGTCGGATATGACATTTCCGCATCAGCTCATAAGGGTGACGCTGGCGGAGCAGCTTGCGATCATAAGCCGGAGCTGACAGGGATTATTTGTGGTAGGTTATGTTGTTCAGGATAGTGTATGCCCTGTAGGTCTGCTCGGACAGCAGGAGGGCAGTCATCTCGGCGGACGGCTGTACTGAACAGAGAGAGAAATTTTCCATATCAGCTGTGAGTGATTCATCGTACCCTATGTAGAAGTTTATCTTTGAGGTACCGCTTGAAGTCAGACTGTTGATGCGGGCTGCGTAGTCCTCAGATGAGATGGTATCGGAGCCGGATATGCAGTAGTTTGTGGTGTTTTTCCCTGAGGTGCATTTAATTTTCCCTGCAACACATACTATAGACAGAGTACAGTATGGAGAAAGTCTCTTGACGTACTCGGCGATGGCTTTCTGATACAAAGGGTTGATTTTTTTCTGATTAACGTATATGTTTATATCCATGTGATTTCTCCTAAAGTCAGAAATGGGCGGCAGGATGGCGTAACGGCATCCTAACTCTGACATTATATAGCATCAAGGAGAAAATATATAGCAAATTATGTTATAACATTATGGAGGATAAAATGAGTAAAAAATTACTGGCACTTGATATTGACGGAACGCTGACAAATACTCAGAAGGATATTACTCCGGCAACGCTGGAGAAAATAATAGAGGCACAGGAGAAGGGGCATATCGTTGCGATAGCATCGGGACGTCCACTGCCTGGAATAAGGAAGATAGCAGACACCATAGAGCTTGACAGATTTGGCGGATATGTGCTTGCTTTCAACGGCGGAAGGATCGTCGATTACAGTACCGGCGAGGTGGTATATCAGGCTGTGCTTGACAATGATGTGGTGAGGGATATATATGATTACTGTCTGAAAGCGGGCTGCGGAATGGTGACATACGATGGAGACCGAGTTATAACCGGAACTGATATAGACGGATACATGACATTTGAGGCAAGTATCAATCATATGGAGATCATGAGGATAGATAACTTCAGGGAATATATCGATTTTCCTCTCAACAAATGTCTTCTTACCGCAGATCCTGACAAGGCGGAGAAGATAGAGCAGGAGCTTGCAGAAAAGTTCGGTGATCAGCTTAATATATTCCGCTCGGAGCCATATTTTGTGGAGATCATGCCGCCAAATGTTCACAAGGCAACATCCCTTGAGAAGCTTCTTGAGGTCCTTGATATGGACAGAAAGGATCTTGTGGCGTGCGGTGACGGATATAATGACCTCACGATGATAGAGTATGCCGGGGTGGGAGTCGCCATGGCAAATGCACAGGACATAGTGAAGGAACATGCCGATTATATAACATTGTCAAATGACGAGGACGGACTTGTGCCGGTGGTGGACAAGTTTATCCTGGCTGACTGATCAAGTATAAAAAATGTGTGAATTATGTGTATCCCGTTGAATTGATGAGATATTTGTAGTAAAATGTATTGCTATATGAGTTAAATTTTGACAGATACATTCGATATTTAGGAGAAAAATATGGGAAATAAAATGAGTGGTCATGATGACGATGATATGAAGCGTGTTAAGGGCAGATATGCCGGAGAGATGCTTTTTGACGATGAAGATGATTACGATGACGATGCCGACGATTATTCAGATGATCATGGCAGAACCGGTATTGCAAAGGATGATTATTCCGACAGCGCATTTGGACCGGGCGCAGACGATGAAGAGGATGCGGCATCAGAAGAGGAAGCTTATACATCGGATGATGAATATTATGAAGATGAATATGCGGAAGAAGAGCAGGATATGAAGGATCAGAAGAGAAAGAAAAAGAACAGAGTATGGGGAATCATACTTGCAATCGAGGCTGTTGCAGCCATAGTCATAGGTGTTCTGTTTGTGAAGGCGTACATCAACAACACATATAACAAGATGCAGTACAAAGAGCTGAAGGACACTCATATAAATGAGGATCTGGATGAAGAAACAGTCAAGAAGATGACAGGATACACCAACATCGCATTGTTTGGTATAGATACCAGAGATGCAGGCATGGTTGACGAAGGAGTGCGTTCAGACAGTATAATCATCTGTAGCATCAACAATGATACACAGGAGGTCAAGCTTCTCTCACTGTACAGAGATACTTACCTTGAGCTCTGTAATGACAGCCAGTCATACGAGAAGGCAGCTCATGCATACGCATACGGCGGAGCACAGGGCGCTGTCAATATGATAAATAAGAACCTTGACTTGAATATAACAGATTACGTTGCAGTCAATTTCACAGCCCTCACAGAAGCCATCGATGCCCTGGGTGGAATTGATATAGAGCTGAAGGAGGAGGAGCTTTATAAGCTCAACCAGTGTATTGACGAGCAGATGGGTGTAAATGGTATTTATTCAGATTATGTATATGACACAGGTGTCGTTCATCTGAACGGTGTGCAGGCTACAGCCTACTCCAGAATCAGAAGTACAGATGAGGGTGATATAACAAGAACATGGAGACAGAGAACAGTTATCTCCAAGATGATAGAGGCGGCAAAGACAGCAGGAATCTCCAAGCTACTTGATTGTATCAACGTGGTTGTGGATGATGTTGCATCAAGCCTTACAGAGGAAGAGATCATTGATATGGCAAAATCCTGCTTCAACTACAAGCTGTCTACTACAACAGGATTCCCGTTTACCATCGCCAGTCCTACCATGGATGAGGTGAGCTATGTCGTTGCCTGTGATCTCGCAACGAATGCCACAGCACTTCACAGATTCCTGTTCGACGACATGAATTATACACCGTCAGCTACCGTACAGAATATAAGCTACAACATCATCAATGATTCAGGCTGTGAGAATCAGCTCGATCTTGATACATTTACAGTTCAGGATGATGTGGATTCCATTGTATCGACGGAGTCAGATTATTCTGATGGCTATTGATGATATCTGGGATCTGAAAGCAGGATGTCGGGTGACATATAACAGAAATAAGCATAACAGCAAGGCACATATCATATGCACGTGTACACAGTGATATGTGCCTTTCTTTTTTACTTTGAAATGTAAAGGGTATGTGCTATAATGAATCAGGTCGTCAGGCAGATGTCTGCATGGGTTATCATGCTAGGATATGACGATATATAATATGAATAATAAAATATGAACACAAAGGATGGATCGCGATATGAAGATGGACAGAATTCTGCTCAAGATGAGCGGTGAAGCTCTTGCCGGTGATAAGAAACATGGTTTTGACGAGGAGACAGTCAGAGATGTGTCCAATCAGGTAAAGCAGATAGTAGACAAGGGAATACAGGTATGTGTAGTAATAGGAGGAGGAAATTTCTGGAGAGGAAGAACCTCAGACAACATGGACAGAGTTAAGGCGGATTCCATAGGAATGTTGGCAACTGTCATGAACTGTATCTACACAGCGGACAGCTTCAGAAGCTGCGGAATAAAGACACACATCATGACACCATTTGTATGTGGTAATATGACTGAGCTTTTTGACAAGGACAAGGCAATCGCATATATGGAGCAGGGAGATGTCGTATTTTTTGCAGGTGGAATCGGCCATCCATATTTCTCAACAGATATGGCGACAGTGCTTATGGCAATAGAGGTTCAGGCAGATGTCATTCTTTCAGGTAAGGCCATCGATGGAGTATATGACAGTGATCCTAAGACCAATCCGAACGCTAAGAAGTATGACAGCATGAAGATGAGCGATATAGTAGACAACAAGCTCGGAGTAATAGATCTTGCCTCAGCAGTTCTTGCCATGGAGAACAAGATGCCTATGATGCTGTTTGGCCTGAATGATGAGAACAGCATAGTGAAAGCCGTTACAGGCGGTTTCACCGGAACATATGTGAATGCGGAATAAAAGGGAAAATAATAAGAAAAATATATAATCCAGGAGGAATGAATCATGTTAACACAGTACGAAGAGAAGATGCAGAAGTCAGTTGAGAATCTTGAGGCTGAGTATGCTACCATCAGAGCAGGAAGAGCGAACCCTAACATCCTCAACAAGATCAAGGTTGAGTATTATGGAGTTCCAACACCTATGCAGCAGCTTGCAAATATAACTGTTCCAGAGGCCAGAACACTGGTCATCGCACCATGGGAGCCATCACTTGTCAAGGAGATAGAGAAGGCTATCATGAATTCTGATCTTGGAATCACACCTAACAACGATGGAAGAAACATCATCCTCAACTTCCCAGAGCTCACAGAGGACAGAAGAAAAGAGCTCGTCAAGGATATCAAGAAGAAGGGTGAGGGCGCAAAGGTCGCTATAAGAAACATCAGACGTGATGCCAACGATGCCATCAAGAAGATGGAGAAGAACGGAGACATAAGCGAGGACGAGCTCAAGGACAACGAGGACAAGATCCAGAAGCTCACAGATAAGTACGTTGGTCAGATCGACAAGGCTGTTGAGTCAAAATCCAAGGAGATCATGACAGTATAATAATCATGGATATGATGTATCCCTCAAATGGAATGCGGAGAGAATATGAAGAGAGAGATTAACGGAGAATTACTTAATGTGCCGGAGCATGTGGCTGTGATCATGGATGGAAATGGCAGATGGGCAAAGAGAAAGGGAATGCCGCGCAATTACGGACATGTAAGGGGAGCGCAGAACCTAGGGACACGCAGAGGGCGCGAAGGCTCTTGAGGCTATATGTGAAAATTGCGATAAGCTTGGAATAAAGTATCTTACAGTGTATGCTTTTTCCACGGAGAACTGGAAGAGGTCTGTTGAGGAAGTCACAGGTATCATGAATCTTTTCAGAAAGTACCTGGTTGACAGTATAGAGAGATCTAACAACTCCAACATGAAGGTTAACCTCATAGGTAAGCGAGAGGGCCTCCCGGAGGATATAGTTCAGAAGATGGATGATCTGGAGAGGGAGACTGCGGGGAATACAGGACTTCAGTTCCATATAGCGATAAACTACGGTGGACGTGATGAGATTGTCAGGGCGGTGAAGAAGATCATGAAGGATGCCGATGCGGGAAAGATCAGTGCGGATGACATTGACGAGAGCCTGTTTGCGGAATATCTCGATACAAAGGGTGTGCCTGATCCTGATCTGCTAATAAGGACAAGCGGTGAGGAGAGAACATCCAACTT
>OHIY01001233.1_pt1 | contig 10426 bp, 10 predicted proteins | sample 1568351 | NCBI WGS metagenome assembly OHIY01 (sample SAMEA3879547, study PRJEB24766) | human gut metagenome | biome: human-associated habitat; feature: feces | place: USA | collected 1985/1987 | reverse complement strand
AATCGGCTGCAAAGGTACAATCTTTAAATCTTCTAAAAGAATTATACTATTATAATCTTGTTGAAATAATATGTATTTATGATTATTTAACTTAACAACCGCAAAATATGTGGAGAAGCTTGGTCGTTATTCTTCACTATTTGCAGCTCGCAATATAATACTTGTAGCTCCAATGGTAAATAACGTCCCATCGTATATTATCCTTCTTTCGCGGTCGCCAAGAATCATGTTATCAACGAATGTACCTGTGTTACTCGGCCCGTCACGTAATGTATATTTTAAATTGCCATTCTTGTCTTTTGACACGTTAATTACGCAGTGGTTATTGTCAATGCTTGGGTCGTTAGTCTCAATCGGGGTGTTAGCTTTGCTCCCTTTCATGTATCTACCTATTATATTATCACCCCATTTTAATGGTATTACCTGTTTGTAGTGAAATACATTTTCTATTACAATGATTGAGCCATATCCGTTCTCATCAGCGTTTTCATCTGGATTCTCTTCTTTTTGTATGTTCCTGAGTTTGGATTTGCCTATTCTTATACCAAATTGTTTCCCGCATTGTGGGCATACAAAAACCAACGCTTGCCCTTCTTGGTATTTAGTTTCATCAAATGTAATGAATTCGTCGCATTTAGGACATCTTACTCTTTTCATGTTAATTTTTTACTTGATATACCCAAGCATCATAAAAATTATCGTTTCCACGCAAATTGTTTAATTCGTTATATGCTTCACCCTGAGTAGTATAATGACCGTAGATAACTTTTATAGACCTATTTTTCTCAATCAATACAGATGCCTCGTCGTATCCCTGTTTGCCAAGGCGTTTAACGAAGTCTTCTGCATTATTCTTTGTTACCTGACTGGCAAGCACGATGCAGTAATAGTCCTTTTCCTGCTTTACCGAGTACTGATTTGTTTTTGTTGGCGCGTTTACGGTTGAATTTTCTTTTTTATTCGTTTTTGCGCCTTGTGACTTTGTTGTACCTGTTATTTTTAGGTTTAAACTATTGTCGTTTTTGGTAATGTTATTGTAACCGTTGTTAATTAGCGTATTGATAAATCCATGGTCGATATTACTCGTCATCAACGTTCCGCTATTTTCATTAACAGGTGTACCCAAGACCATGAACAATATTACGGCGATTACAGCTGCGGCAAAATTCCTTAATGCGCTTATGCGTATTTGTATTTTTCCGTTGTCTTCTGATGTATTTGTCGAGGTTTCAGTCTGCACACCGAATTCATTGTCTTTTGTTAGTTTTGTTATGCCATTGTGTGCATCGAATGGTATGGCTACAGCTTTTTTATCAGTTGTAATGGAATCCGTAGAGGTAATTTTCTTCATTTCGAAAGAGCTTAGGCTGTACAGCTCTGGGGTCAGAATACCTGCTTCGCATGGAGTGAATTCCATATTGCCGTCATCGTTGAGATATAATGTTCCTATATCACACAATTCGTATGAACCATTGTTGGCAATATGCTGCCTTAACTCGTTTACCTCGTTCTCAATGCGGTTGTACGCTTCAGGGTAGCTTAGGTCATAAGCCTCTGAATATGACTGAACTAACAATGAATCGTTAATGCTTAATTTAGGATTGAAACCTAAAGTTCTTACCGGTGGTATGAACATGCTGTCTGCCTCATCGAACCGTGCTGCAACATGGCTTGCTATGAAGCCTCCTAAGCCTGGTACGATGACATAATCACTTTTTAAAAGCAATATCTCGATATGTCTTTCTAATTCAATCACGTGTGCAAAATTAGTGATTTTCATTTAAAAAAGCAAATATAAACGCTGTTTATGGCTAAAAAAACAGGTTATATTACCGAGTATTCGGATATATTTTATACTTTTGCACAAGATTACAAACGTTTTCTTATGAAATACATAAAGACTGAAATAGAAGGTGTTTATATTTTAGAACCTAAAGTTTTTGAAGATGCCAGAGGGTATTTTTTTGAGGCATTCAAAAGTTCTGATTTCAAAAATAATGTCGGTGACATAGAGTTTATTCAAGATAATGAGTCGAAGTCAAGCCGTGGCGTGTTGCGGGGTTTGCACTATCAAAGGGGTGCCTATTCACAGGCTAAGCTCGTTCGTGTGATAAAAGGGCGTGTGCTTGATGTGGCCGTTGACTTAAGAAGGAGCTCAGCAACGTTTGGAAAGCATGTCATGGTTGAGCTTAGCGATGAAAACAAGAGGCAGTTCTTTATACCTCGTGGTTTTGCGCATGGTTTTCTTGTGCTGAGCGATGAAGCCGTTTTTACATATAAAGTGGACAATGTGTATGCGCCGGATAAAGAGGCTTCAATACGTTTCGACGACGAAATTCTCGGTATTGAATGGCCGATGGATTCATCTGAGATATTGACAAGCAAGAAGGATTTGGAAGCTTTGCCGTTTGATAAGGCTGAATATTTTGATTAATTTACAGTTTATATGAATATCGCAATAGTAGGTACCGGATATGTAGGCCTTGTCTCTGGAGCATGTTTTGCAGAGACTGGCGCTACGGTTACGTGTGTGGATGTTGACGAGAATAAGATCGAGGCCTTGAAGAAAGGTATAATTCCTATATATGAACCAGGCCTTGACGAACTTGTAGTAAAGAATGTCAGGGCTGGCAGGCTTAAATTTTCCACATGTTTGCCGGATATAATCAATGAACAGGAAATTGTCTTCACTGCTGTAGGTACTCCGCCTGACGAGGATGGCAGTGCAGACCTGAAATATGTGCTTCAGGTCGCTAAGACAATAGGCGAGAACTTGAATAGATATTTGGTCGTTGTCACCAAGAGCACAGTGCCAGTAGGTACTTCACGCAAAGTCTATACTGCTATCAAAAAAGAACTTGAAAAGCGTGGCGTGGATGTTCAGTTCGACGTCGCAAGCAATCCTGAATTCCTGAAGGAGGGTAATGCCATCAAGGATTTCATGAGCCCAGACCGTGTTGTCATAGGAGTGGAAAGCGAGAGGGCGAAGAAAATTCTGACAAAGTTGTATAAACCCTTCCTGATTAATAATTTCAGGGTTATCTTTATGGATATTCCCAGTGCCGAGATGACAAAGTATGCAGCTAATTCGATGCTTGCTACCCGTATCAGTTTCATGAATGACATTGCCAACCTTTGTGAACTTGTCGGTGCTGACGTGAATAAAGTGCGTGCCGGTATAGGTTCGGACACACGTATAGGCCGTAAATTCTTGTATGCGGGGTGCGGATACGGTGGCTCATGTTTCCCGAAGGATGTAAAAGCGCTGATTAAGACAGCTGATGACAATGGTTATTCACTTGAGGTTCTCAAGGCTGTGGAACGCGTAAACGAGCGTCAGAAGGGCGTAATGTTTGAAAAGTTGAAACGTTCTTTTAACGGAGAGTCGCTTGCTGGAAAGAAAATTGCTTTATGGGGATTGGCGTTCAAGCCGGAAACTGACGATATGCGTGAGTCAACGGCATTGGTTGTCATGAAGAAACTGCTTGATGAAGGTTGTATCGTAACAGCTTATGACCCTGAGGCGATGAAGGAATGTAAGCGGATAATGGGTGACAGTATTATTTATTGTAATGATATGTATGAAGCTGTAAATGGAGCTGATGCCTTGTTGCTGCTTACGGAGTGGAAGGAATTTAGGTTGCCTGACTGGGAGGCTATAGGCAGGTCAATGAACCGTAAACTGGTGCTTGACGGTAGGAATATATATGATAAGGAAGACTTGAACGAGCATGGTTTCGAGTATCACTGTATTGGAAAATGATACGTATTAAGGCTTTACATATAATCGTTGTTCTTGTGCTTGCCGCTTTTTTAGGCGGGTGTAACGGTAAGGCCGAGCATAAGGCCGAGCCTGAGGAGAACTTGAAGGCGAAAAACATGCTTTCCGGTATCTGGGTAGATGCTGACGAGGAAACCGTAGTATTCAGGATAAAAGGTGACACTATTTATTATCCTGACTCAACCAGCCAGCCTGTAGAGTTCAAGATTATTGAGGATACAATGGTGTTGCTCGGTAATAATTTGTCCAAATATCCAATTGTCAAGCAGGATGTACATATCTTTCAGTTCAAGAATCAAAACAACGATATCGTAAAGCTGGTTAAGAGCGAAGATCCCAACGACACTCTTCAGTTTGTGCGTCACCGTCCGATAGTTCTCAACCAGGGTAAGGTAATCAAGAGTGATACTGTTGTATGGTTTGCCGAGACAAAATATCATAGTTATGTGCAGGTTAACCCTACGACATACAAGGTTTACCGTTCTTTCTATAATGCCGAGGGAATGGAGATTGAGAACATTTATTATGACAACATAATACATATAAGTATATTCAAGGGGGCGCAAAAACTTTTCTCCAAAGATTTTACAAAGTCGGATTTTGCAGAGGCGGTGCCTGAGAATATGTTGAGGCAAAGCATATTGAGCGACATAGTGCTGATGTCTTTAAAAGATGACGGATTCCATTTCCAGACACAATTGGCAATTCCTGACAGTCCGAGCAGTTTTTTGGTAGAACTTGTTGTGTCGTATGAAGGCAAGACGAGCTTGCAAGTCTTGAAGTGAAGCAAGCGATAAACTTCGTATAATGCGATTATGTAAGTAAAAAGGGATATTTGTCTTTTAATATGAAAGACGGTTTAGCCGGATTTATAAAGGGCCGTCTTTAGCAGTGTTAAAAGCCGCCTCTGGCCGGCCCGAAGACGGCCTTTGGCATAGCCATTGGCCATCCTTATAAAAAGAAAGCGTGCCGAAGCTCTAACGCTTTCTTTTTGCGGCTTGATATTTTTAATAAGCGAATAATGGATATTTCGACATTGTGTCGTTGACCTTTTCACGTACGCGCGCTATTACCTTTTCGTCTTCAGGGTTATTGAGCACTTCTTCTATAAGGTCGGCAATGAGTACCATCATGTCCTCTTTTGCTCCACGCGTTGTTATAGCCGGTGTACCGAGACGTATTCCCGATGTCTGGAATGCGCTCCTTGTATCGTAGGGTACCATGTTCTTGTTTACGGTAATGTCGGCAGATACAAGGGCTTTCTCTGCTACCTTACCTGTAAGGTCAGGATATTTAGAGCGCAGGTCAACAAGCATTGAGTGGTTGTCCGTACCACCGCTCACTATGGTGAAGCCACGCTTGATAAGTTCCTCAGCCAGTACGGCTGCGTTCTTTTGCACTTGTTTTGCCCATTCCTTGAATTCCGGTTGCAGAGCCTCGTTGAAGGCTACGGCCTTAGCGGCGATGACATGCTCGAGTGGTCCGCCCTGTGTGCCTGGGAATACGGCACTGTTGAGCAACTGGCTCATCATCTTTATCTGGCCCTTCGGAGTTGTTTTTCCCCATGGATTCTCGAAGTCCTTACCCATAAGTATGATACCTCCTCGTGGACCACGTAACGTCTTATGGGTGGTTGACGTCACTATATGAGCGTATTTCAAGGGGTTGTCAAGCAGTCCGGCCGCAATCAGTCCGGCAGGGTGAGCCATGTCTATCATTAGTAATGCGCCTACCTTGTCCGCTATTTCGCGCATACGTTTGTAGTCCCATTCACGGCTGTAAGCTGAACCGCCGCCGATTATCAATTTGGGCTTATGCTCCAGCGCCAGCTGTTCCATCTCGTCATAATCCACGCGTCCGGTCTCTTTGTTGAGATTGTAGCCTACTGCATGGTATAGAATGCCGGATGTATTTACGTTGGAGCCATGTGACAAGTGGCCTCCATGTGCGAGATTAAGTCCCAAGAATGTATCACCTGGATTCAGGACGGTAAGCAGAACTGCTGCATTGGCTTGTGCTCCTGAGTGGGGTTGTACATTGGCAAACTCGGCATTGAAGAGTTTTTTTACACGCTCAATAGCAAGGTTTTCAACCTCGTCTACTACTTCGCAGCCTCCGTAATAACGTTTTCCAGGCAGTCCTTCGGCGTATTTGTTTGTGAGCCAGGAGCCCATAGCCTGCATGACTTCGTCGCTTACGAAGTTTTCGGAAGCGATAAGCTCCATTCCTTTCAATTGTCTTTGGTGCTCTTTTTCGATAAGGTCGAAAATAACTTGGTCTCTTTTCATTTTGTGATATTTTGTTTGTGAATATTCTTTTTTGTCGCTTATTATTTTATTTATGCCGTACTCTTTATTTGTTATGGCTTGAAACGAGCTTGACTCAGATTGTAGTCAGATTAATTCAACTTCGTTTATGTCTTGTTCTTTATCACAGTAATGGCAACGTATGGTACCGTCTTTTTTGTTTATTACATTGAAGACGGTTTGCATAGGTTCGTTGTTCGTTATGCATTTGGGATTGTTGCATTTCACGATTCCAGTTAAAACGTCGGGTGTCTCAACCTTTTTCTTTTCAACTACTTCATAATTTTTTATGATGTTGAGCACGACGTTTGGCGCAACTACAGACAATCGTGAAATCTCTTCATCTGAAAAGAATTTGTTTTCTATCTTAATTATTCCTTTTCGTCCGATTTTTTTTGAAAGATAGTTATACCCGATCGTGACTACTGTATTAAGATTTTGCAGCCCAAGGATGTTTGCAACTTCATATGTCTTTTCCGACGGTATATGGTCTATGACGGTTCCGTTCTCTATTGCCGCCACAAGTCTTTCTTTCTTGCTCATAGTAACCTGATGTGTTTTAGTCAATAATAGTTTTGTCTTTAACGATTTCGTCATATGTGATTCCCAGGACATCGCATATTATTGCCTCACGTGCGTAAAGTCCGTTTTGCGCCTGCTGGATATAATATGCGTGTGGATTCTCGTCCACATCATATTCTATTTCGTTGACTCGTGGCAGTGGATGGAGAATCCTCATGTTGTCGCGCGCGTTGGTCAACATGTCATTCTTAAGAATATATACGTTTTTTACCTTTTCATATTCCATCAAATCAGAAAAGCGTTCTTTTTGGACACGGGTCATGTACAGTATGTCCGCCTGGTTTATGGTTTCTTCGGTAAATTCCGTGTGTTCAATATATTTTATGCCGTTATCCCTGCAATATAGTTTATATTCGTCCGGCATAGCGAGTTCTTTAGGCGCAATGAAATGGAATGTAGGGTTGAAGTGGCGCATAGCCATTATCAGTGAATGCACGGTGCGGCCATATTTTAAGTCTCCCACCAGGCAGATGTTTAGGTTGGAAAGGGTGCCTTGTGTCTTGTAAATCGAATAAAGGTCAAGCATGCACTGTGACGGATGTTGATGTGCCCCGTCACCGGCATTTATAATGGGAACGGGAGCTACTTCGCTTGCATATTGCGCCGCTCCTTCGATATAGTGTCGCATTACAATCACGTCGGCATAGTTGGATACCATCAGAATTGTGTCTTTGAGTGTTTCACCCTTGGTGGCGCTTGTCACTTTAGCGTCGGTGAAGCCTATTACTCGTGCCCCGAGACGGTTTGCTGCGGTTTCAAAACTAAGACGTGTGCGGGTTGACGGCTCGAAAAAAAGTGTAGCCACAACTTTGCCTTTAAGGATTTCCCTGTTTGGGTGAGCTTCAAACTCTTGTGCCGATTTTATCAGATAAAGTATTTTTTCACGTGATAAATCGGCAATAGTAACAAAATTATGTTTTCCCATTGAGTGTTGTGATTTCAAATTCGAGCGCTAAGTTACGCATTATTTTTAATTTATGGTGGATAAATCGAAAGAAAAGTAGTATTTTTGCAGCTAATTAGTGTTTATCTTTAAATTCATAATGAGAAAAGCATTTGTACGCATATTGTGGGGATTACTTTGTGCCGTGGTTATTTTCATGGCTGTTGCGTTTACGTCAATATGGTTTGGATGGATTGGATATATGCCTGACATCGCGGATTTGCAGAATCCCATAAGTAAATATGCATCTCAAGTATATTCTGTTGACGGCAAGATACTCGGTACTTATAGCATGAACCGTGAAAATCGTGTTCATGTGGATTTTGACAATCTTTCGCCTTATCTTGTTGAAGCTCTTGTTGCAACCGAGGACGAAAGATATTATGATCATTCAGGTATTGATTTTATTGCTTTGACTCGAGCTGTGATAAAACGTGGACTGTTAGGCCAAAAGAGTGCCGGAGGAGGGTCAACAATTACACAACAGTTGGCTAAGCAGCTTTATTCAGCCACGGCAAAAAGTACTCTTGAACGTGTAATGCAGAAACCGATAGAGTGGGTAATTGCCGTTAAGCTTGAACGCTTTTACACAAAAGAGGAAATCATCACAATGTATCTTAATTATTTTGATTTCCTTCATAACGCGGTAGGTATTAAGACGGCTTCTGACGTTTATTTTAAGAAAAATCCCAAAGACCTAACTCTTACTGAGGCTGCTACGCTTATCGGCTTGTGCAAGAATCCATCTTATTTTAACCCTGTCAGGTATCCTGAAAGATGCACTGAACGCCGTAACGTAGTGCTCGGGCAGATGCATAAGGCAGGTTATATTTCGGACGAAGAGTATCGTACGGCACACGATGAGCCGTTGGCTCTGAACTTCCATCGCATAGACCATAAGGACGGTATAGCAACTTATTTCCGTGAGTTCCTGCGCCAGTATGTAATGGCGGAGAAGCCGAAGCTAAGTAATTATCCGTCGTGGAACCGCGTGCAATATTCAATTGATTCGACAGCTTGGGAGAATGACCCCCTATATGGATGGTGTAACAAGAATTTCAAGAAGAACGGCGAGCCGTATAACGTCTATACTGACGGACTTAAAATCTTTACTACAATAGATTCACGCATGCAGAGATATGCCGAGGAAGCAGTGCTGCAACATGTCGGACATTATCTGCAACCAGCGTTTACAAAGGAGAACCGTGCTAAGCCTAATGCTCCTTTCACAAATGCGTTGACTGCCTCGGAGGTGCGTGGCATACTTAATCGTTCGATACGGCAAAGCGAACGTTACCGTGTCATGCGTGAACAAGGGGCAACGGATGAAGAGATACAAAAATCGTTCAGGACTCCTGTCGAGATGTCAGTTTTCACTTACCATGGTGATGTCGACACGGTGATGACCCCATTGGACTCAATACGTTATATAAAGTCGTTCTTGCGTTCCGGGTTTGTTAGTATGGACGCGAAGACAGGTGCTGTAAAGGCGTATGTCGGTGGTGTTGACTTCACACACTTTACATACGATATGGCGACCCAAGGGCGTCGTCAGGTCGGTTCGACAATTAAACCGTTCCTGTATGCTTTATGCATGTCAAATGGAATGTCACCTTGTGATGTCGCTCCAAATGTCCAGCAGACTTATGGTAATTGGACTCCGCGTAACGGCAGTCGTGCGCGTTATGGCCAGATGGTGACGTTGAAATGGGGGCTTGCGCAGTCTAACAACTGGATATCCGCATACCTTATGAGCCGCCTCAATCCGCAGGACTTCTTGCGTATTCTCAATGATTTTGGTATAAACACTTATGACGCTTATCCTTCGATGGTACTGTGTCTCGGTCCTAATGAGGTGTCGGTAAGCGAGATGGTGAGCGCATATACAACATTTGCCAATCATGGAATACATTGTTATCCTATGTACGTGTCAAAGATAGAGGATAATGAGGGCAACGTCGTTGCTACCTTCCAGCCCCGTATGAACGAAGTTATCAGTGAGGAAAGTACTTACAAAATGCTTGAGATGCTGCGTGCGGTGATGAACGGTGGTACCGGTAGCCGTATGCGTTACAGATATAATATAGAATGTGACATGGGAGGAAAGACCGGTACAACCAACCGTAATGCTGATGCCTGGTTCATGGGCTTTACGCCGTCACTTGTCAGCGGATGCTGGGTCGGTGGTGAAGATCGCGATATCCATTTCGATTCTACGCGGATGGGTCAAGGTGCCAACATGGCCTTGCCTATTTGGGCGTATTATATGAAAAAGGTGTTTGCTGACAAGTCATTAGGTTATGATCCGAACGAGAAATTCGATATTCCAGAGGATTTTAATCCATGTTCCTCTGAGTTGGATGATTATTTGCCTGGTGGAATAGAGGAAGTTTTCGAATGACATGGTGTATGTCTTGATATTTTAATGCATGAAGTTCATATAAAATAAGGTAATGATTGTTCTCTTGACAGTCATTACCTTATTTTATATATGTAACTTAATTTTTTTCTACATTTTGATGAATTTGCAATATATGCCATATTGCAATGTGAAAGGTGCTGTTTTCATTGATAAAAGACGGCCTTTTGGTATGCAAAATAACGCCTTTTGCATATTGATAGCATATTTTTTATATGTCAATGGTATGAAAACCAATTTTTATCTGAAGCTATAGTTCCGACAAATTAGTCTCATTGATAGCTCTACGTCTGTTCTTGAAAATATCTGTTTTGCCCTATAATATAATAATGTGAAAAGTCCCTTTTGTGGCGTTTTATTTGTAAACGTATGTTAAAATACGGTATTATTTAAAA
>OHIY01001224.1_pt1 | contig 10477 bp, 10 predicted proteins | sample 1568351 | NCBI WGS metagenome assembly OHIY01 (sample SAMEA3879547, study PRJEB24766) | human gut metagenome | biome: human-associated habitat; feature: feces | place: USA | collected 1985/1987 | reverse complement strand
CCGACCCTCTGCTTGTAAGGCAGATGCTCTGAACCAGCTGAGCTAAACGCCCTTTTCATTCATCATGTTTTGTACGCCTTATCTCTTTAAGACGGTGCAAAGGTACGGCTTTTTTTGAAACCTCCAAACATTTTCGGAGAAAAAATAAAAAAAACTTTGCTTTTGCATATACATACCAGGAAAAGCATTAACTTTGCAACTCTACATAATATATAATGTATTAAAGGAAAAATGATACTATCGACACTAACAGCCATCTCGCCTGTTGACGGGCGATATTGGAACAAAGCTGAGAACCTGGCAGCTTATTTTTCTGAATTCGCGCTGATTAGATATAGAGTGCGCGTGGAGATTGAGTATTTGATAGCTCTGTCTGAATATCTTCCGCAATTAAGTGAATTAAATACGGAAGAAGTAAAAACTTGGCTTCGCAATGTTTATAAAGATTTTACGGAAGAAGATGCTTTGCGAGTAAAAGAAATTGAGAAGGTAACCAACCATGATGTCAAAGCCGTTGAGTATTTCATCAAAGAAAAAACAGACCATTTCCTGGCTGAAAAATATCATGAGTTCATTCATTTCGGACTGACATCACAAGACATCAACAACACGTCTATTCCCTTATCGCTGAAAGAAGCGCTGAATGAGGTTTATTATCCAGGACTGGAAGAAGTGATCCAGACATTAGAGACGTATGCAAACGAATGGATGAATATCCCGATGTTGGCCAAGACTCACGGACAACCGGCTTCTCCTACCCGCTTAGGAAAAGAAATCATGGTGTTCGTTTATCGCTTGAAACAGCAACTGAACCTATTGAAGGCAATACCTGTTTCAGCCAAATTCGGAGGTGCTACCGGAAACTTCAACGCGCATCATGTAGCTTATCCGGAATATGACTGGAAAGCTTTTGGTAACAAGTTCGTCAGTGAGTCATTAGGATTACAACGCGAAGAGTGGACAACACAAATCTCCAACTACGACAATCTGGGTGCTATCTTCGATGGCATGAAACGAATCAATACCATCCTGATTGACTTGAACCGCGACTTCTGGCAATATATTTCGATGGAATATTTCAAGCAGAAAATCAAAGCTGGCGAAGTAGGTTCATCAGCCATGCCGCATAAAGTCAATCCGATCGACTTCGAAAATGCAGAAGGAAACTTAGGAATTGCCAACGCAATCCTGGAACATTTATCAACAAAGCTTCCGATTTCCCGCTTACAGCGTGATTTGACAGACTCAACTGTTCTGAGAAATATTGGTGTTCCGATGGCACACATCGAAATTGCCTTCAAGAGTCTGTTAAAAGGTCTGGGTAAATTATTGCTGAACGAGAAAGCATTGGAAGCAGACCTTGACAAATGTTGGGCAGTCGTGGCAGAAGGAATCCAAACGATTTTACGCCGGGAAGGTTATCCGAAACCCTACGAAGCATTGAAGGCGCTTACCCGTACCAATGCAGGCATCACAGAACAGTCGATCAAAGATTTTATTGAAACATTGCAGGTCAGTGATCGCGTAAAAGAAGAATTAAGAGCGATTACACCGCATAATTATACAGGAATTTAAAAACAAGGAGAAAAAGGGCATCAAAGTAGTTCCGGACAATTGCTAATCGATCAACCGGACTACTTTGATAATAAACAGAATCAATGCTATTTTATCTCCTAATTTTAATCATACAATAAAAAAATCAAAGGTAGCCGTGAGGCTATCAATTATAAACCTTTATTATAATAAAATACAACAATGAGTACAGAAGAAAGAGACGAGGCACAGCAGCAGCCAGCAGCACGCCCAAGAAAAGTAACGGGCTACAGAGAAAATGCAGAAGACGGTGGAAGACCTTATAACGCTGGTTACAACCGTCAGGAAGGTAACTATGAACGCAGACCGTACAACCGACCGGCAAACAATGACCGAGGAGGTTATCGTTCTTATGGAGATCGCCAGTCGTATAATGATTATGGCAACCAAGGTTATCAGCAACGTTATGACAATCGTGGCGGATATGGAAACAACCGCCAGTATGGTAATAACCGTAACGCGAATTACAACAATCCGAATCGTGACGGAGGGTATAATCAAAACCGTCAGTATGGAAATCGTCCGGCCTACAATCCGAACAACGATCAACGTGCTTTCAACCGTCCGGTTTATAGCAGCAACCCCAATGCTTTACCTAACAACCCGGAAGGTGCACCGGTAAAGAAAAGAAGACCGCGTGTAGGTGAAAACCGTACAAACTTCGATAACCGTCAGGATAATCGCGGAGCAGCTCCACGTCCATACGGTAATAACTACGGTGGCGGAAACGCATACGGTGGCGGCCGTTATAACGCAAACAACGGACGTAATAACAACAATCGTCGTCCGAACAATAACAACAATCGTCGTTCTAACAATTACAATCCGAATGCTAAATACAACTTCCAGAAACAATTGAAGTATAAGGAAGTATTGGCTGATCCGAACGAACCGATCCGTTTGAACAAATTCTTGTCGAATGCAGGTGTTTGCTCTCGTCGTGAGGCAGATGAATTCATCCAGGCAGGTAATGTAAAAGTAAACGACGTTGTAGTAATAGAATTGGGTACAAAGATTACTCGTTCAGATAAAGTAACTTTCAACGACAAACCGGTTCAGATTGAAAGCAAGGTTTACATCATCCTGAACAAACCGAAGAACTGTGTGACTACATCTGATGATCCACAGGAACGTCTGACTGTAATGGATTTGGTAAAACACGCTTGTACAGAAAGAATCTATCCGGTAGGCCGTCTGGACCGCAATACAACCGGTGTATTGTTATTAACGAACGATGGTGATCTGGCTTCTAAATTGACTCATCCGTCATTCAAGAAGAAGAAGATCTATCATGTATGGTTGGATAAGAATGTTTCTGTAGAAGATATGGAAAAAATCGCCAACGGTTTGGAACTGGAAGACGGTGAAATCCATGCAGACGCTATCAGCTATGCAAGCGAAACAGACAAGAGCCAGGTAGGTATCGAAATCCATTCAGGCCGTAACCGTATTGTTCGTCGTATCTTCGAATCATTAGGTTACCACGTCGTTAAATTGGATCGTGTATATTTCGCCGGTCTGACGAAGAAAAACCTGGGCCGCGGTAAATGGCGTTATCTGAACGAAAAAGAAGTAAACGCATTGCGCATGGGTGCTTTCGAATAATAAAACTAATAATATAATGGAAACAATAAAAAGAACAAAGATTGTAGATTTGCTCAAAAGCACAGCTTTTGGCTCTACCGTTAATGTAAAAGGTTGGGTTCGTACTCGCCGTGGCAGCAAACAAGTAAACTTTATTGCGCTGAACGACGGTTCTACAATAAATAATGTTCAAATCGTTGTTGATGTAGATAAATTAGGTGAAGAGTTTCTGAAACCGATCACGACTGGTGCCAGTATCAGTGTAAACGGTACTTTAGTGCAGTCGCAAGGAAAAGGTCAGTCAGTCGAAATCCAAGCTACCGAAATTGAAATCTACGGTACAGCTGATCCGGCTACTTATCCGTTGCAGAAGAAAGGTCACTCGATGGAGTTCTTGCGTGAAATCGCTCACTTGCGTCCGCGTACGAATACATTCGGTGCCGTTTTCCGTATTCGTCATAACATGGCTTATGCGATTCATAAATTCTTCCATGACAAAGGTTTCTTCTACTTCCATACACCTATTATCACGGCTTCCGACTGTGAAGGTGCAGGACAGATGTTCCAGGTAACTACGAAGAACCTGTATAACTTGAAGAAAGACGAGAACGGTTCTATCCTTTACGACGATGACTTCTTCGGAAAGCAGACAAGTCTGACGGTTTCTGGTCAATTGGAAGGTGAATTGGCTGCAACAGCTTTGGGTCAGATCTATACATTCGGTCCGACTTTCCGTGCTGAAAACTCCAATACTCCTCGTCACTTGGCTGAGTTCTGGATGATTGAACCGGAAGTTGCCTTCAATGACATCAACGACAACATGGAATTGGCAGAAGAATTCATCAAGTACTGCGTACAATGGGCTCTCGACAATTGCATGGACGATGTTAAATTCCTGAACGATATGTTCGACAAAGGCTTGATCGAACGCTTGCAAGGTGTCTTGAAAGACGAATTCGTCCGCTTACCTTATACAGAAGGTATCAAGATTCTGGAAGAAGCTGTTGCGAAAGGCCACAAATTTGAATTCCCGGTTTACTGGGGTGTTGATTTGGCTTCAGAACACGAACGCTTCTTGGTGGAAGAACATTTCAAACGTCCGGTTATCCTGACAGATTACCCGAAAGAAATCAAGGCGTTCTATATGAAACAGAACGAAGACGGAAAGACTGTTCGTGCTATGGACGTTCTGTTCCCGAAGATCGGTGAAATCATCGGTGGTTCTGAACGTGAAGCTGATTACGACAAGCTTTACAACCGCATTCAGGAATTGAATATCCCGATGAAAGATATGTGGTGGTATTTGGATACTCGCCGCTTTGGTACGGTTCCTCATTCTGGTTTTGGTCTTGGTTTCGAACGCTTGTTATTATTCGTTACAGGTATGGCCAACATCCGCGATGTGATTCCGTTCCCGCGTACTCCGAATAATGCTGAATTCTAATTAAGAAATCCGCATAAAAACAAGGTGCGTCAAAACGTTTACTGGTATTACCAATCAAGACGTTGGGCGCACCTTCTTTTTTTGACAAATTCTAATTCAGTTCATCCATCAAGCAATACTTTTGATAATAACATTGTTTTATGAAAGAATAGATGAATTTTATTTTGTTCGCCCACGCTGATTATATATTCACCCACGTTGAATATATAATCGCCTACACCGAATATATGTTCGCCCAGGGCGAATAAAGATTTCTTAGTTAATAAATGAATCAATAATCGTTCATGATTTATTCAATTAAAATAAATAGTATGGAATTGAAAAACACAATGCTTGCATTTCTAGCTCTTGCATTCTTCGGCTGTCAAGAGCAAAAGTATGTTCCTGTTACAACATTTCAGGAAGCAGAAGATCCGGTAGCCATTAGTACTGAAGCAGAAAACCTCTGGAACCAGGCAGGAAAACAGCTGAATGGTGCATGGGGAAGTATTGATTGGCGCTACTCTCGTAGTGAAGTCCCTCAGGTTTCAGCAGACAAACCTTGTGCATTAGCTGCCTGGCGTGGAGAAAAAGCCTCCGCACAACTTCTTCTTTGGGCTGCTGAAGGCGCCAATGGCGTCACCTGTCATATTGATGACTTCAAAGCAGACAATGCCTCTTTACCGAATACGATTGCTCAGGCTCGTTTCGTGAGATATACACTGGCAGATATTAATTCTCCGGAGTTCAAGAAAGGCGGTCCTAGCGTATTGATGCCGGATATGTTGGATTCATTGTCTCGTTTCGATATGGCTTCCCGCACAACTCGCCCGGTATGGATTACGATACAAGTACCACAAGATGCCGTTGCCGGTGTTTATACTTCTACAGTAACGGTAAAAAGTCAGGACAAGGGAAAGATTTCATTCCCGATCCAACTGAAAGTAATTGACCATCTGCTGCCAACACCCGACCAATGGAGTTATCATTTGGATTTATGGCAACATCCATCGGCTGTAGCACGGGCAGAAGGTTTACAGATGTGGAGCGACGAACACTTCGAAGCCTTAAGACAGACGATGATTCCTTTGGCAAAAGCCGGTCAGAAAGTCATTACCGCCACGCTCAATAAAGATCCTTGGAATCATCAATGTTACGATGCCTACGAAGACATGATCAAATGGACGCGCCATAAAGATGGCAGCTGGAGCTATGATTACCAGGTATTCGATCGCTGGGTAGAAATGATGTTGTCAATCGGTATCAACCGCATGATCAATTGTTATTCGATGGTTCCATGGAATTGTGAATTGGATTACTTCGATGAAGCCGAGAACAAAAAGGTTACCGTTGTCGCAACACCGGGAAAACCCGAATTTGCTCAAATGTGGGAACCTTTCTTAGCTGACTTCAAGAAACATTTGGATGAAAAAGGTTGGTTAGGCATTACCAACATAGCCATGGATGAACGTTCACCGGAGCAAATGGATGCGGCAGTAAAAATACTGGAAAAATGTGCTCCGGAAATGGGATTTGCCATTGCAGATAATCACAAATCGTATAAGAAGTATAATATGATGCGTGATGTTTGCGTATCACAAGGACAAAAGGCCGATCATGACGATATTGTTGCCCGCCGTGCCAATGGCTTCAATACTACATTCTACGTTTGTTGCGGTCCGTTCTATCCAAATACATTTACTTTCTCTCATCCATACGAGGCCGAATTATTAGGCTGGTATGGTCTTGCCTGCGATTATGACGGTATGCTTCGCTGGGCTTACAACTCATGGCCAGAAAATCCGCAATATGATTCCCGCTTCGGCAATTGGAGTTCAGGAGATACTTATCTGGTCTATCCGTATCTTCGCTCATCCATCCGATTCGAACGGTTGATTGATGGCATTGAAGCAGCAGAAAAAGTAAGGATATTACGTAAAGAAGGTGCAAACCTGGAGGAATTGGATAAGGTACTGGAAGAAATCCGTACAAAAGATATCAACAACAGCCAGCTTCCGTGGCAAGAAGTGGTAGAAAAAGCAAATACGCTATTAAATTCACTCTAAGGAATAAATAAAACAAAGGCGCACTTCCTAAAACAAGAAGTACGCCTTTGCTTTATATTTCAATTACCATCTCAAAGAATCTTCTGATAGGCTAACCGTGGAGAGTGATTGCGCACATAAATAATTCCGCAATACGTAAAGCCATGCTTCAATAAAATATGCTGAAGTACTTTATTATCCTGATGAGTATCTACACGCAAGTTAGCAGTCTTTGTAAAGCACCAATCCAAACATAAGTCTGCAATTCCTGAATAACTTCCATCCGAAGCCAACCGATGTAACACTGCATAAGGCGCTTCATTCAACCATTTCCCGCCTTCAATTACATGATAAGTCGGATCATCACCCTCAATATAACAGAAAGTGGCTACGATCTTCCCTAATGGATCGACGAATACGTAGCAGTGTCCGCTGGCTATTTCTTCAGCTATAAAGGAAGGTTCAGGATAACCATCAGCCCATTGTGTAGGATTACCGGTCTGAGCCATAAAACGACGCGCACAATCAAACACAGGCATGATATCATTCAAGTCTGACAACTGCGCACGACGAATAATCAGTTCTTCACTCCTATTCTTATTATTCATCATCACTCAGATCGATCGGCAACTGACGTTTGAAAGCTTCCTTAAAGGAAATCAAAGACTCCGTACGCGCCAAACCGAGCGGCTGTAATTTGTTATGGATAATACTCAGCAAATGCTGATTATTCTTCGCATAAATCTTAATAAACAAATCATACTGCCCCGTTGTATAATGACATTCTACAACTTCAGGAATCTTCTTCAAAGCCTCTGTTACGGTGGGAAACTGTCCCGGAGAGTTTAAATACAAACCGATATAAGCACAAGTCTCATATCCTACTTTCGTGTTATCTACAATAAATTCAGAGCCTTTTATAACGCCTAAGTTCGTAAGTTTCTGAATACGTTGATGAATTGCTGCACCAGAAACATTACATTCACGAGCCACTTCCAAAAAAGGCATTCGCGCGTTACCTATAATTAACTTTAATATTTTCTCATCTAGTTCATCTAACTGATGGTGTGCCATAATAAATACGATTTAAATTATGCAAACTTACATTTTGATACAAATATAACGATATTCTTATACTTTTCAAGCAAGAAACGAGAAAATATTTTGTATTGTCACTCAAATCTCTCTAAAGCAAAAAAAATCCCTTGACCCAAAAGGATCAAGGGACTTTCTTATTCATTTATCAATCAAGCATTAATTATTCAATACGCTTAGCAGCAGAATAACTAATCTTCAAAGCATACGCTTCACGAAGTGCTTGCTTAATATCGGTGATCACACCCATTTTTGTGTCTTTATCAGCTTTGATAGAAACAGTCATAAACGGCTGATCTTCCTCTTTCATACTTGACTTCTCCTGAGCGATGTAATCCTGAATTTCTGAAGTTTCAGCAAACTGGTCGTTCAACTGAATACGTGTTTCAGAACCGAATTTCTTCTGCAAGTCAGGAGTCGGCTTACCAACATAGATGAAAGTAACCAATGATTTCTTTTCCAATTTCTGAAGCTCGGTAGCCTGAGGAGCCTTGAATTGCACTTTCAAAGTTACTTCACGCATAGATGTTACCATCATGATGAAGAACAAGAACGCGAATACCAAGTCAGGTAATGATGACGTGTTCAATTCAGGCATTTCACGTCCGCCTGCTTTACTAAACTTTCCCATCGTTACTTACCTCCATAGTTTTTAGGTTCAGCTTCAGAGATCTTCTGCGGATAAATCATCTGTACCGCTTTCTGTTCGTCTTCATTCAGATCCATGAAGGCTTTACCGAATTTCTTCTTTGAAATATCATCACGTAATTCATTGTAAGCTGCTGCCAGCTCATTCTGTACATCGATATACGCCTGATAAGAAGTACCACGGTCATTCTGCAAAGAAATTACGTGATTCTTAGTAACCATCGTCTTTCCGAAGAACGGAACATCCACTTCAACCTTTTCAGGTTTGTTGGCATCGTTGTACGGATTATCAATGAATTCCTTAACCTTATCTTTCAATTGTTTGACATCTGTAACTTCGTTACCGCAAAGTACCTGGTTTGTACTACTTACCAATACAACCAGCAAGTTACGTTTCTTGATATCAACGTCAGTATCATTCTTCTGATCTTTAGGTACAGGAGGCGGCAAACGTCTTGCCAAACCTTGGTCTGTATCCATTGATGTTGTAATAAGGAAGAAGATAAGCAACATGAAAGCAATATCGGCTGAAGAAGAACCATTGATACCCGGTGTCTTTCTTTTCTTACCCATTTTACTTTTCCTGTTAACTTATTACTTATTCAATATTTTCTTTACACTACCCAATACAGCTACGATCAGGATCAAAGCGATCAAGATATAAGTAGAATAAATCCACATATCTGTAATCTTCAACCAACCGGCCGTGTTGTAAACTTGAGAATCAGCGTTCAAGCCAGTCAACGGAGTTGCATCACCCATTGAGTAAGTAACACCCAACATAGCTACGAACAAAACTAATACCAATAAAGACATCAAGGCCGACTTTGCATCATGTTTCAATGCTCCGGCGAACTGCCACAATGCCATCAAAACAGTACATGCGATTGTCGCAAAGAACAATACATAAGTCCAGTTCAACAGAAGCTCGGTATAAATCGGCTCCTTCATTTCTGCAGCAGGATCTACTACGCCTCCTGTGTAGAACATAACCAGTACAATGACACTGATAATCGAACTGATCAGCAATGTCCAACTGGATATTTTACGTATTTTAGTAACTGCCATAAGTCAAATTATTTTTTAAATTTCAGGTTGTATTTGATAACCAAGTCGATCAATGAGATTGATGCGTCTTCCATCTGGTTCAACAGAGATTCCAATTTACTCAACAGATAGTTGTAGAAAATCTGAAGAATCAAAGCAACGATCAAACCACCTACTGTTGTGATCAAGGCCACTTTCATACCACCTGCTACAACGGTCGGGCTGATATCACCAACCTGTTCGATTTTATCGAACGCCATGATCATACCAACAACTGTTCCCAAGAATCCTAATGACGGAGCCATTGCGATAAACAATGTTACCCAAGACAGGTTCTTTTCCAACAGACCACCTTGAACACCACCGTAAGATACGATTGATCTTTCAACTACATCAACACCCTGGTCGATTCTCATCAAACCCTGATAAGCGATAGAGGCGATAGGACCTCTTGTGTCACGAGCAATAGCCTTTGCAGCTTCTACATCACCTTTGTCAAGTGCTTCTTCGATACCTTTCAACAACTTGCTTGAATTAGTTTCAGCCAAGTTCAAATAGATAATTCTTTCCAAGCAGAAAGCCAAACCAAAGATCAAAGCGATAGCAACCAAACTCATGAAGTCGGCACCACCTTCAATAAACTTTGTTTTCAACGCCTGATGCATACCTGATTCAACAGCTGGAGCTGCTGCATCCTGAGCAAATGCTACTGTAGAAGTTCCAAGGGCACACAAGCCCAAGAATGCTTTTGCAAAATACTTTTTCATTGTGTGTTTAATTTTTAAGATTAATAATTCTCATATTTGTTTATTTCATTTTTCAAGCTTTATAGTCTCCGACTTGCGGAGAGAGCGGGATTCGAACCCGCGATACGCTTTAGGCGTATACACGCTTTCCAGGCGTGCCTCTTCAACCACTCGAGCATCTCTCCTTGAGAGCCTTCTTTCTCTAAAACGAGTGCAAATTACGAATTTTTTCCCAATTACAAACGTTTCAGTGCACAAATCTAAACTTTTTGATTGATATATGCACAATATCTAGG
>OHIY01001222.1_pt1 | contig 10491 bp, 5 predicted proteins | sample 1568351 | NCBI WGS metagenome assembly OHIY01 (sample SAMEA3879547, study PRJEB24766) | human gut metagenome | biome: human-associated habitat; feature: feces | place: USA | collected 1985/1987 | reverse complement strand
GAGTTTACAATTTTTCAGCAGGACCTGCAGTTTTACCTGAGGAGGTATTGCAGGAAGCAGCAGCAGAGATGATGGATTATAAGGGAAGCGGAATGTCGGTTATGGAGATGAGCCACAGATCCAAGATGTTTGATGATATCATCAAAACTGCAGAAGCAGACTTAAGAGAATTAATGAACATCCCTGATAATTACAAAGTATTATTCCTTCAGGGTGGAGCATCCCAGCAGTTTTCAGCGATCCCTATGAATTTGATGAAGAACAAAGTTGCAGACTTCATCATCACAGGACAGTGGGCAAAGAAAGCATACCAGGAAGCTTCCAGATATGGAAAAGCAAACATTTTAGCTTCATCAGAAGATAAAACATATACATATATTCCAGATTGTTCTGACCTTCCTGTATCAGAAGATGCAGATTATGTATATGTATGCTATAACAACACGATCTACGGAACAAAATATCAGCAGATTCCAAATACAAAAGGTAAAATCCTTGTTGCAGATATGTCTTCCTGCATTTTATCTGAGCCAGTTAATGTAGAAGACTTTGGAGTGATCTATTTTGGAGTACAGAAAAACGTTGGACCAGCAGGAGTTGTAGTTTGTATCGTACGTGAAGATCTGATCACAGATGATGTGTTAGAAGGAACACCAACCATGTTAAAATGGAAAACACAGGCAGATGCAGATTCACTGTATAACACACCTCCATGCTACGGAATCTATATCTGTGGCAAGGTATTCAAGTGGTTAAAGAAGCAGGGCGGCTTAGCAGCAATGAAGGAGCGCAACGAGAAGAAGGCTAAGATTCTCTATGATTTCCTTGACCAGAGCAAATGGTTAAAGGACCAGGGTGGACTTACTGCAATGAAGAAACGTAACGAAGAAAAAGCAAAGATCTTATATGATTTCTTAGACCAGAGTGAAATGTTTAAAGGAACAGTTGTGAAAGAAGACCGATCTTTAATGAACGTTCCATTTGTAACAGGAGATAAAGATCTGGATGCCAAATTCGTAGCTGAAGCAAAAGAAGCAGGATTTGAGAACCTAAAAGGACATCGTACAGTTGGTGGAATGCGTGCAAGTATTTATAACGCAATGCCAAAAGAAGGTGTTGAGAAATTAGTAGCATTTATGAAGAAGTTTGAAGAAGAGAACAAATAAGGAGGAGCCATGTATACAGTAAAATGCTTAAACCCGATCGCAAGTAAAGGACTAGATTTATTTACAGAAGATTTTAAAGTGATCGATGACTTAGATAAAGCAGATGCAGTTTTAGTAAGAAGTGCAGCTATGCACGATCTTACAGTTCCAGAAAGCCTTCTTGCAGTTGCAAGAGCTGGAGCAGGAGTTAACAATATTCCATTAGATGAATATGCAAAGAAGGGAATCGTAGCATTCAACACACCAGGAGCGAATGCTAATGGTGTAAAAGAACTTGTTGTTGCAGGACTTTTACTTGCATCTCGTGATATCATCGGTGGATATAACTGGGTTAAGGAAAATGCATCCGAAGAGAACCTTGCAAAACTTGTTGAGAAACAGAAAAAACAGTATGCAGGTAACGAATTAAAAGGAAAAAGTATCGGAGTTATCGGACTTGGAGCAATCGGTGTTTTAGTAGCAAATATCTGCAATCGTCTTGGAATGAAAGTTTATGGATATGATCCATATGTATCCGTACGTTCTGCATGGAGCTTATCAAGAATGGTAAAACATATCGCTTCCATTGACGAATTATTTGAGACATGTGATTATATTACAATTCACGTTCCATACATGGATTCTACAAAAGGAATGATCAACAAAGAAGCTATCGATAAGATGAAAGACGGAGTTACATTATTAAACTTCGCCAGAGGAGAACTTGTTGATAATAAGGCAGTGATCGAAGGATTAGCATCAGGAAAAGTAAAACATTATGTAACAGATTTCCCAAGTGCAGAAATCGCTGGAGTAGATAAAGTGATCACAATTCCACACTTAGGAGCATCTACAGAGGAATCAGAAGAAAACTGTGCAGAGATGGCAGTGGATCAGTTGATGAATTATTTAGAGAATGGTAATATTGTCAATTCAGTAAACTATCCAAACTGTGATCTTGGAGAAGCAAGTGGAGCAGCTCGTATTACAGTACATCATAGGAATCTTCCAAATATGATCGGTCAGTTAACAGCGATTTTGGCAGCAGATGGACATAACATTTCCAATATGTTAAATAAATCCAAAGGTGAATGGGCTTATTCTATGTTTGACATGGAAAAGAAAGCACCAACAGAAGAGACAATCAAGAAAATGGAACAGATCGACGGAGTCGTTCGTGTTCGTGTACTATAGGAGAGAAAAAATGAGTGAAAAATTAAGAGTTGGTATTTTAGGTGCAACTGGAATGGTTGGACAGCGTTTTATCTCATTGCTTGAAAATCACCCTTGGTTTGAGGTAGCAGCGTTGGCTGCCAGCAAGCGTTCTGCCGGCAAGGCATACAAGGACGCTGTGGGTGCTAAGTGGGCTATGACTAAGCCGATTCCTGAAAAGTTTGCGGATATGACGGTTATGGACGCTTCTGATGTTGAGGCTGTTGCATCAAAGGTTGACTTTGTATTCTGTGCAGTAGATATGAAGAAGGACGAAATTAAGGCTCTTGAGGAGGCTTATGCAAAGGCAGAGTGCCCTGTTATGTCAAATAACAGTGCCAACAGACACACACCTGATGTTCCTATGATTATTCCTGAAATTAACGCTGACCATGCAAAGATTATTCCTGCACAGAGAAAGCGTTTGGGAACAAAGAAGGGCTTTATTGCTGTAAAGTCAAACTGCTCGCTTCAAAGCTATGTGCCTGCAATTCATCCTTTGATGGATTTAGGTGTTAAAAAGGTTCTTGCTTGTACATACCAGGCTATTTCCGGTGCATTTAAAACATGGCCTGAAATGGTAGACAACATTATTCCTTACATCGGCGGCGAGGAAGAAAAGTCCGAGAAGGAGCCTCTAAAGATTTGGGGACACATTGAGGGCGACAAGATTGTTGACACAACAGTTCCTTCTATTACATCACAGTGTATCCGTGTGCCTATCAGCGACGGTCACACAGCCGCAGTGTTTGTAGAGCTTGAGAAAAAGGCTTCTATGGACGAGATTATTTCAAGATGGGAAAACTACAAGGGCAGAGCACAGGAGCTTGAGCTTCCAAGTGCACCAAAGCAGTTTATCCAGTACCTTGAGGAGGACAACAGACCACAGGTTGCTCTGGACGTTGACTTCGAGAAAGGTATGGGTATCAGCGTTGGACGTCTCCGTGAGGATTCAGTATATGACTGGAAGTTCGTTGGCCTTTCACACAACACTGTAAGAGGTGCTGCAGGTGGTGCAGTTCTCTGTGCAGAGCTTCTGAAGGCTAAGGGATATATCACAAAGAAGTAATAAATTATATGGATATTTGAAGTGTCTGTGCTAACAATATCATAAAGATTTGCCGGGATAATGTTGCTGCTATGAAGTGAACATGCTCCGGCAATTTTTTTGTTTTGCATGGCGTTATATTATGCAGTATTATTGATAACATTATGTTGACATTGCACAAACAGGTATACTAAAATTAGATTAATTGTAAATAAACCATGAATTACTAAGGGAGGTATTTTATGAGAAAAGGGAAGAGATGGCTGGCAGCGGCTGTGAGTGCAGCGATGATTGTCCAGTCACTGGCCAGTGTTGGCCCGGTTTATGCAGCGGATGATGGCGTATCCATAGCTGACACGTTTACGGATTCGTCGTTTAGAAGCTATGTGTCGAGTAATTTCGATACAGACAGTAATGGTTATCTGTCAGATGCGGAGATCTCGAATGTAACATCTATAGATGTTTCGAAGTGTTCTCCTGCTATATCAAGTTTGAATGGCGTAGAATTGTTCACCAATCTGTCAAAGCTGGATTGTAATGAGCAGTCTATAAGGAATCTTGATATAGAGAATCTTGAGAATCTTGAATATATAGATGTCTCAAGTAACAGAATAGACAGTCTGACCTTGCCGGTAAGTGCAGAGAAACTTACATATCTTGATATAAGTGGGAACAAGATCACAAGCCTTACATCTCTGGCTGATTACAATAATCTTGTACTGCTCAATGCCAATTCAACAAACCTTTCATCGATAGATGTCAGCAATATGAAGGGGCTTAAGGTGCTTGGCGTAAGTGGAACCACCATATCAACACTTGATCTTGGCTCAAACATGGAGCTTACAACACTTTATTGTGACAGCATGCGTTCACTGCCTGTCCTTGATGTGTCAGGTCATGAGAAGCTTAAGAATCTTTATTGTGCTGGAGCAAAGAGCGACAGTGGAGTTGTTGTTCGTTCGTCAATTACCAAGCTTGACGTATCCGGTGATATAGTCCTTGGTTCGCTTGATTGTTCAAATAGCTATGTGGCTGAGCTGAACATAGACAATACCCCGGCGCTTACAACACTTGATTGTTCTAACACGAGACTTACATCAATAGATGTGTCAAAGAACACAAGTCTTAGCTACCTTGATGTCAGCAGCAATGTTCTGGGTGCGGTGGATTTTACTGCGAATACAGCACTTAGAGAGCTTTATGTCAAGGATACTGGCATAAATAAGCTTGATGTATCTACTCTCACCAATCTGGTTAATCTTGACGCATCATCAAATTCTCTTGCAGAGCTTGATATAGCATCAAACAGTTTATTGGAGAAGCTTTATATTTCAGACAATAATATCCAGGGTATAAAGCTTGATGGTCATCCTGACCTGAAAGAACTTGAGATTGACAACAACAATCTTGTGGCCATAGATATATCAGTGTGTCCTAAACTTTATGGCGATGATGGTGTGTTCAGTTGCAGTGGGAATAGCAGGGATATAACACTTGATACTACGAACTATGATTATGATTTTAGCGATTTTTCAAAAGTCTATGGTTTGCATAAGGCGTGGTATGACTATGAACTTCCTGTTGCTGTAGATAACAACGGCAAGCCTTTAACGGATGATAATGGGGTTGAAATTCATAAACGAAACAGGAATACTACAGGATACGCAGGAATACAGGGCATAGATGCCAGCAATGAGGCGTCATCCGTGACTGGAGGACAGCTTGATGGATATATATTTACAGCGGAGCCGGATGCGGAGAAGATTACATACAATTACTATACAGGAGCAGGAATGGGGAAGGTCAAGTTCACACTCAACATTCTTAACCCGCTCAAGGTCACAGTATGGTATACAACTGATGGAAATGTTGTAAAGTCAGACAGTTCTACACTCAGCTTCAGAGTTGGTGATACGACTACACTTACAGCTACGGATGACGAAAAGAATCCACACAAGAACATAACATGGAGTTCGTCAAATGAAAGAGTTGCACAGATAGACAGGGAGACAGGAGAACTGACCTGTGTTTCGGCGGGAACAGCTCAGATTAACATTCTGCTGAATGATCGTGCTATAGGATATGTGAATATGGAGTGTCACAAGCCTGTTACCGGACTTTATCTTGTAGATCAGAACGAGAAGGATGATGCAGGCAACCAGATAACATACGAGAATGGCGCAGTCATCAACATGGACTGTGGAACATATCCAAGAAATGGCTCTAAGAAGCTGGATGTAAAGTGTGTTACCGAGGATGGTCTTGCATCCAAAGAGATATCAGGATTCACTTGTAAGGTGACTGATGCGGATGGCAAAGAAAACAATAAGGTTTTGTCGTTTAATACATCAAGTAAGACTATAACAACAAGAGGTGCAGGAATCGCATTCCTTCATTTTACATCAACTGATAATCCTGATGTAGAGACAGTAATTCAGGTAAATGTTGAACAGAGAGTAAACAGCGTGACACTTTCACAGTCTAGAATGACGATCATTGCAGGTGGAAGCAGTAATCTCGTTGCTACGGTTTCTCCAAATACTGCAGTGGAGCAGAGCGTTGTATGGTCATCATCAAATGAGAGCATTGCTACGGTCGATGCCGAGGGAAATGTGAAGGCAGTCAATCCGGGAGAAGCTGATATCATATGTACATCTGTTGATACTGAGCAGGTGTACGGCAAGTGTCATGTGACTGTACAGCCGCCTGTAAAAGGTTTGACTCTCAATATGAACAGTGCAGAATTGCTGCTCGGAGCAGATACGGAAAGCAGAATAGTATCACTTGAGGCTGTTATCGATGCGGATGATGCAAGTATTTACAAGAATTTGAAGTGGACATCGTCAGATACAAACGTTGCTTCGGTGTCATATAGTTCAACAGATAAGACAAAGGCTACAGTTACTGCCAGATCAGCAGGAACTGCTGTTATCAGATTTTCAATTTCAGATGATGAGTATGTGGATTGCAACATTACAGTAAAGCAGAGAGTTACAAGCCTTAGAATAAACAGAGACAAGACAACAATATATGCTGGTGATACACTGCAGGTAACAAGCACTGCATCCCCTGCAACTGCATCGAATCAGGAAGTCATCTGGGCATCATCAGACGAGAGTGTTGCAAGCATTGACAAGGATGGTTTGATAACAGCCCTCGACAGAGGAACCACAGTTATCACAGCTACAGCAGTTGATGGAAGTGAGAAAACAACATCATTCACTCTTACAGTAAAGAAGTATGTAAGTGCTATAACACTTGACAAGGAGAAGCTCACTCTGTATGTGGGTGAACGAGGAACTGTTAAGCAGACCGTACTTCCAGAAGATGCAAATGACAGAAATGTTATATGGCAGTCAAGTGATCCGGGTGTTGCAACAGTATCAAACGGAACAATAACAGGTGTTAAAGCCGGAACAACAACAATAACATGTACTGCAAGAGATGGAAGTAACATATCAAAGACATGTGAGGTCACTGTTATTCAGCAGATTTCATCCATAGTTCTTGCTGAGACTAACAAGACAGTAAATGTTGGCGATAAATTTGTAGTAAATACAACTATCAATCCAGAGGATGCAGCCAGTGCAGCACTGAAGTGGACATCATCAAGTGATGCAGTTGCAACAGTAAATGAGAACGGTGAGATAGTAGCTAAGGGCCGTGGTACAGCGACAATCACATGCGAGGCTGTCGAAGGCATTGAAGGAAGAAAGGCCAAGGCAGCTCTCAGACTTACAGTTAACCAGCCGGTTACAGGAATAAAACTTAATCAGACAAAACTGAATCTGTTTGTGGGTAAACAGGGCAGAATAACATCGACTGTAGCTCCTGCTAACGCAAATAACAGAAATGTTGAGTGGACAACTTCTAACAGCAAGGTAGCAACTGTAAACAATGGTACTATCACAGCAGTATCAAAGGGAACAGCAGTTATCACATGTAAGGCTAAGGATGGAAGCGGCAAGCTTGCAAAGTGTACTGTTACGGTTTCACAGCCTGTAACATCCATCAAGCTCAATGCAACAAACAAGACTATCAAGAAGGGTGCGACATTCACACTCAAGGCAACTGTAGGTCCTGCAGCGGCAAACAATAAGGCGGTTACATGGTCATCATCGAACACCAAGGTTGCAACAGTTTCGTCAACAGGAGTTGTCAAGGCTGTTGGAAAGGGTTCGGCAGTTATCACATGTAAATCAAAGGACGGAAGCAATATTACTGCCAAGTGTACAATCAATTCAGTTATTATGGTTTCTTCGATCAAGTTAAACAAGAAGACAGCAACCATAAAGAGAAAGGGAAAGATAACACTCAGGGCAACAGTAGGTCCTGCAACTGCAAACAACAAGGCAGTTACCTGGGTTTCCTCAAATAAGAAGATAGCTACTGTAACAACAAGAGGAACAGTAGTAGGTAAGAAGAAGGGGCGTGCGGTAATTACATGTAAGGCTAAGGATGGCAGTGGTAAGTATGCAAAGTGTACAATCAGAGTAAAATAAAAATATAACAACATACAGTTGGGAGATATGATCTTAACCGTCAGGCCTGCAAAACAGGTCTGACGGTTTTTTACGTATATTGTTCTTTGCTGTTCTTTATTTTTATTTAACGTTAAAAAATGTTGTAAGCAAATAGCAATTGTGATAAACTATTAGAAAAATTGATTTCATTTACATGGAGGCATTTATAGATATGAAGAAGCTTATTTTAGTTACATCACCACCAGCATGTGGAAAGACATTTATTTCAAAGCAGGTTGCAAAGGCACTTCACAATTGTGTATACCTTGACAAGGATACACTTATCGTACTTTCAAAGCAGATATTTGTAGTTGCCGGACAGGAGTACAACCGTTCATCAGACTTCTTCCAGAAGGAGATCAGAGATTACGAGTATTACTGTGTGCTGGATCTTGCATTTGAGGCATTGGATTACAATGATACAGTTCTCATCAATGCTCCGTTCACAGAGGAGATCAGAGATGATGAGTATCTTGACAATCTTCGCGCTAAGCTTGCAGAGAAAGATGCAGAGCTCTTCGTTATCTGGGTAAATACAAGAAAAGATGTATGTCATGAGAGAATGATCAAGAGAGCTTCAGACAGAGATACATGGAAGCTTGAGCACTGGGATGAGTACATCAACAGCCAGAACTTCAATCCGCCTACAAACATCAAGGATCTCTTCATATTCGAGAACTCATCAGAGGAGGAATATGAGGATTCGATCAAGAAGGTTGTCAAGGCTGTGAGAGGTTAATTGGCACATACAATAAAATATTTATGACAGGAGTAGAGAATATGGCAACAATCAGAAGTTTTAGAGCCTATAGACCGAGACCAGATGTTGCAGGCAGAGTAGCTGCCTTGCCATACGATGTGTATAACCGTCAGGAAGCAGAGATAGAGGTCAAGCGCGAACCATTATCATTTTTGAAAGTGGACAGAGCAGAGACATCCTTTGGACCAGATGTGGATACATATGCTCCATGTGTATATGATAAGGCTGGTCAGCTGCTTCAGGGCATGATAGATGATGGAACATATATCATGGAGCGCAGACCAGTCTATTATATTTATGAGCTTATCATGGATGGCAGGCATCAGACAGGACTCGTGGCATGTTCTTCTATAGATGACTATATGAATGGAGTCATCAAGAAGCATGAGAATACCAGAGAGGACAAGGAGATAGACAGAATAAAGCATGTCGAGGCATGCGGAGCGCAGACGGGACCTATATTCCTTGCGTACAGAGCGATAGATAAGGTTGACGAGATCATCGATAGAGTGAAGAAGGGTGATAAGTTGTACGGCTTCACATCACCTGACGGGATCACTCACAACGTATGGATAATAGATGGCCAGGAAGATATAGACACCATCAGAGCTGCATTTGAAGGAGTGGACGATATCTATATAGCGGATGGACACCACAGGGCGGCATCGGCCGTCAAGGCGGGAATCCATATGAGAGAGAAGAATCCGGGATATACCGGGGATGAGGAATTCAATTATTTCCTCTCTGTACTTTTCCCTCATGACCAGCTTATGATCATGCCGTACAACAGAGTGGTAAAGGATCTCAACGGACATGACAAGCAGGAATTCATGGATGAGGTTTCAAAGATATTTGATGTGACAGCCAGTGATGTTCCGGTGGAACCACAGGTCAAAGGACAGGTGGGAATGTACATGGATGGAAGCTGGTACAGACTGGATGTCAGAGAAGGTATTGTTCCGGATGATGTCGTGGGCAGACTTGACGTATCGGTACTTCAGGACAATGTGCTTGCACCGATACTTGGAATACATGATCCGAGAACTGATCAGAGGATCATGTTCGTAGGTGGAATCAGAGGACTTGCAGAGCTTGAGCGTCTGGTGGATGGAGGAATGGCGGTTGCATTCTCGATGTATCCGACATCCATCACTGAACTGTTCGACATTGCAGATGCGGGACTTCTCATGCCTCCAAAGTCAACGTGGTTTGAGCCAAAGCTCAGAAGCGGAATATTTATACACAAGATAGACTAACATTAGGAGAAGGGGTTTTATGGAGATATTTGTATTGAAATCAGATGAGGTTGCAGCGATAACAAGGGGTACGCATGGCAACCCTCATCATATTCTTGGTATGCACCAGTGTCTTAATGACTGCTATGTAAATGCATACCTTCCGAGGGCTACGGCTGCGTTTGTTCTCAGGATAAATGAAGAAACGGGCGAGCCGATATTTAAATATCCTATGACCGAGATAGGTTCACAGGGATTTTTTACAGTGAAGATCGAGGATAGCGGGGCATTTGCATATAAGCTCATAACAGAAGGCGAGCAGGCGGCTGAATTCTATGATCCGTATTCATTCGGATACAGCGTGGATCCAGTCAATGTCATGAAGGTGGTAAATGGAGACGATGGAATATTGTCGGATTTCCATGTAAAGGATCTGTTTGGAGCAAGACAGATCACGCTCGATGGTGTACAGGGTGTATCGTTCTGCATGAATATGCCGGGGGCAACCAGGGTCAGTGTGGTCGGAGATTTCAACGGATGGGATGGACGCGTGAATCCTATGAGAAGG
>OHIY01001217.1_pt1 | contig 10501 bp, 9 predicted proteins | sample 1568351 | NCBI WGS metagenome assembly OHIY01 (sample SAMEA3879547, study PRJEB24766) | human gut metagenome | biome: human-associated habitat; feature: feces | place: USA | collected 1985/1987 | reverse complement strand
CGAGGCTTTCCACAAGATCTTCCGCAAGACCACCGGCATGTCGCCTAATGCCTACCGGCAGGAGAAACGCCAGAGAACCATCTCCAACCAGGAAACCATGAACAACAACCGGCCGGATTATATTGAGATGGACGACGAGCTGTGATCTTTACAAGGCCACAGCTCGCTTATCATTTTGACATATTCTATTTATCATAAGCACAATATAAACGCAATTACATGAATCACCAGATCATTGTCGGATGCCACATTATCAGCAATAACAAACACAAACCAAATCTCCTTTGAATCAAACGCATTTATATTTTAAAAAGTGTTAGCAGTAGAATACTTACCATTTCCATACCTTGACTATAGTTCAAGAGATTACATATGTAATCTCTCTTTCTACCATTAACACTATGTTCTGATTTAGGTTAAACTCAATCTTTGTCATTTGCTTCACGATATTATAATCTTTACTAATCTATCTTATAAAGTTCGTCTGGTTGCCTCTCTCCGTGTCAGGGAGTGCAACACCTGCTGCCTTGCCGGCTTCAAAGCATTTGAGCATCCATGCAAGGTTCTTAGCAAGATTCCTCATGGTCTGCATACCCTCCGCATCCAGCTCAGCCTCTCCAGGCACGCGTCCGTGTACAAGATTCCAGTATGTAGAGCCAGCCACCGGCATCTGTGATATTCCAAAGTATTTATTCATCACATCGAATGATGCTGATGTTCCGCCACGTCTTGCAACTGCCACAGATGCACCCGGCTTGAATGCAAATGCACGGCCGCTGCTGTAGAATACTCTGTCAAGTATACAGGTGTTCCAAATACCAGTCCGTCTGCTTCCTTTGCCTTGGCAACGAACTCATTTACCTTATCGTCATCAAACACACAGCCTTTTTCCGTACACTGTCCACAGCCTATGCAGTCTCTCAGTGGATCTGCACCGATCTGGAATATCTCATAGTCTATTCCCTCTTTGTTAAGCTGCTCTCCTACCTCGTAAAGCGCACGATATGTATTGCCTTGTGACTTCGCACTTCCATTCAACATTAAAACCTTCATATTCAGTTCCTCCAATCATTCAATCATCTTTCATTACTAACTTAGCCACAACACATGGCAGTTTCTTCTATATTATATACACTTTACTATAAGAATTTCCAGTTGTTTGTCTGCGCATAGTCCAAACTGCCATCACCGCCTGATCGACTTCCTGTACTCCATAGGAGACATTCCTTTTTCTTTTTTAAACACCCTGCTAAAGTAAAGCGGATTATCGTATCCAACTATCTTTGCTATCTCCGTCATGTTGTAGTCCGAGCTCTCGAGAAGCATCTGGGCGTTGGCTATACGCTTTGACATGATGTACTGTGTGGGCGTGGTGCCGATGCGCTGTCTAAAGTTCCGTATGAACCAGCTCACGCTCATGTTATGCTCATTTGCATAACTTTCCACCACTATCTCTTCGTTATAATGCTCTCCCAAATATGCCGCCGCACGGTCCATCTCCTCTGCCATGGCCGAAAAGGTTTTTGAATCATCCTGCTCCTGCTGCCTGTGAGCTGAGATAAGCATCTGTCTGAATATGTATTCCAACATCTCCTCATAGTCATCCCGGCAGAGCTGTAGCTCCTGTATCATTTGCCTGAACAAAATTCTGTACTCAGCATGGTCTCCACCATAGAACATATTCACATCGTCATTTATTCCGTACCGCCTGAGTGTCTGCTTCACCTCTCCCCCGGTGAAATGCACCCAGAACACCTCCGTGTGTTCGTCTCCGTAATACACATACCGTTGCATCTGTCTCGGCCTGTATATCACCATGTTTCCGGGACAGGCGATCACATCCTGCCCATTTATCTCAAAATGTGCCTTTCCCGCCGCCACATATATGAGCTGATAATCCTTACGCCCCTTAGGTCTGTAGGTCGTAAACTCTTTCTGTGTATACAGCTTGTACGTTCCGCAGCTTGTGACTATGAGCGGTCTGCTCTTGTCCACTATGTCGAGCAGTGAGTTGTGAAGATATGCTGAGTTTGTATACATGTGTGGCTCCTTTCTATATGGCAAATTACACTATTATTTCACTATTTTTACACTATTTTGAAGCGTGTGCAGGCACATCCTGTATGCTTTATACTTTTTCTTTTGTCTGTTCAGAGACTTCACCCTGCAAGCGGACTTGCAGGGTGCGGCGTATCCGTCTTATAAAACTAGAATGTGCATATTTTGTCTCATTATATGTATGGACTTTTCATGTGACATTATCTTATAATATATCTAACAAACTACGAATATACAACGTTTTATATATTAAATTAACCACAGGAGGTATTGTTATGATCATTCCGCGTCACTACGAAAATCTGCATATTCTGCATGAGAACACCATGCCGAATAGGAATTACTATATTCCTGCTGGGAAGGCATACAGCACATCCCTTGATGCAAGGGATCTCTCGGACAGAGTACAGTTTCTGAATGGAACCTGGAAGTTCCGCTACTACGACAGCATTTACAAGCTTCAAGACGAATTCTACAGTGAGGGATATGATATATCCGGTTTCGATGATATTCCGGTTCCATCAGTATGGCAGATGCACGGATACGACTATCATCAGTATACCAATGTCAGGTATCCATTTGCATTTGACCCACCTTATGTTCCAAAGGACAACCCATGCGGAGCATATGTGACCGACTTCGACTACGATCAGAACGAGGACGCGCCACTCGCGCACTTGAACTTTGAGGGTGTAGATTCCTGTTTCTATGTATGGCTCAACGGCAGGTATGTTGGCTACAGCCAGGTATCCCATTCGACCAGTGAATTTGACATAACCGAATTCATAAGAAACGGCTCCAACAGGCTCTGCGTGCTGGTCCTCAAATGGTGCGACGGAAGCTATCTTGAGGATCAGGATAAGTTCCGCATGAGCGGTATTTTCAGGGATGTATATATCCTGAAACGCTCTGAGGGTGCTGTATACGACTATTTCATAAAGACCAGCTGTGACGATATAACGGAGCCAACTAAGGCAGATGTAACCATAGACTTCACAGCATTTACAGAATATTCCTGCGTTGAAGACCGTTTTTCATCAAAATCGGAAACAGTGGTTGATAAAGGCGCTGATTCAAATGTTGATATTGAAGTTACTATTCTGGACGCCGATGGCAGCATATGTTCATCAGGTTGTGTAAAATGTGAAATTTCCGCTCAGAGCGATGCCAATACCAATGCAGCCGAGATTAAAACCACAGCCAGCTCCAGCAGCATTACTTTGTCGATTGACTCCCCTGTGCTGTGGAATGCAGAAAAGCCATATCTCTACACTGTCATCATAAGATGCGCCGGTGAGGTCATCACTGACAGGATAGGAATCAGGGAGATAACGATAGAGAATAAGATCGTGTACATCAACGGCATGCCGATCAAGTTCCACGGAGTGAACAGACACGACTCTGACCCTGTGACCGGTTTTACGATCAGCAGAGAACAGATCATCAGGGATATGTCTTTCATGAAGCGGCACAATGTCAACGCCATAAGGACAAGCCATTATCCAAATGTTCCTTATTTCTATGAGCTCTGCGACGAATATGGATTCTATGTGATAGATGAGGCGGATATAGAGGCTCATGGTCCAAGTGAATTATTCTATTCGGATAATAGCTGGGAGAACAAGGCTGCAAGGTGGAATGAGCCGATCGCAGACAACCCTGAATTCTGCGAATCCATACTGGACCGCATCAGGCACTGCGTCATCAGGGACAAGAACCGTGCCAGCGTGGTCATCTGGTCCATGGGAAATGAGAGTGCATACGGCGTGACATTTGAGGAGGCTCTGGCATGGGTCAAGTCCTATGACAGCTCCCGTCTCACCCACTACGAGAGCGCCCAGTATACAGACGGCAAGAGAAAATACGATTACAGTAATCTGGATCTCTACAGCAGAATGTATCCATCCATATCCGAGATGGCTGAGTATATAGATGGTGATGGCGACAAGCCTTACATCCTGTGCGAATATTGTCATGCCATGGGCAACGGCCCTGGAGATCTGGAGGACTACTTCCAGTTCTTCGACAGCCACGAGACCACCTGTGGCGGTTTTGTGTGGGAGTGGTGCGACCACGCCATATACAGGGGCAAGGCGGCAAACGGCAAGGATATGTACGCCTACGGTGGAGACAGCGGTGAGACTATCCACGACGGCAACTTCTGTATGGACGGTCTGGTGTATCCGGACCGCAGACCACACACAGGACTTCTTGAATTCAAGAACATCAACCGCCCGGTAAGGATCACTGGATATGATGAGACAAATGGAGTTTTGACTCTGCACAACTACATGGATTTCACTGACATCAGGGACTACCTCACTATGAGCTATGAAGTCACTTGTGATGGACAGGTGGTTACATCCGGAAATATTGATGTTCCTTCCGTGGCACCTCACGGCGATGGAACTGTCAGCCTGAACCCTACTACAAATATACAGAAATCATTGTCAGACTTATATGCAGCAAGTCATGCTGACATTTCTGGCAGCTCAGATGTTACTGATCGTTCAAGTGTTGTTGAATGTTCAGATGTCGCCGATTGCACAAAAGATATTATTACACACAGAATGTTTCTCCGTGTGATATATAAGGCAGCTTGTGACAGTGCATTCGTAAAGAAAGGTGATGTGTTGGGATTTGACGAGATAGAACTTGCCACACAAAAACAGAACGCATACAAGGTCCTGGATAAAGCATCGTCTTTGGACAAGGCGCAGAATTTGGCGGAACAATATCTGACTACTCAGGATACAGCTTCTGCCCATCTTCATGTATCGGAAAGCGACACAGAATTTGTTGTCAGCGGAAGTAATTTTGAATATATATTTGACAGGAATACAGGAAACTTTACGGACATTGTGGTTGATGGTCAGGAACTTCTATCTGCACCGTGCGACAAGATTATCTGGCGCGCACCTACGGACAATGACAGAAATATAAAGAACGAGTGGTTAAGAGCCCACTATGACATGATATCCGAAAGGACATATGAGACTGGCTGCATTATAAAAGATGGATGTGCCGTGATATCGTGCACGTCAAGCCTCTCAGCACCAACGGTACAGCCTGTTCTGAGGATAAACGCTGAATGGATAATAACACCTGAAGGAACTATAAAATCAAAAATGCATGTAAAGAAAAATGCTGAATTCCCTACGCTCCCAAGATTTGGCGTGAGGATGATTTTGAGAGAAGATATGCGAAATGTAAATTATATCGGTATGGGTCCATATGAAAGCTACGCAGACAAGCACCATGCAAGCTGGCATGGCTCATTTTCTGCATCCATTGACGAGATGCACGAGGACTATATCATGCCACAGGAAAATGGAAGCCACTTTGACTGTAGCCTTGTTCAGGTCAGCGCCCTTGGAGCAAGCGACAAATCTGACAGGAATAGCTCCGACAAAAATAACTTTGTCAACGGTTCATCATATCAGAGCATTTGCAATGCGCAGACAGCCGAAACGATCGCAGCTACAACAGCCCACAGCATAACCGTGACATCCGCTGTGCCATTTTCAATGAACGCCTCGCCTTACACCGCAGAGGAACTGACCAATGCAGCCCACAACTACGAGCTACCGGAGAGCGACAAATCCGTCCTGTGCATAGACTATCGCCAGAATGGAATCGGCTCCAACAGCTGCGGCCCCGAGCTTGATGAGAAATACAGATTTGACGAGGATGAGTGGGAATTTGGATTTACCATGCATGTGAAATAGATACAAAATTATCGCTAAATTAAGTTTATCTCATGAAAAAGGACAAAGTCTCCAAACTTTGTCCTTTTTCCGCTTATACGAGTATTTAGATACAATTTTGTATCTTTTTCACCATTTTGACTGTGATTAGCGAGAATCAATTATCAGATTTACCCGAAATCTGCCAAGCAGCAGTATTCCTCTTCATCCGGCGCATCTTCTCCGGATCCTTGCCCGATTTTTGGATGCCACCTACCACATCGTACTCTATGCCAGATGACACATCGACTACGTCAGGATGTACCTGCTCTATCGCCCGCCGCACATTGTCCGGCGTGAGACCTCCGGCAAGCACAAACAGCCTTCCATCTCTGTCGATATCCGTCAAACTGTTCCAGTCAAATGTCTTGCCACTTCCAGGTTCACCGGCATCGAACACATAACCTGCAACATTCGAAAGGCTTTGATAATGTGGGTACATATCCATATCCTTCACATTGAACGCCTTCCACACAGGCAAATGCGCACTCTCTATAAGCTCATCGCTGGTCTGTCCATGAATCTGTATCACATCAAATCCCAGCTCACCTATCTCCGCTATCTGCTCCGCATCCGGGGATACCACCACTGCAACCTTCTTCACATCTTTCCTCAGTTCTTCAAGCAACCTGCGCGCAGTCTCCGCACTGACATTTCTCTTTGATTTCGGGAAATACATCACCATTCCTATATAATCAGGTCTCACTTCATTCACCGCGGCCACATCGGCCGGGGTCGTGATTCCGCACATCTTTATCTTCATGCTGTCTCTCCTATTTTTTTAACATCGGCTCGCCAACAGGCGAAAACTGATGCTACATATCCTTATCGAACGTCAACCCTGAGAGGTTGAGTTTATATACCGTATCAGCCATCTTTTCGTTTTCCAGAAACATTGTCATATATATCGGCAAATATACTTTTTTGCCGCTGACCTCTACGTTTCTCTCCGAAAAAACATATGCATATTCTATTCCGTAATTTTCATCAGCCAAGACATTGCACAGCGCAGAGTGTCGTTTGTAATCCTTACCCGATTTTATCTCCAGTGGAACTACTTTACCATTCAGTTCTATTACAAAATCAAGCTCACCCTGCTTTTTGCTGTTAAAATAATATTCTTTATGACCTTTGCTGAGTAGTTCCTGGGAAACCACATTTTCAAATAGCGCACCATTGTTTATAGACTTTTCTTTATTCAGTATCGCCATTTTCACCTGATCCGAATACCTACTTGTCAGTAGCCCTACATCGGAGAAGAATAGTTTAAAGACTTTCCCTGAGGCATTCTTTTATAAGATATGTCTTACCGATCTGTCTCGCTCCCGTTATGAGCAAAGCATCTCTGCCGCTCTGAATCCATGAATCTATATATTTTTTTGCCGATCTTTCCAGCATAAAATCACCCCACATACTGCATTTGAAACTTTTCTATCCCTATGATATCAATTTTTGCAACTTTTCCAACCTTTTTTCGGCGGTTTTTGCAACTTTGCGAGCTTTAGTAACAATTTTCTTTTATTTTACGGCGGGTCCTCCTTATGAAAATATCTGTCCGGGCAGTGTCTTTTTCTCTTTATATGGAAACTGCCTGTCGAATTCTTCCGCAGCCTTTTCGTCCACGAAATATCCTTCTGGCAGAGCATACTCACCTGTGACTCCATCAAGATATCCGGGAATCAGCTCCTTGCAGAGGAAAAACGATGCATCCTCCCCCTCATCAAGTCCATGATAGCGAATGCCAAACTCGCTTGCCGGTCTGAATCCGCTTTTGCCATAGAAATCAATATTCCCCTCAAAGCATAGTGCACCGCAGCCAAGTCCTGCAGCCTTCTGCAACGAATAATCCAGTTCCGGGACAAATGCACTGTCATTTCTCAGCTGATTGAGCACATAGTGTTCCAGGCAGCCGGGACGATACACATTCCAGAAACTGTCCCGCACCAGATTCTCGACTTCCCGGTATTCATCCTCTTTCTCCAGCCGTATAACCAGATCATCATTATGACTTACTTGCGTAATATTTATGTGAATTTGTCAAGCATTTTATATATTATTTTCTTACCTGTCTGGCAGCCTCAACCATATTTCTGAGGCTGGCGTCAGTCTCAGGCACACCTCTGGTCTTAAGACCGCAGTCCGGATTGATCCAGAGCTTATCCCTGCCTATCTTCGTGAGCATGACATTTACCGCCTTCACGATCTCTGCCACCGACGGAACTCTTGGAGAGTGAATATCATATACGCCAGGTCCCACCTCTGTCTCAAAGTTGTTCTCCCTGAGAGAATCCAGGATCTGCAGATCGGATCTTGACGCCTCAAATGTGATCACATCCGCGTCCATATCATCTATGGCAGGTATGATATCCGTAAATTCACTGTAGCACATATGTGTGTGTATCTGTGTCTCAGCCTTCACACCGCTGTGTGTCAGACGGAATGCAGGTATCGCAAAATCAAGGTACTCCGTATACCAATCAGATTTTCTGAGTGGAAGCTTTTCTCTGAGTGCAGCCTCATCTATCTGTATCATCTTTATTCCATGCGCCTCCAGATCCAGCACCTCATCTCTGATCGCAAGCGCTATCTGTGATATAGATTCCTTGATTGATATATCCTCCCTTGGGAATGACCAGTTGAGTATCGTCACCGGACCGGTCAACATTCCCTTCATGATCTTGTCTGTGAGCGACTGCGCATATACAGACCAATCAACCGTGATCGGCTTTTTGCGGTATACGTCACCCCATATCACAGGCGGCTTTACGCATCTCGTTCCATATGACTGTACCCATGCTTTCTCAGTGAACAGGAATCCGCCAAGTGCCTCACCGAAATATTCAACCATGTCATTTCGTTCATACTCGCCATGCACTAGCACATCCAGTCCGATGTCCTCCTGCCACTTTACACATTCCTTTATCTTTCCCTTTACAAAGTCCACATATTCCTGCTCAGATATCTCTCCCTTTCTGAGCTGTGCTCTCTGTGACTTCACATCCTTAGTCTGTGGGAATGAACCTATAGTGGTTGTCGGAAGCTCAGGAAGCCCAAATTCCTTCTTCTGAAGTGCCTGCCTCTCGCTTCTCTTCGGAAGTCTTGCATAATCTGCCTCAGTCACTGCCGCAAGCCTCTGTCTCACCTCGTCGCTGTTGCAGTCTCTTGTTCCCGCAAATAACTCCTGATTCTTGTGGTATGCCTCAAGCTCTGTATAGTTATAACTCTCGGCAAGTGCCGCAAGCTCCGAGAGTTCAATAAGTTTCTCCTCTGCAAATGCAAAGAACCTCAGATAGTCCTGTGATAGCTTCGTCTCTTGCTTAAGTGTGTATGGCACATGAAGCAGTGAGCATGATGTAGACAGAACCACATCTATCTTCTTATCGCGGAGCTGCCCTACTACATTGAGAGTCTTGTCGTAATGATTTCTCCATATATTTTTGCCATTTACCAGGCCGGCAAAAAGTACCTTATCCCCAGGGAAGCCGTATCTGTCTATAAGCTGACCGGTCTGTTTGCCCTCTATAAAATCAAGGCCTATTCCGGCAAATGGCATATTTATGATATCTTCATACACATCCCTCACATCACCGAAGTATGTCTGGAGAAGTATCTTACAGTCTGCACGATCTGCAAATACCCTGTCATACACCCTGTGGAAAAGTGCCTTATCATCGTCATCCATATCTCTCACCAATGATGGTTCATCAAATTGCAGCCACTCCACATTCTCTTCATCACACTCGGCGATGAGCTGTCTGTAAGCCTCTGCCACATCATCAGCAAAGTCTTCTGCATTCTTTGATCCCACATATCTGCAGAGCTTAAGCATTGTGTACGGTCCTATAACCACAGGCTTTGTCTTGATCCCCAGCTCCTTGGCCTCCTCGTATTCACCTGTAAGTTTCTCGCAGTCAAGGCTTATCACTGTGTCATCCTCTATCTCCGGAACTATGTAATGATAGTTTGTGTTAAACCACTTCTTCATCGCAAGAGCCTTCACATCCCCGGATTCTCCCTGATACCCCCTTGCCATGGCAAAGTACGTGTCAAGCTTTGAGACATTTAGCTCTCTGTATCTCTTTGGCACAATTCCGAGAAGAACTGCTGTATCAAGCACTATATCGTAAAATGAAAAGTCGTTGCATGGAATAAAGCCTATCCCTGCTGCCACCTGTGTCATCCAGTGTCTGTGTCTGAGATCCGCTGCAATTCCTGTAAGCTCCTGCGCCGTTATCTCATGTCTGAAATATTTTTCAGATGCAAATTTTAACTCTCTTAATGTTCCCACCCTTGGAAATCCTATAACCGATGTCTTCATCATATCCTCCTGTAATTTCATGCGTCTGCTCCACAAATTTTCGTAAGGAGGACCCGCTTGCGGGAGATTCCTTGCGAAGTACGCAGACGCCGTGCGAAGCGCCTTTCATGCGTCTGCTCCACATTATATAAAGACATCCCTCACTTGTATAATACATAAAAATATAGCGTGGATATAGTTTTATGCTATACCCACGCTATTTCTACGTCTTTTTTTCTATGTCAGCTATGTGGTTTTAACCCTTCTCATATGTTCCGCCGCCTTCTCCCTCACATCTCCGCAGGCAGGCTCTCCGTCATCCCTCATCTCGTTGAAGCGTCCCCTGTGCTGGAGCTTTCTCTGAGGAATTTTTACTGAATCTTCCGACTCGTCACTGCCA
>OHIY01001216.1_pt1 | contig 10502 bp, 10 predicted proteins | sample 1568351 | NCBI WGS metagenome assembly OHIY01 (sample SAMEA3879547, study PRJEB24766) | human gut metagenome | biome: human-associated habitat; feature: feces | place: USA | collected 1985/1987 | reverse complement strand
ATTAAAAACAAAAACCGCCGTTTCTTAAAAAGAAAAGGCGGGGAGCTGAAAAACTGTGATTATGCAGTCAGTCTTATTCGTCCGATAAAATCGGCTTAGTTCGACCACTCCCCATAACAGGGATGAATAATCAGATGTTTTTCAGACACCACAGCTCACCTCTGAGCTGCAAGTGTCAGATTAAAGCAATTTCACATTTTTTCAAGTTTTTTCTTGTTTAGAAAAAATAAAGCCGGCTGTTTTGACACAGTCGGCTTTATCTTTAGTATTCGTTGGCATATTCGTCATACTCTTCCTGCTCTCGGAGTTCCTCCTGCTGGCGCAGTTCTTCTGCCTCACGTTCACGCTCTTCGTCTTCGTAACGCATCCGTTCTTCGTCTTCCAAACGCAGTTGTTCTTCGGCTTCGCGCTCACGCTCTTCCTCTTCCAACCTTTGGCGTTCTTCTTCCTCCATACGTTCGCGTTCCTCGAGTTCCTGACGCTCACGCTCCTCTTCTTCTGCCCGCTGACGTTCTTCCTCTTCCATACGTAAACGTTCTTCCTCTGCTTCGCGCTCCATTGCCTCTTGGCGTTCGCGCTCTTCTTCGGCTTCTCGTTCCATGGCTTCCAGACGTTCGCGTTCATCTTGTTCGCGATCATCATCACGAGGATCGTCATAATGACGGTCTTCATTTTGAGAAGCGGCTTCCTGTTCGGCTCTTTCCTGGGCTTCCTGCTCGGCACGTTCCATAGCTTCCTGTTCTGCACGCTCGCGTTCCTGGGCTTCGATTTCGGCTCTTTCTCTTTCAGCAGCCTCCAATTCAGCTCTTTCGCGCTCCTGTGCCTCCAGTTCATCACTGTCGTCGTGAGGTTCTGAACCGGAGCCATCCATATTTAAGGTTTCGTCATCATGAGGTTCCGGTTCTTCAACAGGCTCTTCATGATGTTCTTCCGTATGGATGTCTTCTTCCGCAGGTTCTTCAGGACGTTCCTCATTTTCAGCAAGATGCTCTTCCGCTGGTTCTTCCTCTTTCGGTTCCTCAACAGAATCTTCGTGACGTTCTTCTTCACGATGTTCTTCTTCCTGCTGCGGTTCCTCGGGCTGAACTTCCTCGGGTTTGTCCTCGTCAAAGAACAAACTTTCGCGGGGTTCTTCCTCTTTTGGTTCCTCAACAGAATCCTCGTGACGTTCTTCTTCACGGTGTTCTTCTTCCTGCTGCGGTTCCTCAGGCTGAACTTCCTCCGGTTTGTCCTCGTCAAAGAACAAGCTTTCGCGGGGTTCTTCCTCTTTAGGTTCCTCCTCGCCGGGGATATTTTCAGCAAAAGCATCTTTAGACGGCTCCGGTTCTTCCTCTTTCGGTTCCGGCTCATCATCTTGATGGCTGCCCCAAAAGTTGAAGAGACTTTCCTTATGCTCATCATCGTTGTCGTCATCATGGTGTTCATGATGGTGATGTTCATATGGTTCGTCTTCGGTTTCGCCGTCAACTACGTTTTCAGGAAATATTCCGGGACGTTCTTCGAGTTCTTCTTCGCTTTGGGTTTCGGCAACAGACAAATCCTGTTTCCAGATATCCTCAAAAGCAACATCCGAAGAAGCATCCTCCTCAGAAGCCAAGGCATCCCACCAGCTGAAGCGTTTGTCCTTGTCAGACGCGTCTTCCCGGTGGTAATCATCTCTCTCTTCATCAGAAACAGAACTGAAACTATCCGCAGGCTCGTCTTCTGATTCAGCATCGGCTTTCCGGCGGCGTTTTTCCGCTTCTTCCTCCTCCTGACGGATTTCAAGCTCACGCTCTTCCTCCTCTTCTTCGTAATTGAACTTCCACTGATAGTCTTCAAACAATCCGCGAACATTCAACTCCCATTGAGCAAACCAGCCACGCCATTCCGTGTAGGCACTCTCGGCTTCGGCTGAAACTTCCTCAAGGTTTTCCTCGTCAGGCTCAAGATTAAAGCGGTTATACCAGAACTCGCTTTGATGCTCAATGTCTTCGAGCCACACGCGCTTAAATGTCATATATTCCGGCTTGGCAGAATATAGGAACGAATATAAACGCATCATAAAATTTTCATGGTCGGCAAACTCCTGCCGAACTTCTTGTTGATACTCTGCAAGAGTATTCTTCAGGTTTTCGCTGTCCATAATTATATTTTTTTAGATTAGTACTCAGTTTAAGATGACAACTATGCACACATAGTAAGAGTGTAAATAATAAGTTATCAGCTATAAATAATACCACTTGAGGGGATTTTTGTCAACTTTGATGAAAAATTTAAGTTGACGGAATATTTTAAAGTGATACCTATAAGCCATTAATTAATCTAAAAAAAGTGAGTTGAGAAATGTTTGGAAGTTTTCAGTGGCAGGAATTTGTCAGCGCGTTTGTCGTTTTGTTTGCGGTTATAGACATTACCGGTTCCATTCCGGTGATTTTAACCTTAAAAAAACGGGGCAAAAAAATAAATGCTGCCAAGGCTGCTCTGCTGGCTTTGATTATGTTTTTCATATTCTTCTTTGTGGGAGAGGCTTTTCTCAACCTGTTTAACGTCGACATCTCTTCTTTTGCGGTTGCCGGCTCTTTCATTATCTTTATTGTCGCTCTGGAAATGATTTTAGACATCGAAATTTTTAAGGATACCCCGGACGCCCCCAAAGACGCGACTTTCGTTCCGGTGGTTTTTCCGCTGATTGCCGGTGCCGGAGCGCTGACCACCCTGCTCTCCATTCGTGCACAGTATAACGACATCAATATTCTGCTGGCCGTTATCTGCAATATGGTAATCGTATATCTGGTGCTGAAGCTGACCAAGCACATCGAGAGGATGCTGGGAGCCGGATTTATCTATATGCTGCAAAAGTTTTTCGGTATCATTCTGCTGGCGATTTCAGTCAAACTGTTTACCACCAACATCACCTTTCTGGTTGAACACATCAAACAACTGTCGGAATTATAACTTTATAAATCCCTGTTCACGAAAGCTGTAGTGGCTGCTGCGGCTGACGACAAAGTGGTCATGAAGTTTGACGCCGACGGCGGCGCAGGCTTCTTCGACCTTTTTGGTCATCTCCAAATCGGCGCGCGAAGGCGTGGTATTGCCCGAAGGATGGTTGTGCACCATAATGATTGACGAAGCGTGATGCGCCAGTGCAGATTTTACAACTTCGCGAGGATGGACGGCAACCGCGTTGATGGTGCCGCGCTGCATTGTTTCTTCTCCGATGACCTGCAATTTGGCATCCATAAAAATTATGCGCAGCTCCTCGACATCCGAATGGCACATGGAGGTACGGCAGTATTCGAGCAACGTATCGGGAGAGCGGATGACCGGCGCTTCGGCCGCGCACAGCGTCTGCCAGGAAGTACGGATGGCGGCGGCTTTAATCACCTTAAGCATTGCCAGCGTATTTTCCTTTACGCCGTCAACTTCCAGCAAAGCCGCAGCCGGCGCATTGATAACGCCGGAAAAGTCGTTAAATTCGGCAATCAGCTTTTTGGCCAGAGGCTTGACGTCCCGCCGGGGAATGGCCATCGTCAGAACCAGCTCCAACAACTCGTAATCCGCCATATCTTTCCCCTCGCCCAGCAAAAAACGCTGACGAAGACGCTGGCGGTGTCCCAGATAATCCGGTTGTTTGACGTCCCGTTCCATAGTCCTTTGAGCCTTAAAGCTTGTAAGGCGGCTTGTCCAGCCCCTTGGGAGAATAGGTGAAAACCTCATAACCGTCTTTGGTTACGGCCAAAGAATGTTCAAACTGGGCAGACAAGGACTTGTCCCTGGTAACCGAAGTCCAACCGTCTTTTAATATAATGGCGTCAGGTTTGCCGATGTTAATCATCGGCTCAATCGTGAAAAACATTCCTTCTTCCATCAGCGGACCGGTTCCTTTGCGGGCAATGTGCATCACATTCGGTTCATCATGAAAAACCTGCCCCAGCCCATGGCCGCAAAACATATCGACAACCGAATAGCCGTATTTGTGGGCATATTCGGCAATAACGGCGCCTATGTCGCCCATACGGGCTCCGGGTTTAACAACGTCAATGCCGCGCATCATACATTCATAAGTCACTTCGACCAGACGTTTGGCCTTGATACTCGGTTTGCCGGCAAAATACATACGGCTGGTATCGCCGTACCATCCGTCCAAAATACCGGTAACGTCAATGTTGAGCATATCGCCGTCGACCAGTTTGCGCTCATAATCAGGAATGCCGTGGCAAATGACATGGTTGATGGAGATGCAGACCGACTTGGGATAGCCGCGATAGCCGAGGCAAGCGGGAATAACGCCGCGTGACGTGAAAAATTCCCGGCAAAGATCGTCCAATTCTCCGGTGGACACGCCAACCTGAACATAAGGGGTTATGTAATCCAGACATTCGGCGGCAATCCGGCCGGCCTTGCGCATCTTTTCAAAATCTTCGGGATCGTCGTGAATGACGATGCCGTCTTTTCTCTTGTAACTCACTGCATACCTCGGTTTGTTAATATAATATTTTCATTTTATTAGCCAGTGTTACACTTTTTTTATCAATATTGCAACCATAACAAACAAATTCCAATCCATTTTTTGCTTCGTCATAAATCCGGGCTGCCGCGACCGGGTCCAGATTCCAGCTGAACTTGGCTTCGACGCAATCCTGCCGGGGCACCAGCATAAAAATGACGGTTTTGTGTCCCTGCCGGCGGAGTTTGGCCAATTCCTCAAACATTGCCATCTCAAAGAAATTTATTCCGGCAGGAAAAACGGAGCAGCCGTTTTGCTTGTTAAACACGTTTTCAATAAAGACATAGCATTTGTTTCCGGACGGCGAAGACAATTCAAAATCAATGTGCGGCAGATGTTCGTCAGGCTCTATCCGGCGGCAGACGTTATATGCGTCAAAATCAGCCGACAACACGCCGTTGTCAAAGGCTTCCTGAAAAAGAAAGCCGTTATAGGTCGGGTTAACGAGAATCAGCCCCTCGCTGCGGCTGATGAACTCAAGCTCGTAGCGGATTTTGCGCAGGCTGTCGCGATGGCGTTTGATTATGGCGTCCACGCCGGTGTAGCAGAGTTTGGCCGCTTCCGAAGAACCGCAAAAAACCGGAACCAACGAATTGTCGGCCAGCCTGACGTCCAGTATCAGGCTGTTGTAGCAGTTCATAACCTGCCCTTTTATGAGTTCCGGACTGATTTCCACCTGCGGTTACCTCATTTAAATTAAACAAACGATGCTTAAATATTACAAACAAATAATAAAATATGCAAGGAGGAGGATATGAACAAGCTGATGAAATTTGTATACAGCGCGGTTATAACCGTCATTGCCGGCGCCGCGGCGTCTTATTTTACCCGTTTTGGCATTTACAACTGGTATGCAGCCTTGGACAAGCCGACGATTACACCTCCGGATGCCGTTTTTCCGATTGTATGGACAATTTTATACCTTTTGATGATAATCGCCTTTTACAGAGTTTTGACAAAGGCCGACGCCGAAAGGCAGCGCAGAGCCAACCAGCTGTTTTTGGGGCAGTTGCTGCTGCAGGTCGTCTGGACCTATTTTTTCTTTACGCAGGGGTATATCGGACTGGCTTTTGCGGTGATTATCCTTCTGGATTTGATTGTTTACAAAATGATACTGAACTTTAAGGCTGCGGACAAGGCTGCCGCCTATATGATGTATCCGTATTTCTGGTGGCTGATATACGCCAGTTTCTTAAATTTCAGCTTTACTTACATCAACGGAATGGTTGTTATTTTTTAGAAAAATTTAAAGAAAGAAATTATTGATACACGAAAAAACACCCATTAAACAAATATTCAGTTTTATTTAACCATTTTCATCTACTGTTATTTTTGGATATGTACCAACATATCTAGGGCGTCAGAAACCCTTTATATTGTCGGTCGCCAAGCATAGCGACTTAAAATTATATGCCGATTTCTGTCATGGACGGATGTCGGCTAAATAAGGTTATGTGCCAAATAGGCCGAGCCGTTTGACAATATACGGTTTCTGAACATCCGCCCACCTTTTAGGTGGGTTTTGTTTTAACCGGAACGAAAGGATGTTTAGATGAAACGAATATTTATAATATTGATGATGTTGCATCTAGGAGGATGTACAACTCATATGACGGACTTATCGATGATTTCAAATAAAAATATATCTCTTGATAAAGTTGATATTGATAAGCTTCCTCAGGAAAAACACATAGAGGGAGAAGATAGTAAATTTATATTCCTATTTCCTTTAGGACAACCCAAATTAAAAGAAGCATTAAACAATGCTTTGGAAAAGGGACAGGGAGATTTGATGGTTAATGCTTCTGTATATGTAACTGGATGGTGGTTTTTGATTGGAGAAGTGGGTATAAAGATTAAAGGCGATGTTGTTAATACAAGAGGAGGAAAGCAATGAGAAAAGGAAGTTTATTAGTTAGCAGCTTTCTATTTTTGGTGTCTTCTTGTACTGTAAACCACGGGGATTTTACAGTTTTGAGTAATAAAATTGTCGATATTAAGGATTTTAATATGGGAGGAAGCAAAAGATTAAGAAACATTGAAGGTAAAGATACAGCCCATACCATAATTATCGTCCCTACTGGGATACCTAAGTTATCCGAAGCGTTAAATAATGCATTTGAAAAATCTGATACAGATATTATGACAGATGTTAATGTAAAAAGGCAAGGGTGGTATATTCCTTATATTTATGGACAAAGCTCTTGGATTGTAAAAGGTGATGCAATAAAAACTCGAAATAACTAAAGAAACAGGTCGTAGAAATACGACCTGTTTCTTTATATTTGAGGGTTGTTTTGTATATAAATGCCAAAATTTTACTAGACAGTAGAACAACTTTGCATTATTAATGTGGGGTTAACAATTTATTTTTTGGGAAGTAAATAAATGACAACTACTGTTAAAGAAATCAGAAGCACTTTTTTAAACTATTTTGCCAAAAACGGCCACAAGGTTGTTCCGTCCTCCTCTTTGGTTCCCGACAACGATCCGACGCTGATGTTCACCAACTCGGGAATGGTGCAATTTAAAAACATTCTGGCCGGCAACGAAACCCGCGATTACACGCGAGCGACAACTTCCCAAAAATCCGTTCGCGCCGGCGGCAAGCACAATGACCTCGACAACGTCGGCTATACCGTGCGTCACCATACCTTTTTTGAAATGCTCGGTAACTTTTCTTTCGGCGATTATTTCAAAGACGACGCCATCCGTTTTGCCTGGGAAGTCGTCAACAAAGAATTCGGCATTCCCAAAGACAAGCTGGCCGTAACCTATTATCACACCGACGAAGAAGCACGCGAAATTTGGAAAAAAGTGTCCGGTTTGCCGGAAGACAGGATTATTCCCATTGCAACCAAAGACAATTTTTGGCAGATGGGCGACACCGGCCCTTGCGGTCCCTGCTCGGAAATCTTTTATGACCACGGCCCCGAAGTTTGGGGCGGTCTGCCGGGCACGCCTGAAGAAGACGGCGACCGTTGGATTGAGATATGGAATCTGGTGTTTGACCAATATGAAGACTTGCCCGACGGCAGCCGCATCCCGTTAAAGCGCCCCTCTATCGACACGGGTATGGGACTGGAACGAATTGCCGCAATTTTGCAAGGGGTTCACTCCAACTACGACATTGATATTTTCAGAAATCTGATTAAAGCGATTGCGGATATGGCCAACTCTGACCCCAACGGTCCGCTGAAAGCCTCTCATAACGTTATTGCAGACCATTTGCGCTCAACGTCTTTTCTGATTGCCGACGGCGTATTGCCCTCCAATGAAGGCCGCGGTTACGTTTTACGCCGGATTATGCGCAGAGCCATGCGTCACGCTTATATGCTGGGCGTAAAAGAGCCGATGATGTACAAACTGTTGCCGGCTCTGCAAAAAGAAATGGGAGAAGCCTACCCTGAACTTTATTCGGCCGAGACCCTCATCACCGAAACAATCCGCAGCGAAGAAGAGCGTTTTCTGAAAACGCTGGACAAAGGTCTGCGCCTGTTGGATGACGAAGCCGGTCACTTAAAAGCCGGAGACACTTTTAACGGCGAGACTGCATTCAAGCTTTATGACACTTACGGTTTTCCGCTGGATTTGACTCAGGACGCCCTGCGCCTGAAAGACATCAAAGTCGACACCGACGGTTTTGACAAGGCAATGGAACGTCAAAAAGCCGAAGCCCGTAAAAACTGGGCCGGTTCAGGAGACGCCGGAACCGAAAAAATCTGGTTTGAACTGAACGAAAAGCTGCCGGCAACCGAGTTTTTGGGCTACAATACCTTAAAAACCGAAGCTCAGGTGACCGCTCTGGTGCAAGACGGCAAAGAAGTGTCGGAAGTCAGCAACGGAGAATTTTTCCTGTTGACCAATCAGACCCCGTTCTACGGCGAAATGGGCGGACAAGTCGGCGACAAAGGCAAAATTACGGGTAAAGATTTGGAAATTGGGGTCACCGACACCAAAAAGAAACTTGACGGACTTTATGTTCACATTGCCAAAATCGTTAAAGGACGCATTAAGAACGGAGACATTGTTCTGATGGAAGTCTGCGAATCAAACCGCAAAGCAATTGAAGCCAATCATACGGTTACCCACCTGCTCCACCATGCTTTGCAAGAAAAATTCGGCGCCAGCGTAACACAAAAAGGTTCTATGGTTGCCGCCGAAAGAATGCGTTTTGATATCGCCTATCCCAAGCAAATCAGCGAGAACGAATTACGCGACCTGGAAGATACGGTTAACAGCCTGATTCGTCAAAACCTTAAGGTAAACACCAAATTAATGAGTCACGACGAGGCCATCAATTCCGGTGCAATGGCGTTGTTCGGCGAAAAATACGGTGACGAAGTCCGCGTCGTTTGTGTAGGCGACGGCGTATCAACCGAATTATGCGGCGGTACCCATGTCAAAGAAACCGGAGATATCGGCTATTTCAACATCGTCAGCGAAAGCGCGGTTGCGGCCGGCGTGCGCCGTTTGGAATGCGTTACCGGAACACACGCCGAGAGATTTGTTCAAGACATTGAAGACAAACTGCATCGTGTCGGCGCTTGTTTAAAATCAAGTTTCAACGACATAGAAGCTCGCGTTAATCAATTACTTGAAGAAAAGAAAAAGCTGGAAGCTCAGGTTTTTGAACTCAAGAAAAAGCTCGTCAGCAATAAAGCCGCAGACAATCCCGATAATTTTGAAGCGGTTAACGGCGTTAAATTTGTCGCTAAAATTTTAGAAAACATCCCGGCCAAAGAGCTGAAGGCTTTTGTTGACGAAATAAAAGCGCAGTATCCCGAAGATACGATTGTCGCCCTTTTGGCTAGCAATGAAGGAAAAGCTTCCGTGGTTATCGGCGTCAGTGACAATCTGGCGGCAAAATATCCTGCTAACAGCCTGATTAAAGTTATAGCTCCGTTTGTGGGTGCACAGGGCGGCGGCGGACGACCGGATATGGCTCAAACCGGCGGCCCGGATGCAACCCGGATGCAAGAAGCGATTGATGCCTTAAGAAAAGCGATATAGATGTTTCCGCGGCAAACGGTTGCGCTAAATCAGCGATAATCCTTGCGTTTTGAGCTCGTTTGCCGATGAAAAAAGGCATCTAAGAAAAGACTGATGTATTCAACCCCCGACTTATCGGGGGTTTTTTATTTGGCAATATATAAAAAAAGAATATATTTTCTTTGCCGTGCGATTTTTATTGCTTTACAACTGCTGAGCGGTGTATATCTGAGAAGAGAAATAAACGCGATAACAAAAAGGATAAACCCGATGCGTAACCTTATTGATAAAATCGAAGAAAATGCCAATATTGACAAGTCTTTTAAAAAAGAGGTTTATCGCAAGGCCATCCATTTGAGTTCACTATGGATTCCGGCGCTTATTTACTTTACTCAGCCGGCTTTTTCAATTTTTCTGTTCTCGCTGCTGTTTTGCGGCGATGCCCTGCTTGAATACGGAAACTATAAAAAATATCCCTGGGCAAGACAAACATTCGGGAAGCTGTTTTTTAAGACGCTGCGCGACAAGGAATGCCGCCGCAAGTTTTTTCAGGTCAGCGGTTCCTTATATGTTCTGCTGGCTGCGATTGTCTGCACCCTCTTCTTCAGCAAACCGATTGCGATTATATCCCTCACCGTTATGCTGGTGTCCGACACAATGGCCGCTCTGGTGGGAAAAGCCTTTGGCACGCGTATGCTTTATAAACACAAATCGCTTGAAGGCACCGTCGCATTTTTTATGAGCGCCCTCCTCATCAATATGCTTTTCGAGCCGCTGTTTCAGTTCACTTATGCGGGGGTTATTGCCTGTATGGCGGCAACTTTGGCCGAGCTTTATGAAGACAAAATAGATCTGGACGACAATTTGTCGATTCCTTTGTTTGTCGGGATAATTTTAACGCTTTTGGGCTAACACCGCACAAAAATAATAACATATTATATACTTTTGACAAATTTTTGTCATTTTTCACTTGCAAAGTTAATCTATTTATGTTTTGATAGAAAAATCATAAATAAAT
>OHIY01001211.1_pt1 | contig 10538 bp, 10 predicted proteins | sample 1568351 | NCBI WGS metagenome assembly OHIY01 (sample SAMEA3879547, study PRJEB24766) | human gut metagenome | biome: human-associated habitat; feature: feces | place: USA | collected 1985/1987 | reverse complement strand
CTGGCCGCCGGGACCGCCGGGCGCAGCAGTACCGAGAGGTACACGCCCTTCCCGGACGGGCTTTCAAATACACGGCCCAACCGTCCCCGGCCGGCGCTCTGGTGGGCTGTGAGCACCAGCGTGCCGTGGGGTGCACCGCCCAGTGCCAGCTGCTTGGCCGTCAGGTTGGAGCTTTGCAGCGTGTCGTAGATGTGAACGGGGGCGGGATAGGGGCCCACTGCTTCGGCGCAGAAGGGGTCACCGCCTGCCAGCCGGTAGCCCCGGCGCGGGGCGGAATCCAGCGCGTATCCCTGGGCCGAAAGCGCCTGTGCCGCCTTGTGGACAGCCGCGCGGCTCACGCCCAGCGCTTCGGCCAGCTGCTGGCCTGAGATATAGGCTCCCTCTGCCGCCGAAAGCGCCTGCAGCAGGGCCTGTTTGGTGCTTCCCCCCATGGAAACTGCCTCCTTCTTGTGCTATAGTAGTAATAGTATAGCATAACTTGAGGCATTGCAAAAGAGACTTGCCCATTATGCCAAGGGCTCCCCCTTCGGGGGAGCTGGCAAAGCCGAAAGGCTTTGACTGAGAGGGTTGGCCTCAAAAGTTTTGCTTTTCATGCAGGAAAACCGCGCTCTGTTTCGTATTCAATTACAGAGCGGCAGGAAAGGAGGGATGCGGACCGTTGACAACACTGGAATTCAATGCGCTGGTGCGGCAGTATCAGGGGCTGGTCTACACGGTCTGCCACCAGCTGGTGCCGGACGAGGGCGATGCCCAGGATCTGGCACAGGAGACTTTTCTGGCCGCGTGGCGGGCCATTGACCGCTGCCCGCCCGGGTACGAAAAGCAGTGGCTGGCGCGTATCGCTTCCAACAAAGCCAAGGACTACCTGCGCAGTGCGTGGGTGCGCCGGGTGAACACCCCGGGAGATGATATCCTTGCACTGGAAGGCGCGCCGCCCGGCTCCGACCCGGAGCAGCAGGTGCTGGATGCCATGAGCGAGGAGACCCTGACCGGGAAGATCCTGGGGATGCGGGAGCCGTACCGCACCCCCTGCCGCCTGATGCTGCTGGAGGGCCGCACCGCCGCCGAGGCGGCAGCCCTCTGCGGCAGGCCCCAAAAGACGGTGGAGGCGCAGATCTACCGGGCAAAGAAAATGCTGGCGGAGCAGATCCGTCAGGAAAGGAGGAGCGAAGATGGAATTGTTTCGTGAAGATGGCTGCATGACCGACGCGGGCTTCCGGGCCATGATGGACGGCCAGCTGGATGAGCTGGGCAGGCTGGAAGCCGCCGAACACCTCTCCTATTGTGACCAGTGCATGGACCGCTACACGGCCCTTTTGACCGCCGATGCACTGGAAAAACCGCCAAAGAGTGTGCAGGGCGCGGTGATGGGCACGATCTGGGCCCGCCTGATGCAGAATACCTATGGCAGGGCTGCCGTGGCCGGTGTGGCCGCTGTGCTGGCCCTGACCCTGTGGCGGAGCGGGGCGCTGCAGCAGATCATCCAGTATGGTGCCGGGCGGGAGACCGTGCTGGAGACCGACCAGAGCCAGCTCTGGGAACCCGGCCAGAACGACCCGGCCCCGGAGAACACCCTGCAATACCGCCCCATTGAGGACGACCGGCCGCAGGCCGCGCCGGAACAGCTGGGGAGACCCGTGGAGACAAAACAGGACCGCCGCTATGCCGGCGAAAGCTCCTCTTTGCTCCACAAGCTGCTCACGGATGTGACCGATAAGATCGCGGGCAACACCCCGAATACAGAGAAATGAGGGAACGATTATGAAGAAAAATGGCATCCTGACCCTGCTGTTCGCCTTTATCCCGGGCGCGGGCCAGATGTATCAGGGATATATGAAGCGCGGCCTTTCGCTGGTGCTGATGGCGGCTGCCATCAGCATGGCAGCCATGCTGATCCCGCCCATCGCGTTTGCGCTGCTGGTGGTGTTCATGTACAGCTTTTTCGACACCTTCAACCTGCGTGCCCAGATCAGCATGGGCACCGCCCCGGAGGACGATTATCTGGTCCACTTCGACCCGCAGGACAAGCGTCTTGCCCGGATGATGATGGACAGCCACAAGCTGGTGGGCTGGTGCCTAATCGCCATCGGTGCGCTGATCGCCTACGAGCAGATCATTATGAACACGCTGGGCGACATCCTATGGCGCTGGGGCCAGAAGGCTCCGGTGTGGCGGGCCATCTATCTGGTGATGGATCAACTGCCCGAGGTTGTGCTCTGCGTGGCACTGATCCTGTGCGGCATCTGGCTGGTGCGTGGGCCCAGAGCAAAGAAGGCTGCCCCGGAAGCCGCCCCGGAGGAGACCGATTTTCAGGAGTATCAGCCTGAAAAGAAGATGCCCAGCCTGCTGGATCGCTTTGCCCGCAAGGCAGAGCCGGATGCGACCGGTGAGGTGACCCTTGACCCGGAGGATGAGGACGATGGACGAGAAGAAGAATAACACAGCAGAGACCCCGGCCTTCAAGGCCCCGGAAAACGCCCCGGTGCGCCGGGTGGGCACCCTGACACTGGGAGTCTGCCTGATCGCCTGCGGCGTGCTGTTCCTCTGCTATTTCTTTGTGCCGCATTTCAACTGGGAGCTTGCGCTGAAGATCGCCCCGGCGGCAGGGCTGATCCTGCTGGGGTGCGAGGTGCTGTATTTTGCCGCAAGGCCTCAGCGCTGGAAGTACGATTTTCTCTCGGTGCTCCTCTGCATTGTGCTGATGGTCAGCGCCTTTGGCGGGGCCTGCCTGATGGCAGCCTTTGATTTTGCCCTGCACCGGGAGAAGTTCTGGATCGAATACGATGCCCGGCAGGAGCGGGGCCTGAACGATGCGGAAAGCGACCGCCTGCGCCTTGATCTGGACGAGGGCACCGGCCCGGACCTCGATGAGGAAAATGAGGACAGCAGCGCGGCCTCCCACACGGAAGTGTGAGCCATACAAAAAACATATCACAGCAATACAAAAGATACCTTTTACAGGGGGCACCTGTCCGGGTATACTGAATGTGCACCCGGACGATGGGTGCTCGAAGAAAAAAGTGTAAGAGCGAACCGCCATGGCATCTGTCACCATGGCGGTTCGTTTTTTTGCTGTATCGTGTATTACTTGCGGGCGATCATCTCGGTATAGGCCAGCACCAGGGGGCCTACGCCCTTGGCATCGTTGCAGACCACAGGCTCACTGAAGTAGTAGGCCAGGGAGCCGTCGCGGTGGTCCTTGCCGCCCAGACCTGCCACCAGGCAGATGCCATCCAGCTGCAGGCTGCCATCCGGGTTCTTGGAGAGGTACCTGTCACAGGTGCCGTAGAAGGCTTTCTCAGCCCAGGCAGCCATCCGCTTGGGCAGGTAGCCCAGGCGCACGCCCTTGAGCACCGCATAGGCGAACAGGGCAGTGCCGCTGGTCTCAAGGTAGTTGCCCTCCACGCCGGGGTGATCCATCACCTGCCAGAACATGCCGGTCTCCTCGTCCTGGAACTTGTGCACATCCTCAATGGTCTGCTTGAGCATGGCCATGATGCCGCGGTACTCGTTGTACAGCTGCTCGTCCATCCGCTCCAGCACATCCACCATGGCCACCATGAACCAGCCCATGGCCCGCAGCCAGAAGTTGGGGCTGCAGCCGGTCACGGGGTCAGCCCAGTACATCTGGCGGCTCTCGTCGTAGCCGTGGTAGTACAGGCCGGTCTTTTCGTCCCGCATGTGCTTTTTGATGTTCATAAACTGCTTGTAGCTGTCAATACAGCCCTGCATCTTGTTGTAGCGGGTCTCGTACTCCATGTAGAAGGGCTGGGCCATGTAGGTGCCGTCCAGCCACACCTGCCACGGGTAGATGTCCTTGTGCCAGAAGTTGCCCTCCTTGGTGCGGGGCTGGGTGAGCAGCTGGCTGCGGATGGTGTCAATGGCCCGGCGGTACTTCTCATCCCCGAAGATGTCGTACAGGGTGAACAGGTTCTTGCCCTGGTTTACGTTGTCCAGGTTATACTCCTTGGGGTCATAGGTCTTGATGGAGCCATCCTCCTGCACAAAGAAGTCGATGAAATCCTTGGAGAAGCTCAGGTACTTCTCGTCGCCGGTGGTCTTGTACAGGCTCAGGCAGGCGGTGATCATGCAGCCGTCGATGTAGTTCCACTTGTTGGGCTTGCCGCTGCGCACCTTTTCAATGTTCCACATGGGGGCCTCGGCACTGGAATTGGCGATCAGGTAGTCCACATAGTCGCCCAGCAGGGTGAGAATTTCTTCATGGGTCATGGGTCAGTCCTCCTCGAAATGGCCGACATTGGCAAAGCGCAGGCGCTCGCCCTCGTAGCCGGTGATCTTGACGTTGTGCAGGTCGATCTCCTTGACGTTTTCCGCGTAGATGGCCAGCTTTTTCACGTTGGGGCGGTTGTCCGCCATGGCGGCCTGACCGGCTTCGGCGTTGGGGTCAAAGGTGATGGTGACATTCTTCATGGAGATGCGCTCGATGGGCTGCTCAGGCAGGCCGTCGAAGTAGCAGCCCGCGAACTGTGCGTCGGTGGCCACGATATCCTCCATGGTCAGGCTGCCCAGCTTGGGGGTGTACTCATCCACCGGCATGGCATCGCGGCACTGGACATAGGGGCTGTGGCCGTCCGGGTCACAGAAATAGAACATGTTGATGACAAAGGGAGCCTTGACGCCGCGCATCTCCACATTGCGGAACACCAGCCCGTCGATGACGGCGGTGTTGCCGCGGCCGCGCCGGGTCTTGACCCGCAGGCCGCGGTCGGTGTGGTCCATCAGGCACTGGGTCACCACCATATCCTTCACGCCGCCGCTCATCTCGCTGCCGATGACGATGCCGCCATGGCCCTTGTCCAGCAGGCAGTTCCGGATCACAGTGTGCTCACAGCTCTTTTTCAGCTTCATGCCCAGGAACACCTTGCTGGCTTTCATGGCAATGCAGTCGTCACCCACATGGATGTTCGCGCCGATGATGCGGATGTACTCGCAGCTCTCGGGGTCGATGCCGTCGGTGTTGGGGGCGTTGTAGGGGTTGTTGATGTTGAAGTTCAGCAGATCCAGATGCTTGACGAAGATGGGGTGGATGGTCCAGGAGTAGCTGTTCTGCACTGTGATGCCGTGCAGGCAGATGTTCTCACTGTCCACCGCGGCCACCGCGCGGGGCCGCCATGCGATCCGCTTGACCTTCTGGTTGATCCACCAGTCGCCGTTCTGGGCATCGCAGTCCAGTGTGCCCTCGCCGGTCACCACCACGTCGTGCACCTGCGTGATGTTCAGCAGACCGGCAAAGCTGTCCAGCGGGTTGCCCTCCCAGCCGGTCAGGTAATATTCATCCACCTCGTTCTCACTGGGGATGACACCGGGCAGGATGGGGTAGTGGGTGCGGTCATTGTCGCCCAGCAGCACAGCGCCCTTTTCCAGGTAGAGGGTGGTGCAGCTCTTCATAAACAGGCTGGAGGTGCGGTAGCGCCCGGCAGGCACATAGACCGTGCCGCCTTTGGGGCAGGTGGAAAGGGCAGCCTGCAGCTTGCCGGTGTTGTCGGTGGTGCCGTCGGCCACCAGGCCGTAGCGGGATGCGTCCACAAAGAAGGTCTCAGCCTCAGTGGTGAAATCGAGGGTCAGGGTCTCGCCCTCGGCTTCCACTGCAACGGTGTAGGGTGTGCCGGGCAGCAGGCTGAACAGGGAGAACACATTGGTCTCGCAAGCGGTGTAAACAGTCTCGCCGTTCAGCTGAACGGTGAAGGGATGCGCCGGACGATAGCACAGACCGTTTTCCAGCTCGAACACGGCACTGCGGGTCATGGAACGGATCAGGGAAAGCTTCATAAACAGGATGCCTCCTTGGATGTTGAAAGATTTATGGGTTGCCCACAGGTGGCGGGCATGGTACACTGAGGAAAAGAAACTGTTGAATGGGGTGTGCGGATGAAAGCGGAACGGGAAAAATGGAGCGGCCGGGTAACGGCAAAGGCGCTGCGGTTCCAGACCGGCCAGTATGAGTTGGCCGAGGAGGAGGAGATCTGCCGGATCATTCTGGTGTCCGGCGGCAGCTTTACGCTGGTGCGGGGCGGCGAGAGCCTGCTGGTGAACCCGGGCTGTGTGCTGCTGCTGGGCCCCGGCGGGGGCCTGCTGCAGCAGGCGGGCCACATTGCCCCCGAGCTCCTCGGCTGCCGGTTCCCCGCGGGCGTTCTCCCGGTGCTCAAGAACCTGATGCAGCGGGATTTCATGCCGCTGTTCGAGCCGGGAGCACAAACGGCCCTGTATGGCCCGGTGCAGTGGTCAGGCCGCCTGCGCACCCTGCTGGGCATGATGCAGAGCGCCGAGAGCGAGCCGGAAAGCCCCGGCATGATCTATCTTACCCTCATCCTGCACTATGTGGAGCAGGAGTGCCGCAGTGAAAAACAGGACATCCGCCCCCGCAACGAGACGGTGGAGCAGATCTGCGCTTACCTTGCAGCCAACTACCAGCAGAAATTTTCCCTGACAGATGTGGCTGCGCGGTTCTACCTGTCGCCCTATTACCTGAGTCGGCTGTTCCGGCGGGTCACGGGCCAGTCCATTGTGGATTACATCAATGGCCGCCGCATCGAGGCTGCCCAGCGTCTGCTGGAGAGCACCGACCTGAACATCAGCGCGGTGGCCGAGCAGACCGGCTTTGCCTCCGCCGCCCATTTCCGCCGCGTGTTCCGCGAGACGATGGGAACGGGGCCGCTGCAATACCGCAAAAGTCACCGCGTATAAGAGCAACGCCCCCTGTGCTGCGCACAGGGGGCGTTGCTTATTCATCGAAAGTCAATGGTTCTGTCCGCAGAGGGGGTGCTTAGCCCTTGACAGCACCGGCGGAGATACCTTCGACGAACTGATCCTGTGCACAGAAGAAAACGATCAGCTGCGGCAGGATGGAGATCAGGGACAGGGCCAGGATACGGTTCCAGGCAAAGCCGGTATCACCGTCCATGGACAGCTTGACGAACAGGGACATGGGGTACTTTGCAGGGGTCTGCACGTAAAGCAGGGGGCCCATGAAGTCGTTGCAGCTCCACATGAACTGGAACAGTGCGCAGGACACCAGAGCGGGCATCAGCATGGGGACAATGACCTTGTACAGGGTCTGGAAGGAGTTGCAGCCATCAATGGCGGCAGCCTCATCCAGATCGCGCGGGACATTGCGCATGAACTGCACCAGCTGGTAGACAAAGTAGGTCTCAGTTGCAAATGCAGTGTGGACCCAGATGGCCAGATAGAACGGGCTGTTGACCCAGCCGAACTTGGTGTACAGCAGGAACTGAGGAACGTTCAGAACGACCTGAGGCAGGAACAGGGTGGCCAGCATGATGCTGAACAGGATCTTCCGGCCCGGGAAGTCGAAACGGCCAAAGCCGTAGGCTGCAATGCAGGAGGAGACCACCGTGCAGATGACCTTGGGCAGAACATAAGAATAAGTGTTCATCATGGCCTGCAGGATGTTGATGGAACCGCCGAAGTTGTTCAGCGCGTTCCTGTAGCCCTCCAGGGTGGGGTTCTTGATCCACAGGCCGATGCCTGCAAAGATCTCGCTGTTGTCCTTAAAGGTAGCGCTGACCATCCACAGCAGGGGATAGATCATGATCAGGCCCACCAGGATCAGGACAAGATACTTAAAAAACGTCGCAATGGCGTTGGATGCTTTCATTCCCATACTGTCACACCTTACCTTTCATCCGAGTAGTAGACCCACTTCTTCTGGCTGGTGAAGGCGATGATCGTGAGGATGCAGACGATCACGAACATGATCCAGGCCAGAGCGGAAGCCATGCCCATCTGGTTGGACTTGAAGGCGTAGTTGTAAACCAGAATGGAGATCAGGGTGGTGGAGTTGCGCGGGCCGCCGTTGGTGATGATGAAGGGGCCGTTGAACTCCTGGAAAGCCTGGCAGATCTGAGTGACCAGGTTGTAGAAGATGATGGGGGTGATCATCGGAACGGTGATGGAGAAGAACTGACGCCACTTGCCGGCACCGTCGATGGTAGCAGCCTCGTACAGGTCTGCGGGCACGCCCTTCAGTGCAGCAAGGAACAGCACCATGGCAGAGCCGAACTGCCATATACGCAAAAAGCAGATGATCCACAGCGCGTAGCTGGGGTCAGACAGCCACTCGGGGCCCTGCACCAGACCAAAGGTGACAGCGCGCAGCACGGTGTTGAGCAGGCCGTCCACGCTGAACACAGCCTTCCACAGCACGGCGATAGCCACAGAGCCGCCCAGAATGGAGGGGATGTAGTACACAGTGCGGAACAGGTTGACGCAGGCGATCTTGAAGTTCAGGATGTAGGCGATGAACAGTGCGAAGATCAGCTTCAGGGGCACGGTGATAAAGGCGTACTTGAAGGTGATGATCAGCGCCTTGGTGATCTTGGTGGTGGTAAAGGCCGTGATGTAGTTGGCCAGACCAACGAACTTGGTGCCGCTCTCGAAGAAGTTCATATCGGTGAAGCTGTAGTACAGCGACTGACCGAAGGGAACTGCCTTAAAGACGACGAAGCCGATGATCCAGGGGATCAGATAAAACAGACCCTGATATTTGTCCAGCCACTTCTGGAACGGGGTGCGCCCGACGGCGGGAGCATTGCTTTCTTTCATCTGGGAAATCCTCCTTTTTAAGGAATTTCGGAGCATGAGACGGACGAAGGGGTAACAGACTGGATACAGCTTTGTCAAGATTTTGTAATATATCTCTGACAAAAAAGGGGCATCTGCCGGTCGGGCGGCAGGTGCCCCTCGGGTTCAGTCAAAGGGTGCCCTTTTCTGTGCGTGACCGCACACGGCGGCACTCAAAAATGGAACTTAGCCGATGGTGTAGCCAACAGACTCCATGCCGTCCAGCAGGGTGTCAACAACGTCTGCGCCGGCAACGCCGTCGTAGTCAACGGTATCGAACACTTCCTGATAGATGCCGGTGCCGGAAGCCTTCAGGTCGTTGTTCTCGAACAGGGGATCCAGTTTGTTGGTGGTGAAGGCCATGACCTTGGCGTTTGCCTCAGCAACCAGGCTCTTGACAGCGCCGGCGTCCTGCGCGAACTTCAGGCCAGCCTTGGAAGCGGGGATGCCGCACTCAGAACCCATGATGGAAGCACCCTTCTCCTCGTTCAGCAGGAAGTTGATCAGGGTAGCAGCCTCGGCAACGTTCTTGCAGGTCTTGGTGATAGCCAGACCCATGGACACCTTGGAGAAGCCGCCGTTGTTGTCGCCGAACTTGATCTCTTCGCCAACGGTGAAGCCGTCCTTGTTGGCGTCATCCAGAGCGGAGGAGTACTTGGAAGCAGCGGAATCCCACTCGAAGATGCCTGCGATCTTACCGGTGATCCACTCGTTGGACTGGTGGGTAGCGGTATCGGAGTTTGCAGAGTAGTAGGTCTTCAGGTTCATCATGACGTGGCCATCCACCAGGCTCTTGATGAAGTCGATGCCCTCAGCGATCTCGTCCTCGGTATAGTTCAGGGTAGAGGTGACGGGGTCAGCCCAGTCCTTGCCGTACTTGGACTCGAGGTAGAAGACCATCAGGATCATACGGTCGTATGCGCCCAGGTGCATGGGGTAGTAATCGTCGCCCAGCTTCTCCTTGAATGCCTTGCCAGCAGCCATCAGATCATCCAGAGACTTGGGAACTTCGGTGATGCCAGCCTTGTTGAAGGTGGTCATGTTCCAGAAGAAGATACGGCCGGTCATGGAAACGGGCACGCACTGCTGGCTGTTTGCAACGTAGCAGGCGTCCATGGCAGCGTCATCCCACTGGGTCAGATCCAGGAACTTGGAAACAGTGTTCAGGTCCACGAACTTGCTGCCGTCGGCAGAGTAGTTGTACAGCCAGTTCCAGTTCACCTGGCACACATCCTGTGCGTTGCCTGCGATGAAGGCAGCTGCCATCTTCTCTTCCCAGCCGGACCATGCGGCGAAGGTGGGCTCGATGGTGATGTTGGTGTGCTCAGCCTGGAACTCCTTGATGGCGTTCTGGTAAGCCTCGTGACGGCTGTCGCCGCCCCACCAGCTGATGGTCATGGAAACAGGGCCGTCAGACAGTGCCAGGCTCTCGTCTGCAGAAGCAGCGGGAGCGGTGGAAGCAGCAGAGCTGGATGCAGCAGAGTTGCCGCCGCAGGCAGCCAGAAGGCCGGCAGCGCCCACAGCGCCGGTGACCTTCATAAAATCACGACGAGAAATTGCCATGCTCATTTTTGTTCTCCTCCTAAATACAGAAAACATCATCTCGAACGGGGGTTCTGCACATACCCCGTTGTATACAATTATGATAACAAAACAACAGCCAAAAAGAAAGACGCAAATTGCAGATATCTAAACAAAAAACGTACAAATATTGCTCTTGTTTTCGCGCAAGAATTGACGCCTTCGCTGAAATGAATAAACTTGGCCCGAAAAACTGTGCAACATGTATACTTCAACGCTTTGCATAAAAAACTGGGATGCAAGAGAGAAAGAACGTTAAAATTTCTGCGAAAAGCTGGAGCATTTGCCCTGGGACCTGGATTTTTTGTAGCTGCGTCAGCAAAAGGCTCTCTGGCAGAGAACACCCGGAGTCGGGA
>OHIY01001199.1_pt1 | contig 10627 bp, 7 predicted proteins | sample 1568351 | NCBI WGS metagenome assembly OHIY01 (sample SAMEA3879547, study PRJEB24766) | human gut metagenome | biome: human-associated habitat; feature: feces | place: USA | collected 1985/1987 | reverse complement strand
GTGGGTATGGCACGCTGAAGAAGCTGCGTGAGATGGGCATGAAGGATGTCGGCTTCGGCATGACTGTTCAGGACAAAAATGCTCCTGACCTGGTTCCGCTGTACAACATCTCCAACGAGATGGGCATGGAGTTTGCGACGGCTTCCCTGCACAACAGCTTTTACTTTGTGGAGGCAAAGAACATCATCCATGACCGCCCGGTGGTGGCGAAAAACTTTGAGGACCTCATCAATGAGCTGTTACGCAGCAACAGTCCTAAGAAGTGGTTCCGTGCCTACTTCAACCATGGCCTGATTAACTACATTTACGGCCAGAAGCGTCTGCTGTCCTGCGATATGAGCTTCGACACCTTCTTTATCGACCCGTATGGCGATGTCATGCCCTGCAACGGAACCAAGGACAAGGAGGTTATGGGCAACCTGAACACTCAGACTTGGGATGAGCTGTGGAACAGCCCCGAAGCAGACGCGGTACGCAACAAGGTACGCCATTGCGACCGCAACTGCTGGATGATTGGCTCGGTTTCCCCGGCTATGCACAAGTACATTTGGGTGCCGGCCTGGTGGGTGCTTCGGCACAAGTTCAAGGCGCTGTTTACCAAACATCCCTACAGCATGTATGAACTGAAAATTTGCAGGGATTATCGTGATGGCAAAGTGACGAAAGAAGAACTCGACAAGTGCAGTACCTGCGATTTTAATGCTGTGGTTAATGATGGATTGAGCGAAGCCAGCAAGGAGCAACTGAAGAATAAGACCGGCGAGGAAATTGTGGATGCAGATCTGGCGGCGCAGATGAAGAGTAAATAAAAGTAATGGTGATTTAAATTGGGTAATATAACAGTTCTCACCCCCACCTATAATAGAGGAAAACTCCTGCAGAAACTTTATAAATCGTTATGTGATCAGAACTATAAGAACTTTGCATGGCTCATTATAGATGATGGTAGTACAGATGATACAAGAGTATATGTTGAGCAAATGAAAAAAAACGCAGATTTCCCCATTTCTTATTATAAGAAGGAAAATGGGGGAAAACACACAGCGTTGAATTATGCTTATCAGTTTATAAAATCACCCTTAACCTTTATTGTCGACAGTGACGATTATTTAACTAAAGATGCAATTTCTTGTGTTGAAAAAGTTTATGAAGAATATAAGAAAGAAAAAGATCTCTGCGGTTTTAGTTTTTTAAGGGGAAAACCAGACGGAGGGTATTTGAGTACATCAGGTGTGCCTCAGAATGGAATAAAAGAATCCTATGTCGAATGCCGAATTAATAGGAATATCGGTGGAGATATGGCCGAGGTTTGGTATACACATTGTTTGAAAGAATATCCTTTTCCCGAATTTAAGGGCGAAAAATTCCTTGGGGAAGATATTGTTTGGGTTAAAATGTCCGAAAAGTATAAAATGAGATTTTTTAATCGAATAATCTATATTTCTGACTATCTTGAAGATGGCCTGACCAATAATCGCAGAAAGCATAATATAAAATCCCCAAATGGATGTGTGGCAAGGGCAGAAGTTTTTTTGGATTCAAAGTCAAATATAAAAACAAAAATTAAGGCAATGTTGCAGTATCAAATATATGGTCGATTTGCGAAAAAGAGTATAAAGGATTTATATGATCAATTTAAGTGTAAGAGCTTATTTGTAATCATGTATTTGCCAGCAAGTATTCTATACTGGAAATGGAAAAAGGTGGATTTCCTATAAGAGATTTGTAGGATTCGCTTTGGAAAAAGGAGAGGCTACATTAATGGATGGGGTAGATATTATTGTTCCAATATATAACTGTGAAAATTCTATCGAAAAATGTATTGAAAGTGTATTGAATCAGAGTTATAAAAATTACACTTTGATTCTCGTTGATGATGGAAGCACAGATAACAGCGGAAGAATATGTGAAAGATATGCAAAGATGTATGATAGTATTATTTATTTTAAACAAAATAGGCAGGGGGTTTCAGCCGCAAGGAATTGCGGCCTGAAAATAGGGAAAAGAAAGTATATTGTTTTTTTGGATGCAGATGATTACTTGCCAAATGAATCGTTGAATAGTTACTTTATAGGTATTACTGAATCTGATGATTGGATAATTGGTTCATACAATACGTTTCGAACATGTTTCGAACATATAATAAAGATAAAGCAAAGCAGATTAAATGAAAATAAAACATACACGCATCATGAGGCTTGTAGTAATTTCAAGGAAATCTCAATATTGCTTTCTACTCCATGGGCGAAAATGTACAAAAGGGATGTAATAAATAAGCATAACCTTCAGTTTGATAATAGTATGGACATTGGAGAAGATCACAAATTTAATCTGATGTATTTTTTGGCGCTGGATGGACATATAAAAACGACGGATAGAATTGTTTACTGCTACAAACTCGGTGGTATCGCTAGCGCAGTTAAGTATCACGATAATATTGCGCAACAGTACTTAAAACTTGCACAAGCATATGATTTAATTGAACAAATTACTGAAAGATCACTAAACAAAATTAAATATGGATTAATGTCCGGAGCAGTAAATCACTATATTGTGTGTTTACCAAGAAAGGCCGCAATAAAAAAAATGGAAGACACATTTAGTATGTGGAAATGCTATAAATTTGAATCTAAAGAAAAATGGTATTTACATCTTCAAACTGGAAAAGTATCTGTAGCTTACTACAGTTATGTGTTTTGCAATTTTATGGAAATAGTAAAGAAAAAAATTGTACGCATAATTAGACAAAAATGTAAACTAAAAAAATGTGACTGTCCAATATTCTCTAGCATGGACTATCGGGGAACATAAAAATGTATTGGCTATTTATTTTTTGCTTTTATTTTTTTGTTTTTAAAGATCCTATTGAGCACATAATTCCAGCTATCAGTTATAGCGATGAGCTAATAACATTAATGGCATTTCCGATATTTCTGATAAAACTTAAAAGATATCATTATAAAATCAGAATAGGAAAATGGAAAATAGCTTATGGTAGATTTGTGATTTTGTTCTTTATACTCGGATTGTTTGCAAGTGTGATATATAAATTTCAGGATTTTGTTAAAATTGCTCTACCAGACTCCTTTTTGTGTATCAAATTTTGGCTAGCAATATATGTTGGTAAAAATATATTCGAAGGACTTTCTCTTGCATATTATGGAGAACGAATATATCGTCATATAAAAATAATTTCGTGTATATATCTGATTTTATTCGTTCTTGATCAATTATTACACATTTTTCCGACAAATTTAAGATATGGTATGCGCTCTACCCAATTAATGTATTCACAGCCTACAGCCTTTGTGGCCTGCAATGTTTTCATAATTATGGTTTTGCTATCTATCAAAGATACTGTAAGGGGAAGCATGAAATGGTTACTAATATTGCTCTTTTTGACTTGCTCAACACTGAGAAGTAAAGCATTCGGCGCAGTGATAGCAATTTTAATGATATACTATTTCGCTTTTTATAGAAAGAAAAAAGTTGAGATAAAAACGTTTATCATATTTTTGCCATTGATTGTTGCCATAGCCTGGGATCAAATAGAGTATTACTTTTTCAGCCCAATACAATCTGATTCTGCTAGATATCAACTTTTAGTAAAGGCAATTGACATAGCCAAAGATTTTTTTCCGTTTGGTACTGGTTTTGGAACATATGCATCATACTATTCTGGCGCATATTACTCTCCAGTATATGCTTTGTATGACCTTACAAATATAAATGGCCTAAGACCAGAGAATACGTCTTTTGTGAGTGATTCGTTTTGGCCTATGATTTTGGGACAAACGGGTGTATTTGGGCTTGCTTCATATTGTATAGCACTTATTTTGCTATTTATGGCAATTCAAAAGTTGCGTGGCGTTAGGCTAACATATTATGCAGCTGCTTTAAGTGGGTTTTGCTATTTACTTATTTCATCTATGGCGGAATCTGCTTTTGTTCATCCAATAGCGGTTCCAATAGGAGTGCTGATAGGTGTGTTAATTAATCAAAAAAGAATTGTGTATAAGAAGGAAAACGAGTAATGAAAATAGGTATAATCACTTTGTTTGACAGTAATAATTTTGGCAATAAATTGCAAAATGTGGCGTTACAGAATATTCTAAGACAATATGCGGATGAAGTAGTAACAATAAAGAATAAGCCAACATTTAAAAGCATCAAAGAAAAGATTTTTAGGGCATCACCATTGGCTGAATCCGCGTTGATTAATTTTCTTGTCGGGAAAAGAAGAAAAGCTGCAATCCTAAGGTATACTCGAAAATATATTAATACATCACGAAAATGTTACTCTTATGAGAAAAACTATAATTATCCGCCGGAAGGTTGTGATTATTATTGTGCTGGTAGTGACCAAATATGGAACCCAGAATTAGGCAGGACGGGAGGATTCAATTATCTAAATTTCAATAAAAAGAACAAAAATTTTTCGTATGCAGCAAGCTTTGGCGTGTCCAAAATTGAAAATGAGAATGTCGAATTGGTTGAAAAAGGATTGTCGAATATTGGCTTCATTTCTGTTCGGGAAAATTCAGGCGCGAAAATAGTCCGAGCACTTACAAACCGAAATGACGTTGCAGTTCTTATAGACCCAACATTATATTTTGATAAAAAAGTATGGGAAAAAATGGCACGTAAGCCAAAGAAATTTCCAAAAAATAAATATATGCTTCTATATTTTTTGGGAGAGATTTCGGATACTCGGAAAAAAGAACTAGTAATATTTTCAAAACTTCATGATCTTGAGATCGTGGACGTTATGAATAGAACTTCAAAACTGTATGCTATTGGTCCTGATGAGTTCCTGTATTTAATTCAACATGCACAGATGACTTGTACGGATTCATTTCACGCAAGCGTGTTTTCATTTATATTTGATATTCCACTTGCTATTTTTGACCGAGCCGGGAAAGTGCCTGATATGGGAAGCCGACTAGTAACACTGACTAACAAATTTCATTTGGAAAAATGCATGATTAAGGATGATAAATTGTCTGATACATTATTTCAAGTATCATATGCAGAAGGAAAGAAGATTCTCCGAAAGGAAAGACAGAAGGCCGACTGCTTTTTGGATAGAGTTTTCCAAAATGATAAAAATGAATGCTGATATATACTATTAAGTAATTACCAAAAGAATCATATGCACCTATTGATCAGTATCGATTAAACAGAATAATTTGCAACAAATTTCGATTTGCAGGTGTTCTAACAATTTGGATGAAGAATAGCCTATGAAAACCAATCAACTTAAACTCGGTGTTATACTTTCTTATACCTCTATGGTCTTAAACATGATCGTCCAACTTGTCTACACCCCCGTCATGATCCGCTTGCTGGGTCAGAGCGAGTACGGTCTATACACGCTGGTTGGCAGCGTTGTCAGCTATCTCAGCCTGTTCAGCCTAGGGTTTACTGGGGCCTATTTGCGGTTTTACTCCCGCTTTTCACAAAAAGGTGACCGTTCCGGCATGGCGCGGCTCAACGGGATGTTCCTGACGCTGTTTCTGTGCATGAGTGTTGCGGCCATCGTCTGCGGCATGACGCTCTCACAGTTTACGCCGCAGCTGTTTGGCACAAACCTCACCCCGGATGAGCTGAGCAAAGCCAAGGTCCTGATGCAGATTTTGGTCATCAATGTGGCGCTGACCTTTCCGTCCTCGGTGTTCGATTCCATCGTCAGTGCGCACGAGCAGTTTTTGTTCCAGCGCATCTTGCAGCTTGCCGGTGTGGTGTTCAATCCACTCATCTGCCTGCCACTGCTGTTGATGGGCCGAGGTTCAGTGGCAGTCGTTAGCGTCACCACCGGTATCACGGTCGCTAAGCTGTTGACCAACATCTGGTTCTGCCACGTCAAGCTGCATACCCCGTTCGAATTCCGCCATTTTGATTTCGGTCTGCTCAAAGAGATCGGTGCGTTCAGTTTTTTCCTGTTCCTCAACATGATCATCGACCAGATCAACTGGTCGGTGGACAAATTTATCCTCGGCCGAGTGGCGGGCACCGGCGCGGTGGCTGTGTACGGTGTTGGTTCGATGATCAACTCGATGTTTACCCAGTTTTCCACGGCTATTTCCTCCGTGTTCTCCCCGCGGGTCAACCGCATTGCGGCGGCCTGCGAGCCGGACATGGGCCAGCAATTTACAGATCTCTTCACTCGGGTGGGTCGTATTCAGTTTATCGTCCTGGGGCTGATTGCTTCCGGCATCGTTTTCTTTGGGCAGTATTTCATCACTAACATCTATGCTACCCAGGACTACGTGGACGCCTATCCGGTCGCCCTGCTGCTGATTCTGCCCGCCATGATCCCGCTGATCCAGAACATTGGCATTGAAGTACAACGCTCGGTCAACAAACACCAGTTCCGCTCTGTTGTGTATCTGCTAATGGCCATTGTCAATACGCTTATCAGCATACCGCTTGCCAAACTCTACGGCCCAGCCGGTGCGGCGCTGGGCACGGCTGTAAGCTTGATCGTGGCAAACGGCTTTATCATGAATTTCTACTACCAAAAGGCGCTGGGCATGAACATGGCCTCTTTTTGGAAGAGCATCCTGTCCCTGGCCCGCGGCCTGATCTTGCCTGTTATCTTCGGCATTTTCATCATGATGAGGATCACCTTCCACGGCCTTGTTGATTTCGCACTGTGGGTGGTGCTGTATACCATCGTTTATTCGGTTTCGTTCTGGCTATTCGGCATGAACAAAACCGAAAAGCAGATGGTATTGAAGCCATTACAAAAGTTGCACAGATAGGTATTACCAGTTGGAGAAAATACGATGATACATATCGAAAACCAATCCATGTGCTGCGGCTGCAATGCCTGTGCGCAAATATGCCCGAAGCATTGCATCACAATGCAGCCGGACGCCGAGGGCTTTCTCTATCCGCAGGTGGACGAATCCGCCTGTATTCACTGTGATCTGTGCGAGAAGGCCTGCCCGATCCTGCAAAGCCCGCAGGAATCGAAAGGCAAGGTGCCGGATGCCTATTCGGCCATCAACAAGAATGAGGAAGTACGCGGCCAGAGTTCCAGCGGCGGGGTGTTCAGTCTTCTGGCTGAGCAGACCATTCAACGCGGCGGCGTTGTCTTTGGCGCTGCCATGGCGGATGACCAGCACGGCGTACATCATATTGTGGTAGAAACGCCAGAGGGCTTGGCTGCGCTGCGCGGAAGCAAATATTTGCAAAGCGAGGTTGGCAATACATACAACGAGGCCAGGCAAGCCCTGCAGGCCGGGCGGGAGGTGCTGTTCAGCGGTACGCCCTGCCAGATTGAAGGACTGAGAACCTTTTTGCAGCAGGATTACCCTAATCTGCTGTGTGTGGATGTGATCTGCCACGGGGTGCCGTCCCCACTTGTCTGGAATACGTATCTTGCGCAGCAAGAAGCCCGCGCCGGCGCGCAGGCACGGCGAACGTTTTTCAGATATAAAAAATATGGATGGAAAACGTATGCCTTATTATTGGAGTTTTCCAATAATAAGGTGTACGAATGTGTCCTTTCCAGGGATGCATTCATGCAGGCGTTTTTGAGAAATGCATGCCTTCGCCCCTCCTGTCACAGTTGCCGTTTCAAAAAACTGAATCGCGCCAGTGATATTACTCTGGCTGATTATTGGGGGATCCAAGACCAATACCCGGAAATGGACGATGACAAAGGAACGTCTTTGGTTTTGGTTCATAGTGAAAAAGGTCAACGCTACCTAGATGCTTTGTGCACACAGCTGAGAATAAAAGATAGCCCTATAGAACAGGCACTTATTGGCAACCCATCTATGTTGCATTCGGCAAAAGCACATAGGCGGCGGAAACAATTTTTTGATAATTTGGGAAAAATGCCATTTGACGCATTAGTAGCAAAGTATTGTAAACCGGAGCGATCATTAAAAAATCGCTTAAAAAGTATGCTCAAAAAAATAGGAGTAGAAAAGATCGTTTGGAAATTAAAGCGAACAAAACACATGACGTAAATATACAAATTGCAAACGTGAAATGTCTAATTTTTCATCGAAGGTCAATCTTATGAAGTTTATTGAACCGCCTTGCTTGCCTTGTGAATCACACTTATTCAATAATTCTTTTTGAATGACGATGATGATCATAATGCGTTGGACCATGTGGGAGGGATGTATTTCCGGGCCAATGCCAGGGGATGTATATGCCTGTTAATGCAGAATTTTCTCTGCATCGTGTTTTAATGAAGCCGATTGTAAGCGGATCCAAGATTAGGAGCTTAAGAAAGCAGTCAGCGAGAAGACCAAAGCTGTAGTGAAAAACATCGTTCCTTGAAATGGAGAAAAATTCATCAAGAAAGAGGATAAGGTTTGTTTACGGCAATTCCACGAATCAATATTTGACTTGTATCCGTGCGTATAATGGCTGGTGAGAAGGCTAACCTGAAAAAGCGTCACTGTGATTATAGAGGCATGAAGATTCCGGGCCAGAAACTCTGTATTGGAACAGTCTGAGCCATATAGAGGGTATTCAGTGGGACAACAAGAAATACATGAACAGAAAGCACATAGAGGCCGTCTTTGAGGGTACCTCCATTGTGGGCTGACTTCACTCATGCCAGAGCCTACAAATTAAATTTGCGAAAAATCCTTGTCACAACAAACCCAAAGGGGATAAGCATTATGGTTAAAGCTATAAACGTTCTATATGTTTATGGAGACAAATTGCGGTATGGCGGGATAGAAAACTGTATGATGAACTATTTTCGCCATATTGACAGTAGGGTAATTCATATAGACTTTGCGGTACAAGGTAAGGAAATTGGGGCGTTTGAAAATGAAATTTTGCTAAAAGGAAGTCGTATATATCGGCTTCCCAAACCAAGTATGGAACCCATAGGATATGTCACAAAAATGAAGACTATATTTCTTTCTGGTGAATATTCTATTGTACATTCTCATTGTGATGCAATGAATAGCCGTGTGCTAAGGATCGCTAAGAAGTGCAATATACCAATCAGAATATCTCACTCACATAATACAGAACATGTATTAAGAAGCAACTCAATAATGAGGACTGCGTTTTACGAATTGAGCCGTAAGTCAGTCACTAAATATGCTACGGTATGTTATGCTTGTTCTAGGGAAGCCGGATTATGGCTGTATGGTCATCATCCGTTCGAGATTATTCCCAATGCTGTAGATATTTCTAAATTTCAATTTAATATTGAAATGCGGAATAAGCTCAGGACACAATTTGAAATTGGGGAAGAAGCAATAGTGTTGGGTCATGTGGGACGATTTGACGTTCAAAAAAATCAAAAGTTTTTAATCAAAGTGTTATTGGCATTACAATCATTAGAAAAGAAGTATGTACTGTTGCTAATTGGCGATGGGTGGATGCGATCATCTATTATGAATTTTGCTAGGACGTTAGGCGTGGATGAAAGTGTGATTTTCACTGGCGAAGTAGAAGATCCGCAAGACTATTATAATATGATGGACTTGTATTTGATGCCATCTTTATTTGAGGGGTATGGAATTGCACTTGAAGAAGCTGAGATAAACGGCCTTCCATGTATCGCTTCCAATTTTGTCCCGCAAGAAGCAAATGTTCTAAATCGTATAAAGTATCTTGATTTGAAAGTCGAGTTATGGTGTCAAGAAATATCAAAGTACCGATATCCGAATGATTATAAGAGATTCACGGGTGCTGCAAAAGAGTTTAAACGGCTTGGTTATGACATTCAGGATGCAGCATATAGACTACAAGAGAAATATATAAATCTATATTTACAGGCAATGAACGATCATGAGTAAACCTAAAATTTCAATTATAATTCCATTTTACAATACAGGTGAGTACTTAAATGACTGCTTGCAATCGGTTATAAAAGCAGATTTGTTTTTGCAGTGTGAAGTGATTCTAATCAATGATGGTTCATTTGATAATAGTATAGCCATAGCACAGAATGTAGTTGATAAGTATGATAATATATTCTTGTGTCATCAAGGTAATATGGGCCTAAGTGTTGCAAGAAACCGAGGAATTGACTTAGCAAAGGGAAAATATATTTTCTTTCTAGACAGTGATGATTTGGTTAATCCAGAGTACATTTCGAAACTATATGATTACGCTGAAAAAATGGAATGTGAAGCGGTATATGCAGGCTTTTCTTGGATGGATGAAAGAAAAAATAATGCGGAGCCGGCATATCGTACTGTATTAAATCAATCAAATCCAGAAAAGGGATTGGATTTTTTGGCACAACGTATGAAAATGGGTGACTGGCATAATGAGGTATGCTGTGCCCTATATCGAACGGATTTCTTAAAGATGAATAACCTGAAATTTGATCAAAGCCTGAGTCTGTATGAAGATATTCTGTTCACAACCGAAGTGCTACTCTGTGCAAATAAAATCGGGATAGTTGAAAATTATGGCTATTTATACCGTGTGCGGGCGGGTAGCCTTGTGCATGACGGCCCCCGTGAACGTGATATTATTGCAGCAGTAAAAATCCTGGATACGTTCTGTGCGCTATATTTAACACTTGGTGCGAAGAAAAGGTGCGTTCTTGGAGAAGTATTATTTGAGCATATATCAATGATACTTTATTATATTGGTGAGGTGAACCCCCCAAATAGGAATGCGTATTTTG
>OHIY01001197.1_pt1 | contig 10636 bp, 6 predicted proteins | sample 1568351 | NCBI WGS metagenome assembly OHIY01 (sample SAMEA3879547, study PRJEB24766) | human gut metagenome | biome: human-associated habitat; feature: feces | place: USA | collected 1985/1987 | reverse complement strand
CTGCATGACTGCATTCCTCTGCATATCATCAAGCTCAATCTTTTCTTCCTTTTCAATGCGGTGTATCCTGTCCAGCGTCTTTTTCTCATCAGCTTTAACTCTTACATCCAGTGCTTTCAGGGCATACGCCACCGCCATTTCCATATAATAATAGGATGCACCATATATTATGCGCCGGTCCTCTCCATCCGCCTCATCCTGTGGTGTATCCTCAAACGAATTATCCGAATTATATGGCAGCTCCTTAACAACAATCTTTTTATCTATCGACAGTTCAACAAGCTGCCTGTCTATATCTTCTATCTGTGCATCAAGCAGGCTTCTGAGCTGCTGTATCAGTTCACCAAACGGAAGATATATATGTCCATTTCCTGCTGCCTGAAGGAGCGTGTACATAATCCCGCTCTTTATTCTAAAGTCCGAATCGGCAGCTATTCCTGCCTTTCTTGCTATCTCGTCGGCAATCTTAAAGCCAACACCGGATATATCATCCGCAAGTCTGTACGGATTCTCCCTCAGTATGGTGTAAACACCTGCTCCATACTGGTTGTAAATCTTCACCGCAAGAGCCATTGAGATTCCATAGTCCTGCAGAAACATCATCGCACTTCTCATGTCTCTCTTTGCTGTGACACTGTCCGATATCTCCGCCGCCATCCTCGGGCTAATTCCCTTAATCTCAGCAAGTCTTTCCGGCTCCTGTTCTATAATCCTAAGCGTATCCGCCTTGAATCTTCTCACGATTCTTGAAGCTAATGCCGCCCCGATTCCCTTTACCGCTCCTGAAGCAAGGTATCTCTCAACCGACTTCTCATCCTCAGGCGGAATGTCCTCACAGGTGTCTACCTTAAGCTGCTGGCCATACACCGCATGCTCCGTGTAATCACCTGTTACCTCGACAAACTCTCCTTCTGTAAGATATGGTATCGTACCCACACATGTAAGATCATCGTCATCATCGACGAGCTGGCCGATCTGATGATGGTCGTGGGCAAGGACGTGGAGGATTCCATCTGCCGCATTGCCCAGAAGGCCCGCGCCGCCGGAATGCACCTCATCGTTGCCACCCAGCGCCCCAGTGTGGATGTCATCACCGGCCTGATCAAGGCCAACATCCCCAGCCGCATTGCCTTTGCCGTGTCCAGCCAGGTGGACAGCCGTACCATTCTGGATGGTGCCGGTGCTGAGAAGCTGCTGGGCCAGGGCGATATGCTCTTTATGCCTGTGGGCGCGCCTAAGCCGGTGCGTATCCAGGGCACCTTTGTGCGGGATGAGGAGATCAGCCGCGTGCTGGACTTCATCAAGCAGAGCGCCACCGTCCAGTACGACGAGGCCATGATCGAAGCCATGGAAAAGCACGCCATTCAGGATGGCAAGAAGGGCGCATCCTCTGCAGATGCGGATGAGGAGACCGGCAGCGACCCGATGCTCAAGCAGGCCGTTGAGGTGGTCATCGATGCCGGGCAGGCATCCACCAGCCTGCTGCAGCGCCGCTGTAAGCTGGGTTATGCCCGCGCCGCCCGCATCATGGATGAGATGGAGCAGAAGGGCATCATCGGCCCCTATGAGGGTGCCAAGCCCCGTGCTGTTCTCATCAGCCGCCAGCAGTGGCTGGAAATGCAGATGAATCAGCCGGAGGAATAAGAACACAAGCAACACTTCTCTTGGCTCCCTGTCAGGGGAGCAGACAGAGAGGTTTAACCAGTGAGGAACACTATGGACAACTCTTCCCCGATCTACACCGAATTTCTTCCCATCAGCCGGGCGGACATGGAAGCCCGGGGGTGGGATCAGCTGGACTTTGTGGTGGTGGGCGGCGATGCCTACGTTGACCACCCCAGCTTTGGCACCGCCATCATCAGCCGCCTGCTGGAGGCCGAGGGCTATAAGGTCGGCGTGCTGGCCCAGCCCCGTTATTCCGACTGCGAGGACTTCAAGCGGTTCGGCAGGCCGAAGTACGGCTTTTTCATCGGCGGCGGCAACGTGGACAGCATGGTGAGCCACTACTCCGTGGCAAAAATTCCGCGTGCCGAGGACGAATACTCTCCCGGCGGCATCGGCGGCGCGCGGCCTGACCGCAGCGCCACCGTTTACACCAGGCTGGCCAAGGAGGCCTACCCCGACCTGCCTGTGATCCTGGGCGGTCTGGAGGCTTCTCTGCGCCGGTTTGCCCACTACGATTACTGGCTGGACACCGTTCTGCCCAGCATTGCGGAGGACTCCGGAGCCGATCTCATCAGCTTTGGTATGGGCGAGCACCAGACCGTGGAAATCGCCCGGCGGCTGGCGGCAGGGGAGCCGGTGGAGTCCATCACCGATGTGGACGGTACCTGCTACCTGACCGACTTCGACCACCTGCCCGAAAAGTATGTGGAGTGTGCCGGTTTCCGGAAAGTGGCCTCCGATAAGGTGGCCTACGCCAAAGCCTGCCGCATCCAGATGGACAATCAGGATGTGGTCAGCGGCCAGATCATTGTCCAGAAGCAGAGTGAAAAGTACCTTGTGCAGAACATCCCGGCAAAGCCGCTGGTGCGCTGGGAGCTGGACAAGGTGTATGCACTGCCCTACACCCGCCGCTACCACCCCATCTATGAGAGCATGGGCGGCGTGCCTGCCATCCGGGAGGTGCAGTTCTCCATCATCCAGAACCGCGGCTGCTTCGGCGGCTGCAACTTCTGCGCCATCCAGCTGCATCAGGGCCGCCGGGTCACCAGCCGCAGTGCGGACAGCATCGTGGAGGAAGCCGAGCGCATGACCCACGAGCCGGATTTTAAGGGCTACATCCACGATGTGGGCGGCCCCACCGCAAACTTCCGCTTCCCCTCCTGCCGGGAGCAGATGCTGCGGGGCATGTGCAATGGCGGCAAGCACTGCCTGGCCCCCACCACCTGCTCCCACATGATCGTGGATCACAGCGATTACCTCAAAATCCTGCGCCGTGTCCGGGAACTGCCCGGCGTGAAAAAGGTGTTCATCCGCAGCGGCATCCGGTTCGATTACCTGATGGCTGACCCGGACGACACCTTCTTCAAGGAGCTGGTGGAGTATCACATCTCCGGCCAGCTGAAGGTGGCTCCAGAGCACTGCGCTCCCAACACACTGGCCTACATGGGAAAGCCGCCCATCCAGACCTTCAACAAGTTCAAGGATAAGTTCTACGAGCTGAGCAAGAAGGCGGGCAAAAAGCAGTATCTGGTGCCCTACCTCATGTCCAGCCATCCGGGCAGCACCCTGAAGGATGCCGTCTATCTGGCCGAGTACCTTTATAAGAACCACATGCGCCCGGAGCAGGTGCAGGACTTCTACCCCACCCCCGGCACCGTGAGCACCTGTATGTTCTACACCGGCCTTGACCCCTACACCCTCAAGCCGGTGTTCGTGGAAAAGACCCCCGAGGGCAAGGCACTGCAGCGGGCGCTGCTGCAATACTACGAGCCCCGCAACGCCGAAAAGGTGGTCAAGGCCCTGAGGATGACCCACCGGGAGGACCTCATCCCCCTGCTGGTGCCCGCCGCAGGCCGCCGCGCCGTGCAGCGCACCGCACGCCGGGCAGAAAGCGCCGAGGTGACCATCCACAATGACGGCACCTATACGGTGCGCCCGAACCAGAAGGGCCATAACGGCAAGCCTGCCCACGGCCAGAGCCGCGGCGCTGCACCGGCAGGCCGTGCGCCCAGCCCCGGCGCACGCTTTGCGCCCCATTCGGCACCTGCGCACAAGCCCAAAAACGATCAACAGAAAGAGAACGCAACGTGGAAAACTGGAAAGAAGAAAAAGTGACCCCGCATAAAAAAAGCCTGTGGCAGCGCCTTGCTGCGCTGGCCACTGCCGCTGCGCTGGTACTGAGCCTTGCAGGCTGCAGCGGGCTGCCGTCCGTTCCGGGCGGAAGCGCCGATGTGGTGCCGAACCCGTCCTCTGCCGCTGCGGCGGTGGACACGGTGGATGCACCGCTGGAGGTGCATTTTATCGATGTCGGTCAGGCGCTAAGCGTGCTGGTGGAGTGTGACGGACAGTTCATGCTCTACGACGGCGGCAATGTGGACGACGGCAGTCTGGTGGTGTCCTACCTGCAGAGTCAGGGGGTGGAGCAGCTGGAATATGTGTTCTGCTCCCACGCCCACGAGGATCATGTGGGCGGCCTGTCCGCTGCGCTGGCCTATTTCCCGGCAGACCATGTGTACAGCCCCGTGACGGAAGCCTCCACCAAGTGCTTTCAGGATTTCGTCAAGTACACCCAGCAGCAGGGCCTGCAGGTGGAAGTGCCCGCCGCGGGCACGGTCTGGCCGCTGGGCAGTGCCACTGTGACCATGCTGGGCCCTGTGGCGCAGTATGACAACACCAACGATACCTCCATCGTTCTGCGGGTGGATTACGGCTCCACCAGTTTTCTGCTCACCGGCGATATGGAATCGGATGCGGAGCGCGACCTTGTGAACAGCGGGGCCAACCTGAAGGCAGATGTTCTGCAGGTGGGCCACCACGGCTCCAGCACCAGCACGAGCTACATCTTCCTGAACGCCGTCCTGCCCGAGATGGGCATCATCTCCTGCGGTGTGAACAACAAGTACGGCCATCCCCACGAGGAGACCCTGAGCATCCTGCGGGATGCGGGCGTGAATGTTTACCGCACGGACCTGCTGGGGGCCATCGTGATCGGTTCCGATGGACAGAACTATACCGTCCGCACCGAGAAAACGGCCACCGATGCCGAGCTCAACCCCACCGACCCGGTGGCAGCGTCCACCGCGCAGCAGGGGTATATCGGCAACGTGAACAGCAAAAAGTTCCACCTGCCCAGCTGTGCCAATCTCCCTGCGGAAAAGAACCAGATCCTCTTCTCCAGCTACGAGGAGGCCATTGCGGCAGGGTACAGCCCGTGCTCGAGCTGCATCAAGTAAACGCATATCAAACAAGCAGCGCCCTGCCGGGGCAAACCGGCAGGGCGCTGCTGTTTTCTGGGATCATTTTTTTCGCTTCTTGAAATCGACCGGCAGCGTTGTCCACCGCTCCCGGAAGAGATACGCCGCATCCTTGGGCTGGCGCTGGCGGGTAAAGATGCCTTTTTTGTTGCCGTCCACCCGCAGGATGCCCTCGGTGGTCTGGAAATCGGCAAAATTCCACACCAGCTCACCCTGCACGAAATCGTAGTGGTCGAACACGGCGTGGGTCATCTCCAGATATTCATTCTGGTACTCGGCACTCCACATCACACTGGGGAGCTTGTGCGCACCGCTCAGGTTGTCGGTGCCGTACTCAGTGAAGATGAGCGGGCGGCCATGCAGGACTTTTGCCCAGCCGTCCATCTCATGGTGGAAGGCGGCTTCGGCATCTGCCAGCCCGGCCCCGCCCAGTACATACCAGCCGTAGTAGCGGTTCAGGCTGACGAAATCGGCAAAACGCTGGCCCTTGCTGGTGTCGGGCAGGCTGGTCATCAGGACCGTATAAGTACGGGGGCGCTTCTGGGGGTCGAGGCGGCGGGCCAGCTCGAACAGGGGCTTGAAATATTCCTCAGTGCCCACGCTGGTGCACTGAGGCTCGTTGAGCAGGCTCCATGCGATGACCGAGGGGTGATTTTTGTCCCGGTCGATCATATCGGTCAGGGCTGCCTTGTGGTTCTTGAGCAGCGCAGGCGTGGTCTCCTTCTCAAAAAAGCCCTGCTGCCTGCCGTTGCCCTGATTGGCGGCCAGGAAGTTGGCCGTGCTCTGCATAAAGCCCACGGCGGGGACTTCGTCAATGATGAGGAAGCCCTCCTCATCGGCCATCTGGTAGATCTCCTCAGCGTAGGGGTAGTGGCTGGTGCGGAAGCAGTTTGCGCCGATCCACTTCATCAGCTCGAAATCCCGCTTGACGGTGGGCAGGTCGAGCCCGCGGCCCCGGATGTCGGCATCCTCGTGCCGGCCGAAGCCCCGCAGATAGACCGGGCTGCCGTTGAGCAGGAAACGCCCGTGCCGGATCTCAAAGGTGCGGATGCCGATCCGGTCCAGATACTCGTCCACCACCGCGCTGCCCTCGTGGATGCGGATGACCAGATCGTAGAGATAGGCGGCGTGGACATTCCACAGCTTGGCGTTTTTGACCACCAGCGTGCCGGTGGTGCCGGAGCTTTCGGCCACCCGGGTGGTGCCGTCGTACAGCTCCACAGTCACGGGGTGGGGGCCGTTGGTGGACACGGTATAGTCGATCTCGGCCCCGGTCTCAGTCAGGCGGTATCGGGTGGAATAGTCCAGCACCCGCTCCTTGGGCAGGGCCATCAGCCAGACGGGCCGGTGGATGCCGGCGTAGTTGTAAAAATCAAAGTAGGGGGCGGCGATCTTTCTGCCATCCGCAAGGGTGCGGGTGGTGCCTGCGGGCAGCATCGTCTCGCTGAGCTCGTTGTTCGCCAGAACACTGAGCTTGTTGAACTGGTTGTAGCGCACGATGTTGGTCACGGTGGCATCAAAGGGCAGGAAGCCGCCCTCGTGCTGGGCCACCTCCACGCCATTGACAAAGACCCGGGCCCGGTGGGTGACCGAGCCAAACCGGAGAACGATGTCCCAACCGCTCCATTCCGCAGGGACAAAAAAGCTGGTCTCGTACCAGAAATCACCGCAGTATTCGCGGGAGGCCTTGTCGGTGAACAGGTCGCAGAAGGAGGCAGGCACCGGCATGGAGATAGAGGCGGGCAGGTCCAGCGCCCATCCGTCCTCCACACCCTTGCTCTCGGGGTCGAAGCTGAAACGCCACATCCCGTCCAGGCCGATGAGACGGCGGGTGGTGGTAGCGCGGGGATACAGCAGGGAGCGGTTCATCAGGATGACCTCACATTCATCAGCCCGGCGGCATTTTGCGTGCCACAGGGGCGTTTATTGTCTTTACACTCAGTATGACAGAAATTTTATAAAAGGGATAGAAAGATTTTTGAATAAATCCAGACTTTTTTCAGGAAAACAGGCGCTGCTCTGGGCAGAATACCTATTATCTCCGGCCTGGTTTAAAAACTTCCGTAAAGAGTGCCACAAAAAGTGAATGCTGGGAAAAAGAGAAAAAAACAGAATGTGAACGAACTGTGAAAATGTACAAAAACAATACCTTAAAATTGTACGAATTCACCTAAAAAATATTCTAACATTTTTTGATAAAAGTTTGTCATAATATTGGAGTACAAACTTGGATACAGCAGAAGAGACGCTGTACCGCTTGAATTGACCACCGAAGGAGAATACAATGGCAAATGAAATGCAAAAGACCACCCCGTTTGGGATGCGGGACAAGGTCGGCTATATGTTCGGCGATTTCGCCAACGATTTTACTTTTATCCTGTCGTCCAGCTTCCTGATGAAGTTCTATACCGACGTGATGGGCGTGAGCGCCGGTGTTGTGGGCATGATCATGATGATCGCCCGCTTTGTGGATGCCTTTACCGATGTGACCATGGGCCAGATCGTGGACCGCTCCAAGCCCACCAAGGACGGCAAATTCCGCCCCTGGCTCAAGCGGATGTGCGGCCCTGTGGCCATCGCATCCTTCCTCATCTTCCAGTCCGGTCTGGCCGGGATGTCCTACGGCTTCAAGGTGGCATGGCTCTTTGTGACTTATATCCTGTGGGGCTCCATCTTCTACACCTCCGTGAACATCCCTTACGGTTCCATGGCCTCCGCCATCTCTGCTGACCCCAAGGACCGCGCAGAGCTGTCCACCTGGCGTACCATCGGCAGTACCCTGGCCAGCCTTGTGATCGGCGTTGGTACCCCCATGGTGGCTTACGTCACCGTCAATGGCCAGACGGTCCTCTCCGGCAGCCGCATGACCATCATTGCAGGCGTTTTCTCTGTCTGCGCCATCCTCTGCTACCTGCTCTGCTTCAACCTGGTGCGTGAGCGTGTGGACGTGCCCGCCAACAACAGCAAGATGGACATTGGCAAGATGCTCAAGAGCGTGTTCACCAACCGTGCCCTGCTGGGTATCATTGCTGCCGCCCTTTTCCTGCTGCTGGCCATGCTGACCATGCAGGGTATGGCAGGCTATGTGTTCCCCAACTTCTACGGCAGTGCCGCCGCCCAGTCTACCGCTTCTCTGCTGAGCAGCGTGCTGATCCTGCTCGTCTGCGCACCCTTTGCCTCCAAGCTGGCCAACCGGTTCGGTAAAAAAGAGCTGGCCACCGTATCCTGCATCGTGGCCACGGTGCTGGAGGTCATCTGCTTTGTTCTCAAGCCCACCAATGTCTGGGTCTATGTCGGCTTCTTCTGCGCCGCCTTCATCTGCCTGGGCTTCTTCAACACCATCATCTGGGCAATGATCACCGATGTCATCGATGATTCCGAGGTCCGCAACGGCATCCGTGAGGACGGCACCATCTATGCGGTCTACTCCTTTGCCCGCAAGCTGGGTCAGGCGTTCTCTTCCGGCCTGACCGGCGGCCTGCTGACCATGATCGGTTACAGCGCTGCCACTGCCTTTGACCCGGAGGTCACCATGGGCATCTTCAACATCTCCTGTATTGCCCCCGCCATCGGCTTTGTGGCCGTGGCCCTGAGCCTGTTCTTCATCTACCCCCTGACCAAACAGAAGGTGGAAGAGAACGTGGCCGCACTGGCACAGCGCCATAATAAGTAAGGAAACGGATCAAGCCGCCCACGGGAAATTCCTGTGGGCGGCTTGTTTCTGCTTCAAAATTGATGTATACTAATATATCAGGAATGACACAATGGCACGAGCGGAACAACAGGAAAAAGGAGCGGTGTACGATGCGGGTGGATCCCTTGCAGATCCTTACAAAGCTGGCAGCGGTGCAGAATATCCCGACCCGGCGGGTCACCCCGCCCTTTGAGGGGTTGGAAGAGTTTGACTACGGCCTGCGGCGATCGCTGGACCCCCAGTTCGACTGGCAGGAGTTCGGCCAGCTGCTGCTGGACAGCACCCCTGAAAATACCCTGCTGCTGGTGGAGGGCACCTTTGAGCTGCACTTTGCCCTGTTCCGCATCCCCGATGAAAAAAACACGGTCTTTCTCATTGGACCCTGGACGGTGGGCCCCCGCACCCAGAGCGCCCGCAAATGGGTCAGGCGCTATCTGGGGGAAGCCGGAGAGGCCGCTGTGCAGGAGTACTACAACGGCGTGAAGATCCTGGAGGCCAGTGATTTCTATGGAGCCTTGCGGGTTGTGGTGGATACGATGTTCGGCTGCACTGTCCCGGTGCAGGAGCTGAAGGAATTCCTGCCCTTCCAGTTCCACCCGGATACCCGCTATTTCCACGAGCCGGAGTTCCAGAAGGAGATCCCGGTCACCATGCTGGAGCAGCGGTATGAATCGGAGAACCGCATTCTGGACGCGGTGGCCCGGGGCGATGAGGAAGCCGCCATCGAGGCCATGCACCAGCACTCCCGCTTTACCTATGGCGGCCGGTTCGAGGGGACGCTCTACCAGCAGAAGAACAAGATGATCGTGCTGAACACCCTGCTGCGCAAGGCCATTGAGCCCAGCAAGGTGCATCCCTATTATATCGATGCCATTTCCAGCAAGTACAGCCGCATCATTGAGGAAGCCAACGAGGTGCCCAACGAGATGATGTGGCAGATGACGCGGGATTACTGTGCCTATGTCCGCCGCTACTCGCTGAAGGAGTATTCGCCCGCGGTGCAGAAGGTGATGAACTACGTCAACCTGAACGTGGCCGAGCCGCTGACGCTGAAAAGTCTGGCCGCAATGTGCTTCATCAGCCCATCGTACCTGTCGGCATTGTTCAAGCAGGAGACCGGCAGCACCCTGATCGATTATATCAACACCCAGCGCGTCAACCGCGCGGCCCAGCTGCTGGTGCAGAACAACCACACCATTGCCGCCGTGGCCGAGGAAGTGGGTATTCTGGACGTGAATTATTTTACAAAGATCTTCAAAAAGACGCTGGGAGTCACCCCCACCCGCTACCGCCGCGAACACAAAGAAAAGTGAAAAATGAAAAAAATGCCCGGTTTTTCCCGGAAATGTACGTTTTGTGCAAAACTCCCGGGAAAAAACGGGCATTTTCTGTACAGAGAAATTTGTTGCATGAACAGAACGATGTTGTAACCGTTTTGAAAGGATTTATGGATTTTTGGCATGGAATTTGGATGTATGTTGCATTTTCGACTGATTTTGTACTTGATAGCAAAAAGAATGTTGTACACAACAATATCAACTGTGAAGAATGCACAAAGAAACGACCGGAATCTTGTGAACTTGTCCCATTGCGAATGATTTTCCAGACGGTTATAATACAAACAGAAACCATGGAACATACATGTAAGTATATTCCATGAGATGCTGTGATATGCGAATGAAGGAGAACAAGATTATGAAAATGATTTCCCGTCGTGACTTTATGAAGGCTTCTGCTGTTGTGGGTGCTGTCGGCGTTCTGACCGCCTGCGGCGGCTCCTCCAGCTCCACTGCTGCTTCCTCCACCGCTGCTTCTTCTGCAGCTGCTTCTGCAGCTGCTTCTGAGGCTGCAACCGGCAGCGCAAACGTCGGTGTCTGCATCTATCAGTTTGCTGATAACTTTATGACCCTGTACCGCACCGACCTGGAAGAGTACCTGAAGGATAAGGGCTACGCCGTGACCATCGTTGACGGCAAGAACGACCAGAACACCCAGACCGAGCAGATCAACACCTTCCTGCAGC
>OHIY01001195.1_pt1 | contig 10644 bp, 5 predicted proteins | sample 1568351 | NCBI WGS metagenome assembly OHIY01 (sample SAMEA3879547, study PRJEB24766) | human gut metagenome | biome: human-associated habitat; feature: feces | place: USA | collected 1985/1987 | reverse complement strand
CTCTTTCAGGAATTCATCATTGCTGTCCGCCATCACATAATCGAATCGTATTCCCGATCTGATAAATACTTTTTTCACACCCGGAACCGCTTCCAGCTTCCGCAGAAGCTCAACATAATCCTTGTGGTCAACCTTCAGATTCCTGCACGGTTCCGGGAACAGACACTGCTTGTTGGTGCATACACCATATTTATCCTGCTTTGCACATGATTTATGCCTGAAATTCGCAGTCGGCCCTCCGACATCATGTATATAGCCTTTGAAATCAGGATCATGCGTCATGCGCTCCGCTTCCTTTATCAGTGACTCGTGGCTTCTTGTCTGTATGATCCTGCCCTGGTGAAATGTCAGTGCGCAGAAGCTGCATCCTCCGAAGCAGCCCCGGTTGCTCGTCAGGCTGAATTTTATCTCTGATATAGCCGGGATACCGCCCGCCTCCTCATATATCGGATGGTAGTTATTCATATATGGCAGATCATACACATCGTCCATCTCCATCTGGGTGAGCGGATAAGCCGGAGGATTCTGAACAACATATCCTCTGTTTCCGTATCCCTCAACCAGCGTTTTAGCCGAGTATGGATCTGTATTTATATACTGTGTATAAAAGCTTCTTGCATATTCCAGTCTATCCTTTGAAAGACTGTCATAATCCGGCAGTATAATGGAATCCTCGGGCACACCGGATATATCCTTTGTCCTGTAGCATGTACCCCTGACAAATGTGATATCTTTCACATCTATTCCGCTGTCGAGCGCCTCCGCTATCTCTATCATGCTGTGCTCACCCATGCCATACGAAAGTATATCGGCGGATGAATCCACCAGAATGGAATGTTTCAATTTATCAGACCAATAATCATAGTGTGCCATACGTCTGAGGCTGGCCTCTATACCTCCGATTATGATCGGAACATCCTTGTACGTTCTCCTTATCAGATTACAGTAGACCGTGGTGGCATAATCAGGCCGAAGTCCCATCTGTCCACCTGGAGAGTACGCATCCTTCTGTCTTCTCTTCTTGGACACAGAATAATGGTTCACCATGGAATCCATATTGCCTCCGCACACCAAAAAGCCCAGTCTTGGTCTGCCAAAAACATCAATGCTCTTGTCATTCTTCCAATCAGGCTGGGCAATCATACACACCTTATATCCATATCTCTCAAGCAATCTGCTTATGATTGCAGGGCCAAATGAGGGATGGTCAACATAGGCATCACCTATGACAAACACAAAGTCCGCCTGTGTCCACCCTCTCTTCTTCATGTCCTCCATACAGATCGGCAAATAATCTCTTTCCATACATTTAATCTTCTTTCTTATCGCTGAGGTTGACAGACATTCCAGCGCCGAGAGCCACTGCCTCAAGTGCTTTTTCCGATACATATGCCTCTATCCCTGTGCGCTCTTTGATTATTCTGTCCATTCCGTATATAAGACTTCCTCCTCCGGTAAGCACAATGCCCGATACCGCAATGTCAGCCACCAGCTCCGGCGGTGCAGTCTCAAGAACATTGTGTATTGCTCCAAGAATATGCTCTGTAGTCTCCTCAAATGCATCCACTGTTTCATTCGCAGTTATTGTTACAGCCTTTGGAAGTCCCTTGATAAGATCACGGCCCTTGATCACATACTCAATATCTTCATCACGCTTTACGACTGAGCCAACAGCAATCTTCGCATTCTCCGCTGTCTGATAACCTATAAGCAGGTTGTATTTTCTTCTGGCATACTTGATGAGTGCATTATTATAGTCATCTCCGGCGTATTTTATGGAGCTGCTCTCCACTGCACCACCAAGGGATACGACCGCAATATCCGTGGTTCCACCGCCTATGTCGACCACCATATTACCCTTTGCCTCATAGATATCTACATTTGCTCCTACAGCAGCAGCCAAAGGTTCCTCCATGACATACACAGTCTTGGCACCGGTCTTGTACACTGCTTCCTCAACAGCTCTTCTCTGCACCTCGGTAACACCGCTTGGAACACACACGCATATCCTTGGTCTTCCAACTCCCGAACGTTTCTCCATTGCGCTTCTGATAAATGCCTTAAGCATTATCTCCGCTATTGTATAATCAGATATAACTCCCTTATTGAGAGGTCTGACGACCTCTATATTCTCCGGAGTCTTTCCTATCATTTTCTTGGCTTTTGTTCCTATTGCTATTACTTTTTTTGTAGATACTTCATATGCGACAACAGACGGCTGGTTTACAACAATTCCCTTACCTCTTACGCTGATCAATACATTTGACGTTCCTAAATCTACTCCAATATCAGTTGAAAGCATATAAATTCTCCTTTATCACAACAAAATAATACCAGTGCTATAACACAGATATTATAAGCACTGGTATTGTTTTTTTCAACAAAATTCTACAACGGTATATCCGTCACAAAACTTATTTTATCTCTTTTTTAAGAATCTTCTTGTCGATAGGATCTCTGGTCTCAGCAGCCTTCATGGCATCATCCATAGCACCGAGAAGTCTGTCGATATTTCCTGACTCCATCGCCATCAAAGCATTCTTTATAGCTGTATCTGCTCCGCTCTCAAGCTTGAAGCCCTTCTCATCAGCGTAGCACTCTGCCACATTGATCATTCCACTCTCATTGATCTGGTCAAAGTATACTCTGTTGTTGAACGATCTTGCCTGAGTCATATTTGCTGCAAGCATATTGCTGAGAGCTGTCTTCTCTCCTGTGAGGATGATCTTAACATCATTCTTCTCAGGTGAACACATATCAACCATCTCTTTGAATCTCTCAGGTGTTATAAGTCCTGCACTCTCAATGATAAGACATCCGCCCTTGAGCTTGCCAACTGCTCCTGCAAGCTTACCGCTGTTTATAACCTTTGCCTTAACCTTTGCCTTTGCCTCAGACTTGCAGATTCCCATATCATAATAGAACTTTGCAAAATCCTCACCGACCATGGTAAGTCCAAATCCGTGCTGTCCAAGAATAACAACATTCTTAGATCTCTTAGGATCTACCTTGAGAGTCTGGAGAACGTTAACGATCTGTGCACCAGCAGGCTCGACTCCGAGATACTTGTAGAGGTACTTTGCCTCCTTAGGCAGTGATTTACGTCTCGCAGCAACAGCCTCACTTACTGAAGCAGCCATAGTTGCTTCTTCATCCTGTGTGATAACCTGTGCAGCTTCCTCAACCTTGCCTTCCTTCAGAAGCTCTTCCTGCTTCTTGTACTCTTCCTCACGCTTTATAGCCTTTTCAAGTACCTTTGCAGCAGCAGTAGCCTTGCTTCTTATATCCTCGAGCTGTTTCTTGACATCAGCCTCGGCCTTGTCTATTGCTGAGAGATCTTTCTTCTTCTTCTCCTCAGCCTCGGTCTTGGCCTGATCAGCAGCCTCTTTTCTTGCAACAACGCGCTCAGCCTGTTTTGTCTTGAGCTCAGCGATCTTGTTCTTTAACTCTTCTTCTTTCTTCTTTGCATCATCGAGAAGCTTCTTAGCATCAGCTTCAGCCTTTGTCTTCATATCTGAGGCTTCCTTCTCAGCCTTCATAGCTGCAGTCTGAACCTTCTCGAGCTCACTTGCCTCTGCCGTAGCATACTTCTCTTCCTCAGCAGCAAGGAACACCTCATGCTTGGTCTCTCTATCTTTTCCTTCTGCCGTAAGCTTATCTGTCTTTTCCTTGGCAGCAGCTTCCGCATTCTGGATCTCAACCTCTTCTGCGATCTTAGCCTCTTCGACTACCTGCTCTGCTTCCTCGGCAGCAGCCTCTGCCTTTGCCAGAAGATCCTCAGCCTCAACAAGAGACTTCTTAGCTGAATCGAGAGCTTCCTGAGCCTCTGCCTTCGCAGCCTTGAATGAGTCATTCTCCTTCTTTGCAGCGGCAACATCCTCACTGATCTTCTTGTTGTCGTTCTCAGCAGTTGTAATCTGATCAGCAACCTTCTTTATGAACTCTTCGCTGTCTGAAATCTTCTTCTGAACCTCTTCCTTGGCTTTCTTTGCTGCCTCAAGAGCCTTTGCAGCCTCCTCCTCAACCTTCTCTGCCTTCTTCAGTTCTTCCTTCTGTATTGCAAGCTTTGTGTTTGCATCATTTCTGCTGTTCTTTGCATTCTTAACAGCCTTCTCTGACTCCTCAAGCTTCTTCTGGAGCTCATCAAGAGTCTTCTGTGACTGACTCTCCATCTCAGTGGTATTCTTAAGATTAGCATCAGCCTCTTCCTCAGCCTTCTTAGACTCGCTGAATATTGCACCAGCCTTTGTCTTGTCTGCCTCGGCAGTCTTCATGATCTTGGCTGCTCTTGCTTCCTCATCTGTGCGCTTCTTCTTGGCCGTCTCTATAGACTTCTTCTTATCCGCATCTATGTCTGCCAATTTCTTCTTATCAGCATCAACAGCCTTGTTGTACTCAGCAACACCCTTATCCACATTAGTCTTCTTGGTGTCTGCAAGTGCCTTTATAGCCTTGTCGGCAGCAGCCTGAGCCTCATTGATCATATTGTTCTTATATGTATCAGGATTACTCTCCTTGAGGATTCTGTCTGACTCTTTCTTAGCAGATTCATTTGTATCTGATATCTCTTTCTTGAGCTTTGCAATATTGGCATCAAGCTCTTTCTCCTCTCGCTCAAGCAGTTCAGCATCATTCTTCTTCTTTGCCTCAGCCTCCTGTGCCATCTTTGCATCATAGTTCTGCTTCTTGGCAGCAAATTCTTCAAGCTGCTTTTCGAGATCCTTCTCTGTCTTCTCGCATTCCTCGATGGTCTTCTTCGAGGTCTCAGCATGTTTCTTTGCCTCTTCAGCATTCTTTCTGGCATCGTCGATCGCCTGCTGCTTCTTTGCCTCAGCCTCAGCCTTAGCCTTTTCAGCGGCAGCCTTCTTTCTTGCCTCTTCTGCCTCTTTGCGCTTCTTCTCCTCTTCAGCCTTACGCTTAGCCTCTTCCTCGGCCTTCTTCTTAGCTTCTTCCTCAGCCTTCTTCTTGGCTTCCTCCTCAGCTTTCTTCCTAGCCTCCTCTTCAGCCTTCTTCTTGGCTATCTCCTCAGGACTCTCCTCGTCTATATTGGACAGGTTCTTTATTCCTGCTCCAAGGAAATCGTCATCATCGTCATCATCATCATCAAAATCATACAATGACTCTCCAGCCGCAGCCTGCTTGTTTCTATCTGGGAGAATGCTGAACAGATCTCCGTTCGCATCACTGCCTCCCTTAGGTGACTTAACTTTATTCACCTTTGCATTCTTATCAGTTACCCACTCAAGTGTCTCTTCATCCTCAGCATTTTCATCATCATCAGTGAGAACAATATTGCTTCCACCTGTTGACTTAACTGTACCTTCAGTTCCGGCGCCGAACTTAAATCCGCCACCAAGACCGCCTTCTGTTTTAGGTGTTTTTCCAAGACCGCCGCCAAGGCCGCCTGATCCAAGGCCTCCCTCTGTCTTAGGTGTACTTCCGAGTCCTCCGCCAAGGCCGCCTCCGAGTCCTCCAAGACCGCCTTCACCTAATCCGCCGCCAAGGCCTCCTCCGAGACCACCGCCCGACATATCATCAGCGATGCCTCCAAGGTTAAGACTGAGCTTAGGTGCAGCTCCCTCTGGTTTTTTATCTTCTTTTTTATCTTCAGGCTTCAGTCCCTCTCCCTCTTTTGGAACATCGTCCTGCTTTTCATCCTCAGTTGAAGTTTCCGGTTCATCCTCATGAACAATTCCAAGAGCCTCTTCTCTCTTACGGCGTTTCTTAGCCTCGATTCGTTCTAACTCCTCCTTGGACAAAGTTTTGTGTTGGCTTTTAGCAGTCTCAGCATCTTTCTTCTTGCTGCCGCTCTTGAGAAGTTCTTCCTCTTCTTCCCTCTTTTTCTTGGCAGCTTCTGCAGCTCTTTCCTTTTCAAGCTGTGCCTTGATCGCCGCAATCATTGCTTCTGTCTGATCTACAGCCAATTCCCTCGCCTCCTTCCGTTTGTTCAAATAAAAAGCAATACACTATATGTATGATCATGCTACTTTATTTCTTCTTTGATCAGCCCTTCAGTCTGAACGGCTTTTTCTTCGGTTGCTCTGGTTCAGCGTCAACCGTTTCCTGTTGTGGGGATTCCTGCTCATCTGTCTTCTCCTCGTCGGGAGCTGCCACATCATCCTCTTTATCTTCATCATCAAAATTCAATATAGAATTGAATTCCGTGTTGAATTTAATTCCAAGTCTTGCAAGGAGTCTGTCTGTTTCACCGATAAGATCCTCCTCTTTCTTAAGACTTTCCGATATCTTGGCTTCATCAGCCTCTATCTCTGCATTTATATCTTTCTCTGCCGACAGATCATACAGTGCTGCATTCTCTGTGTTGTAGTCAGGGAACAGACTGCTCTTAAACACCGGGAAGCCATTATTCTTTGGCTTTTCCGGTTCTGTCTCCACCGCAATTTTCTCTTCTGACTTATCCTCTGCTTCCATTGTGAATTCCTCTTCGACCTCTGATTCAGCTTCAGCCTCAGTTTCTTCGATCTCCAGTTCAGCCTCAGCTTCAAATTCTTCCACCTCTGGTTCGACTTCCACTGGAACTTCTTCCATCTCAGATTCCTTAGATTCCGCATCGATTGTAAATTCTTCTAACTCTGGCTCAGCTTCAGTCTCAAATTCATCTTCAATCTCCGCTTCGGCATCGATTGTGAATTCTTCCTCAACCTCCGGCTCTGCCTCGACTGTGAATTCTTCCTCAGCCTCTGGCTCTGCCTCGATCGTGAATTCTGCGCCAACCTCAAGTTCTTTTTCGAATTCAGGCTCAGAATCTGCATCTACCTCGAATTCTTCTTCGATCTCCGGTTCGATCTCAACTGAAACTTCATCAACTTCCGGTTCATTCTGCTCTACACCCGGCTCAACAGCAGTTTCTTCCACATCATTCTGAGACTCCGCATCTTCCATCAGATCCTCGAGATTCTCATCGTCAACCTCGAACTCCTCAAGAGATTCAAAGGCTTTATCAAAATCAAACGTTTCTGATTCAACCGGTTCATCAGGCAAAGTCTCCGGCTCTGCATCCGCCTCAAATCCATCCTCAAAGTCTCCCTCGAACTCAGGATCAAAGGTCTCCACAACAGTATCGTCTTCAGAATCGCGATCTGACGCACTGTCAGATACGTCATCAGAATCGTCACCATCAACTTCAACCATGACTACTTCCTCCGGCTCTTCTTCGATAACATAGTTATCTTCCTCCACCGGTTCGGAATCCTCATACTCATTGTCGTTATCTTTGTTATACACCGCTGCATCCTCAGGAGTCAGCTCCCCGCTTATCTCAGTCATATCCTGTGACTTTCCCTCAGGAGCTTTCTCACTGTCACTGCTCATCGCCTTGAGCTCAGGCTTTGCCGTATTCCCGGCATCAGCAGTATCGGAAATAACTTCCTCGAGCAGTTGTTCCTTGTCAAGATTCTCGTTCTTCAGAGATTCCATCTCCTGCTCGACAAGCTCTTCCTCTTTCCTTGACATCAATCCAAATAAACCTCTGGATTTCTTCTTCGGCTCAGAATTCTCTTCTTCCTGACGAGCTTCCTTTTTCTGCTCTTTTTTATCCTTCGATCTAATCCACATCTGCTTGAATTTCATGGAACTCGTCACAGGTGCGTCATCCTCGACCATGATCATGATCTTAGCATCCTTTGGATGCATTCTCAGATCGTCTTCTTCCAATATCTTATTTTCATTTGCTCTTGTATCTGCCTGCTCAGGATCATCATCCGACATCTCCGTGTCAGGATAACAATAGATCATGGATTCAAGATCCACATCGCCGCCCATGAGCTTGTCCAGCATATACAAATGTGAAGAGTTCTTGTAATGCGCTCTGAATTCAACACAGGCGCTGTCAAACTTCTCCCTGTTTCTTATGTACGCATGAAGCAGAAGCATCTCAAAATCCCACTCTTCATCCGTCTCAACATCATTCGCCGACACCAGTATGCTGTAAAGTTCATTCACTGGCTTCCTGTGTGCCTTGGCTATCATATATTCAAGTCTGTATGTACCTGCATCCTTATTGGCCTGATTAAATGTATATATCTCAAAATAATGCTCTGCAAGCTGTGTAAATCCCATGGATAAATACAGTTTTATCAAAGAATATATTATCTTGTTACCAGCCGGAGCCATGGCATGTGCCTTGACAAGCGCCGCTCTGGCCTCAGGATATCTTTTGTTCTCGTAATACACCTCGCCGCATATTCTAATAAACTGTGGACTAAGTGACTTCGACAGATCCTGATGTTCAAGTATATCGAGAGCGAGACTGTAATCGCCATTGTCTGCAAGTTCCTTTATTTTGTTTACACTTGACATACTGATTCCAGTACTCATAACCCAGCCTCCCACTTTTTTATCATCGTATTATTTTATCATAAACGGCTATTCTTTACAACCTTTTGATTGGTCAGCAAAAGGACTATCCCGGCCACTAACCCGGCCGCAAATCCCGCCACATGGGCAACATTATCAATACCTTCTGACATCTTTCCGTTAACCAGTGTCAGAATAAATAATATAAGCATATTAATAAGTGACAGATCCTTCACCCGGCCCTTATTATAAAATGCTATGACAACCAGCACTCCCAGAAGACCAAATATCGCTCCGGATGCACCGGCCGAGTAAGCATATGTATTATTATAAAAACAATCTATGTATGATGCAAATGACGCAGTAAGACCCGTGGCAATATAAACTATGATATAATTGAATCTGCCTATTATATTCTCAACCCTCGCACCGAGTGCGATCAAAATCACCATATTTCCAACCAGATGTGCTATTCCAAAATGTGTAAACATTGATGTCAGGAATCTGTAATATTGTCCTTTTTCTGATATCGCAAGCACTTCCACAGCCAGTTCCGTAGGTTGATATACAAAGATACATGCAACGTACACCAGAATATTTATCAACAGTAATATCGGTGTTACAACACCGAACATTCTTATCAGATTGTGCTGGGATCTGCGGTTATCCACCACCGTTTTTTTATCGATCACATCATAGAGTGAGTCAAAGTCAGTGGGCTGATTCTCAAATATATACAGCTTTCCGTAATCCTCCGCGAACAGCCAGACATTGTCCAGTTCTTCAACTATCTTTTTTGTCATATCATCAAACATTCCGTTTGGAGTGATGAGTATATTGAGAAGATTGACTTTTATATGCGAATCCGAAGAAACATCAAGCAATATTTTATTATTGAACTTTTTCAGAGTCTCAGAATCAAGATTATGATTACTGCCTATAACAACAATATATACGGCATCGCTGTCTGCTCTGCCGTATACATTGTTACTTTCCGGATTGAGTTGTCTGTAACCCTTCTCCTTAAGATTTTTTATTATCTGTACCATGTACTGTTGCATATCGTCTTATAATCCCTATAATCCAAGGAAGAGATTCTCAACTTTCTCGATAACAGAGTCCTTCATGGATCCTCTGCTCTTCTCGTAATTAAGACCGGACTCCATGATCTCAAGAAGCTGCATTCTCATTCCTGTATCAATGTCCTTGATGTACTTCATGAGTACATCCTTGATCTCTATTACATACTCTTTTGTCTTCATCTCTTCAAGCATAGGCTCGTAGTTGAATGTGATAGAGTTCTTCATCTCATCCTGCTTTCTTCCACAGATCACACATTCCTCTGCGCCGCCTTCGTTTACGTGTCCACAGTTACATGTCCACACAAGTCCGTCTGACTTGTAGTTTGCAACTGCATCAATTCCCTTTTTGAGCTTGAGTGCCTTAAACTTAACGTCAGACATCTCAATTCCGATAGAATCCGCATCTATCTCGTATACTCCGCTGGCCTTGACATACTTCTTGATGTATACCTTGACGGAGGATATCATCTTTATATACTTGTCCGGAAGCTTACACTCCACATAATCCGACTTGAGGAGCTTGAGGTTGGTCTTATCAAATGTAAAATCAACATCCGGCAGTGTTATATTGTCACCATAGATATTGGTGAACTGAAGCTCTGCCTTAAGTGCCTTTATATCGTCGTTATTGTAGTTGTTGAACCACACGGAAATCTTTGTTCCCTTGCCCTCTGATGCAAGCACCACCTTTGATGCTCTTGGCACGAGCAGGTCGTAATAGTTTCTTACATATATCTCGTTTCTGATGAAGCTGCTCTTGTCAAATTCCGACTTGTACTGCTCCTTTATGTTTACCAGAGTTCCACTGGCAACAACAGCAGTTACGTTGTTGGTGTATTCCTCAACACCTGTTCTGAATCCAACTACAGCATTGTACTTCGTCTCACGGACCATATCTGTGAAATTATTGATTGTTTCATTGAGGATCTCATCGATCTTCTCCTGATAGATATCTCTTCTATCCGTGGCAATATCCGCAATAGATGTTCCGAAATCCTTCAAAAAGTTGGAATTAAGTATCGTCTGTGTGAACTTGTATGTTCCATAGCCAACGATATCATATCCCTCAAAGCTTGTTCCCGATGTAATTAATACTTCCTTCATTAGCGCACCTCCCAAATATAAAAAAATTGTATCACAATAATCTTCATTTAACAAATGTTTTTTGTGAATTTTTAATCAAAAAAAGGTGCTTTTTTGTGAATATTATAAAAATAATTATAATTTATTTCTTCAGGTCACTATT
>OHIY01001191.1_pt1 | contig 10649 bp, 9 predicted proteins | sample 1568351 | NCBI WGS metagenome assembly OHIY01 (sample SAMEA3879547, study PRJEB24766) | human gut metagenome | biome: human-associated habitat; feature: feces | place: USA | collected 1985/1987 | reverse complement strand
CCTGGTATCCGTCTGCGTGCAGCCAGCCTGAGAAGCCTTGCAGGAAATGTTCAGCATGCTCCGCTTTTCTCGTGGGCTGGTACTCATACAGCACAATGGCCTGTTTTGTGCAGCCGCTGGTGCGGTACAGCCACATGTAGGACTTGCTGGTGGAGGAACGCCCCAGTTCTTTCAGCACCTGCAGCGTTGTCTCATCCGCGTGCAGCACCGGCTCCCTGCAGAGCTGCTCATGCAGCGTATCGTAGATTGGCCGCAGCCATTTCTCCGAGACGTTCAGCAGCCAGTTGGCCATGGTCTGTCGGGACAATTTCAGACCCTGACGCTCAAACTCCTGCTGCAACCGGTACAGCGAGGAGTATATGACAAATTTCTGTGCTGCCAGATACGCCACTGCCTCCGCGGAGGCAAAGCTACCGGGCAGCAGTGCGGGTTCTTTCACTGCCCTTATAATGTTGTCTTCACCAGTCTCCTGCTCGCAGCTCTTGCAGGCGTAGGTGTAGTATACGTCCTCACGAACCCAGAACTCTGCCGGCTTCATCTGCAGCGTCCGGCGCACATCCTTGCCGATCTCCACCATCTGGCTGCCGCAGGCAGAACAGACTCGTTCATTCTCTGGCAAGCGGTGCTCCACCACCTCGGCAGGCGTCCCTTCAGGAACGACATCCAGCACATTGCCGGACTGCCGCTTGCGCGCATGCGCTTTCACAGCGATCTGCTTCTCCGTGGCGGCCTTTGTGCCGAAGGCATAGGCCTCCAGCTCATTGTAGGTCAGGCTCAGTTGGTCCATGACCATCTGCTCCGCCTGCTCTGAGGAGCGTCCAAACAGCTTCTTCTTGGAGAGCTTCAGCTGCTCCAGCAGCCACTCGTTCTGCAGCGTCAGGCTGGTAATGACCTGCGCCTGTTCCTGTTCACGGGCGGCAAACTTTGCTTCCAGTCTTGTATGCGTCTCTTCCAGCTTGGCGCTCTTTGCTTCCAACTGCGCATTTTCCTGCTGCAATCGCTCATATTCCGCACGGGAAATGGTCACCATTTCTTCCGTGTTGCTTGTCTGCATCTCTCTGTTTTCCATAAGGAAATTATACCACAAGGCAGAGAGAAAACCAGTGTTTTCAATGGTTTCCAGTCACTTTTCTCTGCTCAGACTGCGCTCAATCCTGTCACCGGACGGTGGGCTCTCGGCTGTTCGATTTGCAGTCCCTCCATGAGCCAGCGGTACTGCTGCGGCGTTAGCGTCTTTACCTCGGATTCAGAGCGCGGCCACTGGTACGCGCCCTGTTCCAGCCGCTTGTACAGCAGGATGAAGCCGTCCTTTTCCCAGTACAAGCCCTTGATACGGTCTCGCCGCCGTCCGCAGAACAGGAACAGCGTGTTGGTAAACGGATCCAGTTCAAACTGCTGCTGGACGAGGCGCGCCAGGCCGTCTATGCCTTTACGCAGATCTGTGTAGCCACAGGCGATGTAGACTTGATCTGCACCAGTGAAGTCATTCAGCATAGGCGCAGAAATTCCACCAGCATTTTCAGCCGCTCCGCATCGCATCTGGAGTAAACATCCAGACTGGCGTTGCCAATATTGTCCGCCATCATAATTCCTTGTAGCCCTTGTGTATCATGCAGAGAGCCTTTGGTGATAATCGCCAAAGGCTCTCTGCATTTTTTATTTTGGTACATTCCGCGCGGCCACAAAATTTAGCCTTATTTTTAGCCTTATGGCTTCAAAACTCAATCATACAATCCGTCATCAATTAACAACGCGATTTCCCGCAAAGCCTTTATTACCAACACTTCTCGGCATCAGTCAACACGACGCAAAATTACTCTGCGACAATTCAAGTCCCGCCTCGCGCACCAAACCAATATAATCCGAACCAAATCTTCTTAATCGGAGATGGGTTCGGATTATTTGTTTTCTTTGAGAAGTTCGAGGATACGCATTTCAGAAACGGCGTGGTCAAGCGTCCCGAATCCAAGCCCAAAGGGCCGAGAAAACCAAAGCTGGCAAAGGATAAGGAGGACAATTATGAAAAACATCAAAAGCTGTGAATTCAACATGGACACTGGCTGTGTAGAGCTGCGGTTTCAGGACGGCAGCATGATCTCCATCGACTGCACCGCCGTGGAAAACGAAGTGGCGGACAACCGCTTCCAGCGGTCAGAGCTGGATTATCTCATCTACAACGACCCGCTGGCTTATGCAGACCTCATTCTGAACGGCAACGTCGAGGCGTATCTGAACGCCGTCACGGAGTACAAGCCCTATGAAAACTGAACAAACGCACAAAAGGGGATGGCGACCTGCCATCCCCTTTGCCATGCTGTTTTAGGAGCATATATCCCTTGGATTTGTCTTATATCTATCGTCAGGCGACGTTCTCGCCGTTGCTGTCCTTGTCCGTTTTTGCCCCGTCCCGCGCCGCCTGCCATTCGGCAAATTCCCGTCTCCCTTCCTCACTCTCGTAAAAGGCGAGAATATCCGGCAGCAGAATTCGGGCGATGTTCTCGATCTCATGCTGCGGGATTCCGCTGTTGTTGGTGAGCTTTTTTCGCCTGCTCAAGTTGCACCTCCGAAAAAGTATTTTGCCGCAGCTTTCTCCCGTGCGGCGGAGGAATGGCGTCTTGAGCGTCTTTTGCCGTCTGTGCTTCTTTTCCCTTCGCATCCTTCCCTTCTTATCCGAAATTGAAAATGCAGCCGCCTGTCAAGCTTTTCAGCCCGTCTGCGTCTGCATGGCGTCCTGTGTCTGAAATTGTGCTTTTATTATAGCAGCGGCAAGGCTGCACGTCAATACAACGGGAACGGAGCGGCTGACAGCGTAATTTCGGCAGCGGCTACCGAAATTGTTCTGTGGCTTGCAGATTGGAAAGGGTCGTAGCGCAGCAGCCGCCAGCCGTCAATGGTCAAGATGAACGCTTCGCGCCATTGACTGCCGCCGCCCGCCGCGCTTTTGGGCAGACAAGGCGGGCAGGCACAGCTTGTGCCTGCCCGCCTGTACATATTCTTGCGTTGGTTTTCAACCGGAGATGTAGTCAGGTGCGCCCTGTTTCAGGGCGTACCCGCCGCTGTTGTTTGTTACCTATCTTCGTATGGAAGGCACTCCCCAACAAGATTTCGATGGGACGGAATGAGCGGCAGGCGAAATCCGGCTCTGGCAATTCAGCTCTGCCTTTGTCGTAAGCTGCGTATTTCTTCCTTTTATAACCTACAACACCAGATGCCCGATAGATGTGTGTTGACTGCATTAGCTTTTTCAATGCCCATGCTGTGATTCTTGGTCTAAGGCCGGTAGAAATCGCCGCTCCCGCATGATATGATAAGCTTGAAGAAAAGTTTTCCTGTCCACGCAATGAACGGCGATTTTTGTTGTCTATATAGGTGAAAGGCCTTTACGCAGAGAGAAGGGAGGGCGCAATGAGAGACCATGAGATCATAGAATTGTACTGGGCGCGTAACGAGAGCGCGATTACCGCCACCGCAGAAAAGTACGGGAGCTACTGCCATACGATTGCATATAACATACTGCGTAACAAAGAGGATGCGGAGGAATGTGCCAACGATACATACCTCGGCGCATGGAATTCGATCCCGCCGCAGCGTCCGAACCGCTTGTCGATCTACTTAGGGAAAATCACGCGCAACCTCGCTCTGAACCGTTATAAGCGGTATACTGCCGAAAAACGCGGACACGGACAAGTAGTCCTCGCGCTGTCTGAGTTGGAAGCCTGCGTTCCTTCGGAAACGACTGTGGAGCAGACCGTCGAAGAAAATGAGTTGGCTGCCGCCATTGACCGCTTCCTGTATGCAAAGCCCAAGTTGAACCGTAACATTTTTGTCCGCAGATACTATCATCTCTACGCAATACGGGATATTGCGGACGCATACGGAATGAGCGAGAGCAAGGTGACGTCTTTGCTTTTCCGTATGAGAAACGAATTAAGACGATTTCTTGAAAAGGAGGGAATTATGCTATGAAAACCGAAGTTCTTCTTCGTTCGATCGGAAAGATCAGTGACGAGCTTATCGCTGACGCGGAAAGCGAAGCAAATACCAAAAGAAAGCCCGGTTGGGCCAAGCTTGGAACAATGGCTGCCTGCCTTGCACTGGTTCTCTGTACTGGCCTCGCTGCAAATGCCATCCGAAGCAATGCAACAGCCGGCACCTTCACAATGGATGTCAACCCCAGCGTGGAATATACGATTGCCAAAAGCGGGAGCGTTAAGAATGTCCGCTGCTTGAACAGCGATGCGGAAAATGCGCTCAGCGATGTTGCGCTGGGAAAGCAGAGTGTCGAGACCGCTCTAACGCGCACGGTCGCCGCCTACGAGGCCTGCGGATATATGGAAAACGGCGAAGCGACGGTTCTGATCTCTTTTGATTCCCGTCTTGATGCGAACGCCGAGCTAAAGGCATCGCTCTCCGCGGAGATCCAGCAGGCCTTGGAGCAGACCGATGCCGTCGGCACGCTGGTTTTCCACTCCGAACTGACGGAAAACGCCGAAGCAGCAAAGATCGCCGGGGAATTCCATGTCTCCCTTGGCCGCGCCGACTGGATCCTTACCGCAGCAAACAAAACCGGTCTGCCCACGGACGAGGTTGCCCGCATGTCGTTGGACGAGCTTCTTAAATTCCAAGAGGTCTCTGGCATTTCTTCTGTCAGTGTATCGAAGTTCATCTCCTTGGAGGAAGCAAAGAAGATTGCACTGAAGGACGCGAAGCTTGATGAACTGGTGCAGAAGATCGTGTTCACCCGAGAGGAGCTGAGCCGCAATCAGGGCAAGCCCTGCTACATCCTGGAGTTCTACACGGACAAGTGTGCGTATTCCTACAAGGTCGACGCAGTATCCGGGGAGATTATCGGGAAGAAAACCGAGTGGTTTTCCCGTCAGGAGTCCGAGACTGTGCCGGACACGTCTCAAAATTCCGATTCCAAGCAGCGCAGGGGAAACTAATCAAAACATGACTCGATCAAGCCATAGAAAATGGGGACAGGCTATAAATGCTTGTCCCCATTTTGCTAAAAGCTATGGAATTGTGGGTGCTATCTTTGCTGAATACTTAGGCTCAGTATCGGCAGCCGCTTCCGAAAATCCATCTCTGCTTTTTTATTAGCATTGAGCGTTCAATCCGTGACGCTGACGGCACGAAGGTTTTAATAGCATTTTATGAACGCTCCCTCGATTAAAAATAGGGTGCCTTTGCAAAACGGAAAACGGACTGGCAAGCAGGGCAAAGCGGTACCCACTTTGCTGCCTGCCAACCTGCGAACCCTGCCGGCTTCACACTTGGCAAGCAAGGTGGCTTGGAGCCACTTTTCGCTTGTTGGGGAAATTTGTCCCCAAGCCCCTTTGAACGATTTTTGCAAAATCGGCTGCGCTCCTGCGGAGCTTTCTTCGCCTGCGGCGCGTCAGAAAATCGCGGCGTTATGCGAATATGTCATTGACATATTCTCTGTTTCTGGGTATACTTGAAACAGAAAAGGAGGTGACGCAGCCTTGAAAATCATCGGCGAACGGCTCAGGAGCTTGCGCGAAAGCGTCAGGCTCTCGCAGGCAAAGCTGGCAAAGGAATTTGACGTTTCCCAATCCGCCCTTGCCCGGTATGAAATCGACGATTCCACGCCCTCCCCGGAGGTTTTTCTGAAATACGCCGACTACTTTGACGTGTCGCTGGACTACATTTTCGGCAGGACGGACGACCCCCACGGCATGATCTACAACAACTGCGTAAAGCTCGGCCTGAACAATCCCGAAATGGCGCGGTTCGTGGAAATGTGCTTCGACCCCGGCTCGGCTATGAACGAACGATTGAAGGCAACGCTTGTGCAGATGCTCTCGGAGGTGGATACGAAATGAAAGCCGTGATCTACGCCCGCTATTCCTCGGACAGCCAGCGAGAGGAATCCATCGAAGGTCAGCTCCGCGAGTGTGCCGCCTTTGCCGAGAAAAACGGAATCACGGTATTGCGGCATTACATCGACCGCGCGTATTCTGCAAAGACCGATAACCGCCCGGAGTTCCAGAACATGATAAAGGACAGCGGCAAGCGGCTGTTTGACATAGTGATCGTCTGGAAGCTGGACAGGTTCGCACGGAACCGCTATGACAGCGCCCGGTACAAGGCCACGCTTAAAAAGAACGGCGTGAAGGTGGTATCCGCCACCGAGATTATTTCAGAGGGCGCGGAGGGCATCATTCTCGAATCCGTCCTTGAGGGCTATGCGGAATACTACTCCGCCGACCTTTCGGAAAAGGTCGTCCGCGGCATGACGGACAACGCGCTCAAGTGCAAATTCAACGGCGGGACGCTGCCCATTGGCTATGTGATCGACGCGGAGCAGCATTTTCAGATCGACCCGCTGACCGCGCCGTTCGTGCTGGAAGCCTTCAAGCGATATGACGGCGGAGAAACCATTTCCTCCATTATGAATTGGCTGAACGAGCAGGGGCTTACCAACACGCGGGGGCAGAAAATGACCTTCAACAGCGTGGGGCATATACTCCACAACCGGCGATATATCGGGGAATTTCGATACCGCGATGTGGTCGTGCCGGACGGTATCCCCGCCATCGTACCGCAAGACCTCTTTGACCGGGTGCAGGAGAAGCTGGCGAAGAACAAAAAGGCCCCGGCGCGTCACAAGGCCGAGGACGATTATCTGCTGACCACCAAGCTGTTCTGCGGCTACTGCGGGGCCTATCTCTGCGGCGAGAGCGGCACAAGCCGCACGGGGAAGGTGCATCACTACTACAAGTGTGTGTCGGTCAAGAAGAAGCGCACGGAGTGCCACAAGAAGCCCGTCAGGAAGGAATGGATCGAGGATTTGGTGGTCAGTGAAACCATGAAAATGGTCATGGACGACAAAGCAATCGAGGCCATCGTATCCATGCTCATGGACTTGCAGGACAGGGACAATGTGAACGTGCCGCTGTATGAGCAGCAGCTCCGTGAAGCGGACACAGCCATCAGCAATCTGCTGGGCGCCATTCAGCAGGGCATCCTGACACGCTCCACAAAGGAGCGGCTGGAGGAGCTGGAAAACCGCCGCGACGAGCTTGAGAACAGGCTTGCCTGCGAAAAGCTGGCAAAGCCCAAGGTCAGCGCGGAGTTTATGACCTTCTGGCTCCACCGCTTCCGCAAGCTGGACGTGCGGCAACAGAGCCATCGCAAGATGCTCATAGACACCTTCATCAATGCGATTTTCCTGTACGATGATAAAATGGTGATCACCTTCAACTACAAGGAGGGCACGAAAACCATCACCTTCGCGGAATTGCAGGAAGCTATCAGCAACAAAAACGGTTCGGATTTGGATTGCCTTGTTGCACCAGTAAAAGACACCCTTTTGGGTGTCTTTTTTCTTGTCCCTCCCCCGCAAAAAGGAGACGCTTTCGCGTCTCCTTTTTTATCATCCTGCGCGGATAAAATCATCCACGTCGCTCGGTTGGTCTGTGGTGTCCGGCGGACCCGCCACCGTGGTGTCGTGGTCGTTGTCGGGCATATTCACGTTGCCGTTGGGATCCTCACCGAAAAGTCCGCCCCAGCCGCCCTGCATCATAAAGGCGTCCTCCACCACGATCTCGTCGTGCCCCTCGATCAGCTCACGCTGATAGTTCAGCACCGAGCCGGTAACGGTGGTCACATTCCCGTCCGCGTCCACCATGTTCACGCTGTAATTGGGCGGCGTGTGCATGGTACACACGGAGGTCGGCACGTTGTCCGCCGCGCACAGCGCGGTGTAGGCGCGGTTCCCGCGCACGTCCTGGGTGCAGTATTCCGACGCCAGCATACCGCTGTCGGCGCACACCGTCACACTGGTCAGCCCGGAACAGGAGAAGAAGTCCTTGTCGGGCAGCTCCTGGTGGATGGCACTCATCACCTTGCGGAAAATGGCGGAGCAGGGGTTGCCGCTGGCAACGATCTGCTGGTTGTGCTCATAGCCCGCCCACACGGCGCAGCTGTAATAGGGCGTATAGCCCACGAAATACCGATCCTTATTGCCATTGGTGGAACCGGTCTTGCCTGCGATATGCATACCGCTGAACTGCGCCTCGCTGCCCGTACCGACCAACGCCACCTCCTGCAGCAGCTTATTCATAACAGCCGCTGTGGTGTTCTTGATGGCAACGTTGGACTGCGCCTCGTTCTCCAGCACTACGTTGCCGTTGGTGTCCTCAATGCGGACGAATGTCCGGGGCTTGGTGTAGATGCCCTCATTGACGAAGGTAGCGAAGGCTGCCGCCATCTCCTCCGTGGTCACGCCCTTTTCAAGCCCGCCCAGGGCCATGTTGCCCACCTGCTGGGAGTCGGTATACGTCAGATTCTCGAAGCCCAGCTTGTTCACCATGAAGTCGTAGGAGCGATCCACGCCGTAGGCGAGGTTCGTCCGCACGGCGCAGGTGTTCAGGGACTGTGCCAGTGCCGTGTGCAGTGCCGTCAGACCGCGGTACCGCCAGTCGAAGTTTCGCGGCCACACATCGCCGTTCAGCAGCATGGGATAGTCGTCGATGACCGACGCGCCGTTGATGGTGCCGTTGTCCAGTGCCGGGGCATAGGTAGACAGCGGCTTGATGGCGGAACCGCACTGCCGTGCGTTGACCGCCCAGTTCCACACGCGGTCAGCCACCTTCTCGCCCGCGCCGCCGATCATCGCCACCACATATCCGTTGGTGGGATCCACAATGGTCAGCGCGATCTGCAACTGATCCTCCACCTTCTCACCGGCGGCGTTCGTATAGCTGCTGGTATAGGGGATGTTCTCCAGATTATAGCACACATCCTCCGCGATCTGCTGATACTTGGGATTCTGCGTGGTGTAGATCTTATAGCCCTTGCTGTACACCATGTCCCACGCCTGCTCATAGGCGGTGTAGGTGCCCTTTTCCGTGGTCTTGTCGGTAATACCGAACTTCTCCACCAGAGCCTCGGCAACGTCGCTGATCATGGCTTCAGTGAACCAGGAGTTCCGCCCGCGGATGGTGGGGCCGTCGTCCTCGTCGGCGGAGCTGTCGTCCCCCGCCGCTCCGGAGGTGTCCTCCTCCGGCTTCGTGTCGGACACAGTGCCGTCGCTGCCCACGTACTTACCGGAGATGGTGAAGCCGTTGGAGAACAGGATGTCCTCCTCCTTCGCCTGCTCGTACTCCTCCTTGCTGATCTTCCCCTGGCTGAGCATTTCGCTCAGGATGGTCAGCTGCCGCTCCCGGTTGTTCTCTCTCGTCCAGGAGCTGAGGGTGGGATCGTACATGGAGGGGTTGTTGGTAATGCCCATCAAGCTGGCGCACTCCGCCAGCGTCAGATCGGACACGTCCTTGCGGAAATACATCCGCGACGCCGTGACCACGCCGTAGCAGTCCTGCCCGAAGAACACCTCGTTGAGATACGCCTCCAGGATCTCGTCCTTGGAGTACCGCTTCTCCAGCTCCAACGCCCGGTAGATCTCCGTGATCTTCCGCTTCACCGTCACCTGGTTGTCGCCGGTGACGTTCTTCACCAGCTGCTGGGTGATGGTGGAGCCGCCCTGCACGTTCTTGCCGAACAGGGTATAGATGATGGCACGGCTGGTGCCCTTCCAGTCCACGCCGTGGTGGCTCTCGAACCGCTTATCCTCAATGGCGATGGCGGCGTCCTGCAAATACTTGGGGATGTCCTCCAGATCCGTCCAAATGCGGTTTTCGGAGTTCATGTACAGCGTCTGGTACATGACCCACTCCTCCGTGTCGGGATCCTGATAGTACAGCTCCGTGGAGACCTTTGCCTCGAACTCGTCCAGATAGACCTCCACCTTGCCCCGCATGGCACTGTTGATATACGCCGAGAATATCCCGGCGAAGATGGCGACCGTCATCACGAACACCAGCAGCAGCGTGCCGATGATCTTCCCCGCCTTCTTCCAGCCGTTTCTCTGCTGGGGGGTCATGTTCTGCACCCGCTCCTGTGCCTCGTGCTCCAGCCGGTGCGCCCCCTTTCTTGCTCCTGCTTCTATCTGTCGGGCACTCTGCCGGATGCGTCCCATTAAGCCTTGGGACGACTTTCCGCGCTTGTTTTCACTCAAGACAGGGCACCTTCCTTTCTTTATTTAATGTTCCGGTGTATCCCGGAGGTCGAAATTTAACATACCGACCCACTATAAAGAACATTCTACCACACCTGTCAAATGCAAAAAAGAGGTTTTTTTGTAAAAAACCGCCCTTCACGACATCCAATTCCCGTTATTTTCCCCTATTCTACCGCTTTTCAGTCCAACAGACGGCAGAAAATGCCGAACGCTTCCACTTGCGTTTTCTCCCGTCTTCGGGTATACTATGATCATACAGACAAAGGAGGACTCTCCCATGAGTGAGGAATTTGGTCCCAACTTCATTACGCTGACCGACGAGGACGGCAACGACATCGAGCTGGAATATGTGGACGCGCTGGAGCTGGACGGCCAGACGTATATGGCGTTCTTCCCCGTGGTGGAGGACGATGAGAGCGAGGAGGCCGCCGAGGAATACGGTCTTGTGATTCTGAAATCCGTCACGGAAAACGGCGAGGAGCTTCTCAGCACCCTGGACAGCGACGAGGAGCTGGATAAGATCTACGACCTGTTCATGGAGCAGATCCTCTCCGACGAAGAGGAATGATTTTTCGTCCTGCCGATGACGAGACGGTGCCGCTGT
>OHIY01001190.1_pt1 | contig 10650 bp, 5 predicted proteins | sample 1568351 | NCBI WGS metagenome assembly OHIY01 (sample SAMEA3879547, study PRJEB24766) | human gut metagenome | biome: human-associated habitat; feature: feces | place: USA | collected 1985/1987 | reverse complement strand
TAGAGATATACGGCGCGTACGGAGTGCCCCTGCACCTCATCCTGCTGACGCACCGGGCGGTTTGCCTGATTGTAGCTATATCGTTCCTCGCCCTCCGGGCAGGTCAGACCGCGCTCGATATCGTAATAGTATGGTTTTGTTCCGCGTTCATCGATGAAGTATTTCGCAAGATCAAGATACTTCTGCTCGCCGGTCAGATCATAGAGACGCATCAGAGCCATCTCTGCAATTTCGTGACCAGGATAACCTGCTTTTTTACCCTCGCCGTGACCGAGTTTGCTGGCAATAAAGTCCGCGAAACGCTCTGCTGCTTTTAAGAGATGGTCTTTTCCGGTCGCCTGATAATAGGCTACGGCGCCTTCCGTCAGATGACCGAAGCAGTACAGCTCATGGTTGTCCTTAAGGTTTGTAAAAATCATATCCTGATCGTTGATCAGATAGTAGGTATCGAGGTATCCGTCTTCTCTCTGTGCTGCGCAGACAGCTTCAATTGCTTCATCTGCCGTTTTTTCCAGCTCCGGATCGGGATGCTGTGTCAAGGAGTACGCAACTGCCTCCACCCATTTGGTAAAATCGGTATCCTGGAACAGGAAGCCATAAAATCTTCCGTCCATTTTGCCATCCTTCGGCAGTGTCTCAAAAGTATCCAGCGGATATTTGATCTGAACAAATTTGTCTCCTTTTGCTTTCCGCTCTTTTTCAACTTCACCGGCGCGGCGGTAGTTCCGCATACAGAAGCTCGGTGCTGCTCCTGGAACATTGTCATTTAAGGCATTCCACTGATACGGAATTACTTCGGTGCGGACAAGCTCCATCTCTTTTTTCCAGAATGCATCGGTAACCTGGACTTTTGCCAGGGATAATGGTTTGCTGAAGTTTTTCTGATCCATTTTTTCGGTCTCCTTTTTCATTTTCTTCCGCCGCCTCCTGGTTTGAAAAAGATATTTTCCTTGCTTTCAGATATGGGAAGCGTTACACTTCTTTTGACGGCTGTTTTCCTGTTTTTCTATAGTTTTATTTTAGCAAAACGGACCGCCGTTTAAAATACAAGAATGTTTGAAAAGGTTTGAAAAAGTCATATGATCTCTGTTTTATTTCCAGATGCCGCCTGTTTTACCTACGACCTCTGCGGCAAATTCCAGTCCCCGTCCCCGGAGTGGATGCACCTGACACGGAATCTCGTCAATTTTGAACTGATGGTTGTGACGGAAGGAACGCTTTTTATCGCGGACGAACGCCGCTCTTACGAAGTCCATCCTGGCGAATATCTTCTTTTGCCTCCGACCGTCCATCAGCACGGCTCGAAAAAAGGAAGCTGCGCTTTCTACTGGCTCCATTTTATCCCTGGTATCCCCTCCGCACCGATCATCGCTCCTTCTGACCCGACCGCCGGATCGGTTCTGGATGAGTTTCATGCTGCACCGCCATCCTCCTACCGCCTTGAGGACCTCGCTCCCGCCCAGCTTCCATCCAACTACCCCGAAACGTTATGCATCCCGCGCCAGGGAACGCTTTCGTCCCCGAACCGCGTCATCATCCTCATGAAGCAGCTCCAGGACACTTCCCTGCGTTTCCACAACACGTTCCTCAACAACAGCCTGACTGCCGCTGTTCTCGGCGAAATCAACTGCCAGAGCCCCTTCTACCGCACCTACACTTCCGAAACGCAGCGGACACAGATCCTGCAGGACATCATCAGCTACATCCAATACCACAGCAGCGAGTCCCTCAAAGTCACCGAACTCGCCCGTTATTTCGGCTACAACGACAAATACCTCTCCTCCCTCTTCCACGAGGGCACCGGGATGACACTGAAGCAGTTCATCCTGAAATCCAAAATGGACAGCGCAATGGCTGAGCTGACGGACACGAATCACACAGTCTCTCAGATTGCCTATAATGTTGGATTTCAGGATGCGCATAATTTTTCCACGGCTTTCCGAAAACTCACCGGGATGACGCCGGGACAGTACCGGAAGAGTTATGGGAACCGGAAACTTTCTTTTGAATAGGACGGGAGGATACGACCCCCAGGCACAGCGGAGCGTCCGCCTGGGGACCCATCTACGTTTTGGCGAACGGAAGTGATTTACTCAATGGATGGATTCACTTATTCTTTAGAAATTTACTGTTTCTTTTAGAAAATAGACATACTTTGCTCACATTTCTTCCCTATACTATAACTTAGATAGTTGATGAACCACTCAAAACTATCTCCCCCCTCATTATGAAAGAGCAGCCCGCATATCCGCGGGCTGTTCTTATTTTTTGTCTTTTTGCACCCCACGTAACGTAAATGCCGCCTGCGGTCGGGGAAAACATCCCGACCGCAGGCGGCCTCACAATCTACCGTGGAATCACATTACTCTTCCGCAGCCTCAATCGCCGCAGTCTCAATAATAAACTTCACGCTTCCATCCATTCCATTTGCCTTACCACTGTAAGAAGTATAAGCGCATTTATCCGAATTCAGCGCCTGAATCCGATCCAGTACATCTCCCAGATCATCCTCAAAGGTACTCTTCAGCTTGCTGGTACCCTCTTCTTCAAACTTCTTCGTACCGTCAGCCAGTTCTTTCGCCCCATCGGACAGCTCGTCAATACCATCAACAACCTTGCTGCTTCCCGATTTCAGATCAGAAGCTCCGCTTGCCAGAGAAGAAGTTCCATTTGCCAGTGTAGAAGCTCCGCTCGCCAGAGTAGATGCTCCGCTTGCCAGCGTAGATGCTCCGCTGTTCAGTTCAGAAGCTCCGCTTGCCAGGGAAGAAGTTCCGTTTGTCAGTGTGGAGGCTCCGCTTGCCAGCTGGGATGCTCCGCTTGCTACCTGAGAAGCACCGCTTCTTAAGCTTCCGCTGTTTGCAGAAAGTTTTGCAGATCCATCGCTTAACTGGCTTCCCAGCTGTCCAAGACCTGCGGTCAGCTGTGTCGTGCCGCCCTGCAGAGTCGTAACACCCTCAACCAGAGCCGGTGCATTTGCTTTCAGCTGGCTTGCGCCGGAAAGCAGCGTATCATTGTAAGCACTCAGCTGAGTGAATCCTGCGTTCAGTGCATTGATGCCTGCTGTTGCTTTTGCAAAACTCTCATTTGTGCTGCTGTACAGCTGGCTCACACCTGCGGACAGAGTACCGATGCCCTTGTACAGAGCGCTTCCGCCTGCATCAAGCTGTGCCACACCTGCGGTCAGTTTCTGCATTGCACCGAGGTTCTGCTCAACAACTGCTTTATTATCGGTGATGGTCTGCATCTGTTTCTGCATGGTCTCAAGCTGCGGCATCAGAGCTGCAACCGTCTTCTGCAGATCGCTGTACTGGCTCTTGATGTCGCTCATCTTCTGCTGCATTGCTGCAAGACCGGAGAGATCCGGGCGCTCGATTTCGAAGTTCAGTTCCGGAAGAGTAATCTGCGGAGCTGTAACCGGAGTAACCGAAACGGTTCCTGCTGAAGCGGAAACGCTGACACTTCCGATCTGATTTCTTGCTTTACTTAAGGAATCGGCAAGCTCTGTATTTCCGGCGCTCTTAGCTGCGGAAATCTGTGCATCCAGTGCAGCCGCTGCTGCGGAGAGCTGATCATTTGCCTGTTTTGCTGCATCGGCGGATGCCTGGCTTGCTGCTGCATCAGCTGCGCTCTGTGCTGCTGCTGTTGCTTCCTGGTTCAGCTGTGCTGCTGCTCCGTCTGCCCATGCCTGAACCTGTGCTGCCATCTGGGTTCCCATCTGCGTTGCCTGATTCGTGATCTGTGCCTCCAGACCGCTTAAGTAGCTCTCAAGTCCTTTGGACAGCGTATCCATCTGGCTCATCAGCTCGTTGCCGTTTGACATCATGTTGTTGACAGATCCTGCGATTGTGGTGTTCAGAACCTCGGAGAGCGCCTCGGTCTCGGAGATCAGGGTAGAACCGGTGCTGGTCATGCCGTCTACCATCGTCAGAAGGCTCTGTACATCGGTGCTCTGCAGCTGCTCGTTCAAACTGGTCAGTCCTTCGGAGAGCTGTTTTGCTCCTGCTAAAATATCATTCTCATCTTTTCCGTCGAGTGCTGCGTTCAGTGTTGCGATTGCACTGTTTACCTCGGTCAGGCCGTCTGCCAGAGGCTGAAGCTGCTCAGCGCCTGCTGCAAGCTGTTTCTCGCCTGCTACATAAGAAGCAACGCCGTCGGACAGCTGTGTTGTTCCGTCGGTGTACTGTTTTACGCCTGCAACGACTTTATTCACACCGTTTACATACTCGGTTACGCTTCCAGTCAGCACACCGTTCTTTCCAAGATACGTCTGGATTGCTTTATTCAGGGTATCAGCGCCCTCGGTATAGGAGTTTACGCCGCTTGCCAGGGAAGAAGCTCCGCTGCTTAAGGTGGATGCTCCGTTGGACAGGGTAGCTGCTCCGCTGTTTAAGGTAGAAGCTCCGCTGTTCAGAGTAGAAGTTCCGTTTGCCAGAGTCGATGCTCCGCTTGCCAGTGTGCCGGCTCCGCCTGCCAGTGTGCCGGCTCCGCTGTTCAGCTCGTCAGCGCCGCCTTTTAACGTTCCAATACCGTCATCCAGCTCTTTGTAGCTGTCTTTTAAAGTATCCACACCATCGGAGAGTGCCTTGGAACCGTCAACCAGTTCCATTGCAGCATCCTCAAGATCACTCAGTGCATCCTTCAGGTCATCGTATCCGGTGATGTTGTCGGTATCGATGGTGTCGAGAACATCGTCAAGTGCAACGGTGAAGGTAGAATCCAGAGAGAAGTTCTCCACATCTGCAGTGATCTCCAGGCTTTCCGGCAGTTCGAAATCGCTGTCACCGGATACCAGATCTTCAAGGGAATCGGAATTTAATCCCAGGCTTTCCTGCAGGCCCGGCATACCAAATCCGATTACGATGTTTCTGCTTCCATCGGAGAAAGTATCCTGCGGAAGAATCATTCCGGTCATCAGGACGAATGGGGTGTACATCGTCTCTTTCTTGCCGTTGATGTCAACCGTTGTCTTTGTGTTGTTTGTATAGTCAACTTTGATTTTCAGTTTTCCGCTCTTTCCGGCCAGGTCATCCGGTTTGATTTCCTTGCCGTCCAGATAATAGGTGAACTTCACGGAAACCGGAGGCTCTTTTGTGGTTGTTCCCTGATAATAGATATCCTCGCCGTCTGTCTGCCAGGTCAGCTTGTTTCCGCTCTGGGTGAACTCCTCGTCGCCCTTTACGTTTTTGATGTCCTTCAGTTCACTTTCATCTTGCAGGTTCTTTTCCGTTCCTGCGTTCTTCAGCCAGTTGGATACGGTAATCTGATCTTCCGATCCGTCTGCATTTGCATTTACATATACGGTTTCTTCTTTGGAAACCGCTGCGTCCTCTCCTGTCGCTGCATAAACCGGAGCAGCTCCCATAACAGCAGCCATACCAACAGCAAGACCAGACATCATCTGTTTTCTCAGTTTTCTGTTTCTATTCATTGTGATAAACTTCCTTTCTGTGGTTTTTATAATGGTTTTTTATGATGAAATCCAGGATCATAAGAGAAGTAAAACCCGCTCGGAGTAAGATACTGCGGGATACTGTTTCCCTCAGATCGAGGATGTTTTTCCTATGCCTTTCAATCATCTAATGTTATAACGCAAAAATGACTCTTAGTCAACATTAAATACTGCACAAAATTGACGATCGGTCATTTTTTTTCTTCGTGCATAGTCACAAAAATGAGAAAATTAGTCATTTTCCCTTTGACAGTTTCCATGTATGATACCTATAATTATAGGCAGGATAATGACACACGTTTTTGATATCTTTCAGGAAAGGAGACTCTCTGTGGGAAAAATTGATAATAACAAACAAATGAAGCGTGAGTCCCTTCTGGACTCTGCTTTCTCGCTCTTTATCGACAACGGCTTTAATAAAACCTCTATTTCGGACATCGTGAACAACGCCGGCGTTGCAAAGGGCACTTTCTATCTTTATTTCAAAGATAAATACGATATTCGAAATCATCTGATTGCGCACAAGGCAAGCCAGATATTCCAGGCAGCCTATGCGGATCTGCTGCGCCATCCGGACATCCAGGATTTTGAGGAGCAGGTGCTTTTCATCACCGACAATATCCTCGATCAGTTTGCTGCCAACCACAGCCTTGTGACGCTGATCTCCAAGCACTTAAGCTGGGGGTTCTTCAAAAATTCGCTTACATTTTCTCCGTTCAGTGACGCACCTGCTATCTACACGATTTACGAATCGCTGCTCTCTCACGCGGCATATACGTACCGCTCACCGGAGCTGATGTTCTATATGATTCTGGAACTCGTAAGCGGCACAAGCTACAATGCCATCCTGTATCAGCAGCCAATCCCGCTTGAGGACTTAAAGCCGGAGCTCTACGACGCCATCTGCGGCATTTTCAAACAGTTCCGGATCCGTAAAAAACGGAACGTAACAGAAAGTACGGAAAAGACAATTTCGTCAGCACAGCAGCCTGATCATCCGGCTCCATTAAGGGCAGCGCAATAAAAAAATACTTTCGCGGAATCTTCCAACCAAAGAAACCACGAAAGTATTTTTTTGTCTTTTTTATGATACCTGCGTTTCCAGATATTCGGCAATCCGCTGCTCCATCACCGGGACGAGCCACTCAGCGTAGCCGGCCTTCATCGGATGGATCGGATCCTGGAGATACAGTTTCCGTTTTTCCGGCGAAATGCTGTTGATCCGTTCGTCATTCCAGAAATCAATCACGCCGATCTGCCATTTTTCCTGGATTTTCAGAAGTGCTTCCACCATCTTTGCGTACGTATCGGAATCATACTGTGGGTTAGTGTAGAACATGACCCGGCAGTGCCACGTTTCTTTTGCATACGCAATGATGTACTCGATCGCACCGCAGACGGTTTTGACATCGAAGCTGTCCAGATCACGGGATTCCGAAATTTCGCCGAGCGGGCTGTTGCGCGTTGCATCGTTCGTGGAAAGCTGGCAGATAAACAGATCCACCTGACGCTCTGGGTCGAGATTGTCGCGCATGCGCTCGATGTAGGAATCCTCACAGTTATCAATCAGTGTTGTTCCATTGACCGCTTCTTTGATGCAGATACAACTGTCTTTTTTCGCTATGTACTCCGCGAACGCATTGTTGTGGGCCGCAAATCCCTTCGTCACGGAAGATCCCAGGAATACAACCGTCTTTCCTTTTAACGGACTCGTCTTTTTAAACGGGATCCGGGAAACATCGTACCGGACGGAATTCCCTTTTTTGAAGTAACCAGTTTTCTTATTCATTCTATATACGCCGCCGGCAGCTAAGGCTGCGCCTCCTGCTGCCAGGATTCCGGCTATGATTTTTGCATCCATGGGTAAACCTCCATTATCTGAGTCAGTACAGATTTACAGATCCTTTCGGATCTTTTTTCGAATACCCCTATCTTACATCATTTTTTCGAAAATGCAAGTAAACTTTGTTGTCGATTTTGTTCCGATTTTGTTAACAAAGTTCGGCTTTTCTGTGTTTTGGTCGAATCCGCAGCGGTTCTGGCGAAAGCTTTCACCGCTTTTTTCCAAAAAAGATTGACTCTCAAGTGTACTTGAGTGGTATAGTGAGAGTAAGATTTTATTTTATCACAAAGGAGAATTCTGTCATGAAAGAAACGGTTTTAGGCAGTCATCTGAGAAAAGTTCCTTCGATTGCAGTCGGATGCATGCGGCTTTCCGAAAAATCGAAAGACGAGATGAATCATTTCATCCATTCCGCGCTGGAACAGGGCGCATATTTCTTTGATCATGCTGATATTTACGGCAGCGGCATGAGTGAAACAGTTTTCGGTGATGCATTTGCCTCCGATCCTTCCCTGCACCGCGAGGATGTTCTGATCCAGTCCAAATGCGGCATCCGCCAGGGCTGCTATGATCTGTCAAAAGAGCACATTCTGGAATCGGTGGACGGTATTTTAAAACGGCTGCAGACCGATTATCTCGATCTTCTGCTGCTCCACCGCCCGGACGCCCTCGTAGAGCCAGAAGAAGTTGCAGCAGCGTTTGATGTTCTGTTTGAGAGCGGAAAGGTCCGCCATTTCGGTGTTTCCAACCACAAGCCGATGCAGATTGCACTTCTGCAGAAATATGTCCGCCAGCAGCTCGTTGTTAATCAGGTACAGTTCAGCATTCCGGTTTCCAATCTTGTTGCAAATGGCATGGAAGTCAATATGGAAACCCCCGGTTCAATTGACCACGACGGAAGTCTGCTCGACTACTGCCGGCTCCATGATATTACGCTTCAGGCGTGGTCGCCATTCCAGATGCCGTCATGGAAGGGATGCTTCCTTGGAAGTGACGAGTATCCGGAGCTGAACCAGAAAATCCGCGTGCTGGCCGAAAAATACGGTGTCAGTGATACCACGATTGCAGCGGCGTGGATTCTGCGCCATCCGGCGAATATGCAGCTCGTCACCGGTACGGCAAGTGAAAAACGCCTGAAAGAGATTATCGCGGCATGCAATATTACGCTGACGCGGGAAGAATGGTATGAGCTGTATCTGGCGGCAGGTCATCCGCTTCCGTAAGTTTTTCTGTCCGCCCGTATGCGGAGCAAGGCTAAAATCCGTTTTTCGGATCCGGGATTGATTTATAACATCGGAAAAGCATTCCTTTGGATCTTGTCGATCTTCCGGAATGCTTTTCCCTTTTTCCTTTGCTTTTTTCATGCAGCTATCTGCAATCCGCATTTGCTGCCTGCCCATAACCAAACAACTGCTCTGTGATTTATCAGATCTCTCCCACCAGATATCCCTGTTTTCCGTCGCGCAGGAAGATCGGCAGTGTTTCGATCGGCGCCTCGATTTCGTAGGCTTTTCCGCCCTCATAAACATCACCGGTATTTGCCAGCGTCCAGGACGCACCGGCCGGCAGATAAACGGTACGGCTCGTTGCTTTTGCCCGGACAATCGGTGCTACAAGGATGTCGGAGCCGAACATGTAAGCATCGGAGATGTCCCAGCACGCTGCATCCTCCGGGAACTCATAGAACATCGTTCTCATGACCGGTGTTCCTTTTTCGTGTGCTTCTGCCATCAGGCTTCTCGTGTAATCGCGCATTTTTTCGCGGACACCGATGAATTTTGTCAGGATTTCATAATTTTTCTCTCCGAAGCTCCATACCTCGTTGTCAGCTCCGGTTCCCTCACGCACTTCGCCGGCCTTGTTGATGATCTCTTCTCTTGGTCCCCGGTTTCCGTGAATACGCATAACCGGGCAGAAGGTGCCAAACTGGAACCAACGCACAAGCAGCTCCTGGAAGTCCGGATCTTCGGTCACACCGCCGTGGAATCCACCGATATCGGTCGTCCACCACGGAATACCGCAAAGTCCCATATGAAGACCTGCACAGATCTGTTTGCGGAAATCCTCGTAGGTTGAGAAAATATCCCCGGACCACACGAGCGCACCGTATTTCTGGCTTCCGAGCCATGCACAGCGCACAAGGTTGACAATATCTTCCTGCCCATTCTCTTTTTGTCCTTCGTAGAACATGCGGGAATACTCTCTTGGATAAATATTTCCGATCTCTTCCACCGGGCCTGCGGCGTAGCGGTAGCACTCATACTCGTACGTCGAAAATTCCGGCTCTGCTTCATCCAGCCAGAACGTACGGATGCCGAGATCTGCATAGTTTTTCTTTACTTTTTCCCAGACATACTTTCTCGTTCTCGGATTCGTTGCATCCAAAAAGACATTATTTCCATGGAACAGCATCTGAACATCAACACCTGCATTACTCTTCACAAGAAGTCCCTGCTGTTTCATTTCTTCGTAATTTTCACTTCTCCAGTCGATCTGCGGCCAGATGGAAACCATCGTCTCAATGCCCATCTCGTGCAGCTCGTCGATCATTGCCTTCGGATCCGGGAAGTATTCCTCGTCAAAACGGTAATCACCGCATCTTGGCCAGTGATAGTAGTCGATCACAAAAACATCCAGCGGAATGCCGCGTTTTTTGTACTCGCGCGCCACGTTCAGAACCTGCTCCTGGTTGTAGTAGCGAAGCTTGCACTGCCAGAAGCCAAGGCCGTACTCCGGCATCATCGGAACTTTACCAATGGCATCTGCAAAGTGCTCTTCAATTTCTGCCGGGGTATCGCCTGCGGTTACCCAGTAGTCGAGCTGCTTTGTGGTGCGTGCCAGCCATTCCGTTGTGTTCGTTCCGAAATGAACCTCACCGACCGCTGCATTGTGCCACAGGAAGCCGTAGCCAAGGCTCGATACATAAAACGGAATGCTCGCCTGCGAATTACGGTGCGCCAGTTCCAGGTTGCATCCCTTCAGGTTCATTCTCTCCTGCTGATACTGTCCCATACCGTAAATCTTCTCATCCGGGTTGGAATCGAAGGATACTTTCAGCTGATAAGCGCCTCCCTTTAATGCACGGTAATCGTGTGCGCGCAGGCAGAGCGCTCCGCCGTTTGCGATCTCGGAGAGCAGCACCTCGCCCTTCTGATTCAGGAACGTAATCCGCAGCTTCTGTCCCCACGGCTGAAGCTCGAGAACCGCCTGGATTTTACCGTTTTTGATCGTCGCTTTCAGTTCATCCACCAGCTCAATTTCCGCTTCCATCGGTTCCGGATCAAGCAGTGCAATGCTTCCCTCTTCTATCTCAGAAAGAAGCGTACCTCTCACCCGAAGACTGTCCTTCTGCCACGGC
>OHIY01001189.1_pt1 | contig 10660 bp, 9 predicted proteins | sample 1568351 | NCBI WGS metagenome assembly OHIY01 (sample SAMEA3879547, study PRJEB24766) | human gut metagenome | biome: human-associated habitat; feature: feces | place: USA | collected 1985/1987 | reverse complement strand
AGTTCGTGTTTATTTTTATAAATATTTCAAACTAAGTTATATCGAACTCAGGTTAAAGTACATACTATTTCCAATATTCCTTGGTATCAAAGAACCAGCTTATAGGTTTCAATGGCATGATGGCCTAACTTCAGACGTAATTGCTTACCTGAAACATTTAAGGCTTCTTGCTCTTCTTCTATCAGATTGGTTCGGATTACCTGTTTAACTTCAAAAGGAAGCGTAACAGTTATTTCTTTATCTTTTCCTTCCATTTCTGTCAGACGAATAATCAGATTACCGTCCTGATCCGCTTTCTTGATTAATGATAATGCAGTGAAAGGATCTGAAATCTGTAAGAAACTATGTGTTGCTGCCAAAGAACCACCTTTGTTTACCTTTTTCTGTACATAAAAAGGATGATTACTGGCTATACCAAACGGATATCCGTTTTTCCAACCTTCCGGATGAGAGGTGATGGAAAACTTATACGAATGGGTTCCTTTCTGATGATACCAGTTTCCTTCGCCATGGCAACTTTTATGGGAAGAGAGCAATATGCCTTGTAATACCGGATAAACAGCCATTTCACGCGAAGGATCCAACCAATCTGCAACAGCCACACAGGATGACATGGTAAAACCAAATCCATTGCCGCTCGCTGAAATGAAATTCTGAATTTCCCGTGGATGAGAATCTTTCGGATAATGTACATAGGTTCCACCCCAGGCCCAACCTCCAGGCTGTTTGTCCAGCTCATCTTTTCCCACTTGTGCAACACCCATGGGAACTTCATAATGAATTGTCCGTTCTTCCATCATATTCAACGGGAAAGCAATCCGATACTGGCGGTTATGTTCTCCGTCAAAATCTTTCAGGATTATCTCAAAATCGATCTTTTTATTCGTATGATAAAATGTGATAGTCTGTCTGATTACCGCATGTTGGGTAGGTTGTTCCTGCTCAAAACGGGTAAACAACGGACCGTCTTCCGTTACTTTCCAAGTCGAGGTAAAAGAACTTAAAGGAATGATGTCTCCCGGTGTCACATCGGTAATACGAGTAAACTCGCCGGCTCCATTTCCTGTATATCCCAGTTCAACGACATCTCCACACGCAAATTTGGAAGAATGAATCAGCTCTTTTCCTAATTCTTTATCATAAAGAGAAACAATACCTCCATTTCCTAGTTGTGCTTTATAATAACTATTCTCAATACTGTTGGCCAAACACTGAACAGCACCCGTGAAATTCGCTTTCGGCTTCTTTCCTTCCACAACAGTAAAACTACGATATCCCATGGCCGGAATCTGTTCTGCCAAGAAAACAACATAACGCTTACCATCTTCAGCGATTCTTACTTGCGAGGGTACCACGCGTCCCTGCTCATCTTTCACCAATGCCTGAGATTTCTGGATCTCAACTTCTACCCATTCACTACGTTCCCAGGTCAGATCATTAAATACAACATAATTGTCTGGATGTGTATTTACTTCTTCCGTGATTTGCTGTAAAGCATCCGACAATAACTTTTGTCCTTCATCACGTCCCACTTTCAAGCTATCTTCAAAAATAGCATCGGTTATTTCTCCATTCTTTCCGCCTAATCCATGATCAGGATAGATAGAAGCCATCCAAGCACGATCGAATGCACGGCGAGGATATGACGACAGTTCATTCCGCAGACAAGCAGCGAATGTGGTAAACGATTCGGCTGCCGGTAACAAAACGGCCGCTTCCCGTTTATATTTCGTGGCTTCATAATGGGCAGGTCCATGAATATACAGCCACAAATCCGGTCTTTCCCCTGCAATCCTTTCAAACTGGGTGTTTTCGCCTCTCACTGCTTCAAAATAGGCTTCAGCAGTAGAGGCTTTCAAATGTGGTAACGGAATATCCGAAGCATCTGCTATTTTATTCCATTCATCAATCACTGGCTGATAATCTACCGGCTTGGTAGCATCACAGCTCATTAAAATGGCATAATGAGGCGGTATTTGATGCTTCTTAAAATAATCGCTCCATAACTGTGTCCGATGATACAGCTTATGAAAAGCCGTAACGGCATCCTGATCGAAGAACTTCCAGATCATAGACGCCCAGCCATAATTTCCGGGAGTAAAAGTCAACACTTTCGATCCATCCGGACTATACCAGTCGTATAAACCTTCGGCCATTCGGCTGACAAACAAATTAGGGATTCCGCTTTTAGCCAATATCTGTGGCATTTGCCAAGTTCTTCCCGGCACATCTATATTATTGGCAACCCGGTCATCGCATCCGGGAAGATTTTCCTGAATCCATTTTCTTCCATAATAAGCCTGACGGACCAACTGTTCTCCACTGGAAAGACCTTCGTAAGGCTGATTATAAGTTGCACCCCAACCGAATCTCTTTTCCTGATATAGCCGAATTAATTCGTCTTTCCTTTCCGGATGAGCTTCTAGGAATTCCATCAGATTTAATGTCTGTTCCATCTCAAACGTAAACGCCGGATTCTTTTTCATAAGCTCCAATGCCGGCAGGATGATCTGATTGATACGGTCTTCACGACAATACTCGGGTGTATCCATCCAGGCAATATCCTGATGTGACGACTGAATGATATGGATCGTTCCCTCTTTAAAGTAACCCCAGTCGGCAGGTATCAATGGAGAAAAGGTCTGTTCGCATACTGTCTTTTTCCCATCGTTCAACCTTAAGACGGCAGGTTCTCCAATCATGGGTAACCAGACCAATACACTGTCTGCTTTCTCCGTAGGGATGATCTTCGTCGCAACCCCATCGATACTTCCTTTCAACCTTTTTGTCTGAACATCCTTTACTTTGACAAAAGAAAGAACTCTAAATTTCCCATCTTCCTGTTTATATGTAATGGGTGAAACAGGTGCTACCTGTGTCATCTCTGGTACTTGTGCTCCTAAATGAAAAGAGGTGAATAACAAACATACCCACCCAATTTTGTGTTTCATCATGTCTGAAAATAACTAAAAGTCCAACAATACTTTAACCGGTCTAATTCTAAATACAGGCAGTAACCGCCTTATTTCCCCAAGAGAGAAAAGGAAGGCGAAAACTCATTCTCCAATACTACATTCCGGAAAGAGAAGTCACTACCTTCCTGTATATTATCCAACAGGATTTTTACCGCCTCTACTCCCATCTTATCAATCGGCATTCTGGAGACACACATCTCCGGTGCCAAAACGTCCAACGCTATTGTCTCATGGAAGCAACCCAAATGAAAGCGATGCTGATAGTCTATCTGATGATTGATAAAATAACGAATTGCCTCTAAAGCCAGATAATGGGTCGAAAAGAAAAAACCATCAACATCCGGCACTTCCTGAAACAGACAATCCAACTTATCAATAATATCCGTCTGATAATTCTGCCGCTCGATGAAAAGTTCCAAAGACAAATCGCTGTCCAAACCCAAGTCTTGCAATGCTTTCCGGTATCCTTCCACCCGCTGCTTCATGACATACAAATGAATATCAGTTGTCAGCAATGCGATTTTCCTTGCTCCTTTCTTACCCAGATAATGCACCACATCATAACAACTCTGCGTATTATTCACAATGACATAATTGGAAGGCAAGTTCGGATAATAACGATCCACCAGAACATACGAGAAGGTTTCTTCCGACAACAAGTCTATTCCCTTCTTCGAAACCTTTGTCGGAGCGATAATAATACCATCTACCTGTTTGGCTTTCAAAGTACGTATCAATTCAAACTCTTTATCTCCATCGCCTTCTGAACTGCAAACAATCAAGGCATATTTATTTCGGGCAGCCTCCAATTCTATCGCACTTGCCAACTGAGCATAAAAAGTATCTCCCAAAAAGGGAATGATCAGTCCAATCGTATTGGAAGTTCCCAAAGACAAACTTCGGGCCAATAAATTCGGACGGTAATTGACGGATTCCGCATAATCTTTTACTCGTTTAATCGTTGCTTCGCTAAATCCTTTTGCTTCTCCTTGTCCTGAAAGAATCCAAGAGACTGTAGCCTTTGAAAGATTTAAGGCTTCTGCTATATTTTTTAAAGACACTTTCATAAATTTCTTATTTAATCGGTTCAAAAATACATATACATTTTCTAAATCCCAATAAACAACAAATCATTTCATCATTTTTAATAAATTCTATTTTCAATGTCTTATCGAATTACAAAATACCCAAGAGTAACCGGCAAAACCAACGAGAATCAATTTTAATTCTCGTTACATCTATAAGTAATTCTCGTAGGTTTCTTTTTTAAAAGCCGGGGTATTTGGATAAAAACCTGGCATGTATGGATGAAAAGCTGGCGTATGTGTTCCCGATTATAACGTATCCTCAAAATAGAAATAACCAGAATGCTATTATAAATAATATCTCCTTTCCAACATACGTTTTGAACGCATAAACCTATATGTAAACATAAATAATTATCTTTCAGATTTCTGCTATCTAACTGATTGGCTGTTGAATATGGTGATTCAAGACATAGGGATATATATATATCAGCAGAAAAAGGGAGAATCATTAAGTGAATGGTTATCCATTTAAACTTCTTCGTTAAAATGAATACGATAACCGACATTGGTTATTGCCTCAATTTTAAGAGGCATCTCATGTTATGATCAACGACACATTAGAAAGGACTGTTATCGCTATAAATATTAAGCAATAAAATATTTCATTCACTCTTTTTAAGAGTAAGCTGTCCGATAAAAAATTGGCGTTATATTGATTAACGTCTTATTTATCATCCATTTGACACACAAACAAGCTGTCCATACAACGAATCAATTATTTCTCTACTTTTGGGTAATAAAATCAGTTAGCAACTTACATCCATGAAAAATTACTTGATTCTTTTACTGCTTGTTTTGTTGACAGCTTGCCGTCATGCCAGAAGAATATTTTAGATGTAGATGAAGCAGACGGTGCTTATATGCTTGCGTAGAAATAATTTACTATTAATCAAATAAATAAATTCTTATATAAGGATATAAGAATTTTATAAGAATAATATAAGGCCTTTTATTTGCTTCTTTCTGAGACAACTCTTAGATTTGTAAATCATGCAAAACAGAGAGAACCACTCAAAAAGCATGTAGAAGTAAGCATAAATCAAAAACCATATACATTAAAACTATACAATCATGAAAAAGTCTATTCAACTAATTATTATGGGCATTCTGTTTCTGAATGTCATTTCTTGTTCAAACAAAGAGGATAAAATATATCCTAATTCACAATTATTCTCCAGGGATGACTGCGATACTCAAAATTTAACAGGTAACCAAATTGAATTTAAGGACTTAATTTTAAAACCTTCTTCATTAATAGTACTTGATTCCATTCTAATAACGAACAACCAAGGAACGGAACGTTTTTTCCATATCTTTAATCTAAACACATTAAATAAAATCGGAGAACGTATTGTTATGGGACAAGGACCAGATGATATGCTCATGCCTTCGTTCGTTCATCAAAATGATTCTATCAAAATATTTGATATGATGACTTCTTCGTTGTTTTCGTATGCAACGGCTGATTTTATAAATCAAGAGAACCCGAAACCTCGGCATAAAATAGCATTCGAAGAAAAACCGTTTTGGAGCGAAATAGCTATGATGGGGAATCAATACATAGGAGTTTCTTATAAGTCTGATAGTCCTTGTTATCTATTTGATGAAAAGGGGAAAAAGATCGGAGCATTCGGACAATATCCAACCTCTAAGGTTAAATATTCTGATTTAGAAATCATTGATACTTATAGATCTATCCTGACATCAAACTTAACAGACAGGGTTGCTGTATGCCATTTCTTTACTGATTTAATTGACATTTATGATAATAAGGGTAATTTGATAAAAGAATTGCACGGGCCGGATCACTTTACCAGTCAGTTCAAAGAATTTAAGGAAGAAAATATCGTTGGCAGCAAACCCGTCCAAGAAACTTATCGGGATGCTTTTTACAGTCCTTATGGTACAAAAGATTATTTATATGTGCTATACAATGGAAAATACCTAAATGATCCCCAATACAAATTATCGGCAAACGAAATCTTTGTATTTGATTGGGACGGATCATTAAAAAAGCATTTTGTTCTTGACAAAGGAATTTTGAGGATGGTTGTTGATGAAAATAACAAAAGAATTTATGGCATTAGTGATGATCCTGAATATCAAATTATTGTATTCTCCTATTAAATCGAAAAATCAGAAAGATAAAATAAGTAATACAATGAAAGCAACACATTTTTCCATAGGACTCGGCTTTATTCTATTGTTAGCATCCTGTATGCAGGATAAAGCAAAGAATGGTGATGTAAAAACGATTCTCTTCGAAGATAAATACACAGATCTTACAGAGAAATTAGACTGCCAGTTCATTCCTTTAGAGACGAATGACAGTTGTTTGGTCGCTACTGTTTCGGACATGGTATTCGATTCATCTCGTCTTTATTTGATTGACGGGAAATCAAATTTGGTATTTGCTTTTTCGTTATCCGGAGAATTTATTTCGCAAGTCGGCGATGTTGGTTCAGGTCCTTCCGAATATCAATATCCGGTTAATCTGCATATCGACAAGACTAAGCAGGAATTAATCGTGGCGGATGCGAATACGCCTAAATTGGTATATTATGATTTAAAGACATTGAAGTATAAACGGCAACTTCGGTCAGACGATTATTTTACCAATTGTGCCTGGTTGCCTAATGGAGATATCATACTTGCAAGTGGCAGTAGTTATGTTACTCCTAAAAGAGAAAGGTTCTATGCGCAGATTACCGACGAGAATTTAAAGCGGAAACAATATATTTGTCCTTGTTCTTTCGATCCGCAATACCGATTGGCAATAGGTTCTGTATTCTATACATTCCAGGATCAAGTATATCTGAATCTTCCTTTCCTTCACTCGGTCTATCAAATAAGCGAAACGACTTGCGAAGAAACTTATGCAATTGAGCTGAAAGGTTTCCAAATGCCAGATCAAAACTGGTTGAAGGCAAACGCCGAAGAGAATTATTTCGCGGCATTAAGCCGTTCGGATTATGTTTCGGCCATCCAGTGCCAAGAAACCAACCGTTATCTATATACAACCTTTTTGGTCGGAGGCAGTAAGGATTATATAGCTTTCTATGACAAAGAACAGAAAAGCAGCATGATTTATTCGGGTTACGACTTTATAAAAGAGACTTCTTTAAACGGATTGAGTAAAGTGATCACTACTTATAACGATACATTTGTCGCAACAATCAATCCTGATGTATTGAAAGAGAAAGGAACAACCATTGAAGAACTGGCACAACTCAGTCAATCACTTCCTGCAGAGAGCAATCCTATTTTATGTCTTTTTACCTTTAAATAAGCATGTGTATGAAACAGCACTGGTTTATATCGTTATTTGCTTGCCTATTGCTGACCAACTGTCAGTCTGATTACCAAACATTATTACTGGACGAGGCGCAACCGCTTCAGGCAACTCTTTTATTTGAGAAAGATTCCAATAACTATATTTATGATATTAAAGCGACGGAAACACATCTAGCTATCTTAAATCAGGAGAATGATACGATGTTAACAGTTTATGAAGAAGGGAAATACGATTCTCCTATATTTATAGTAGGACCAGCAACTTATCAAGAAGCAGTATTGCGGAAACCACATTTCCGGAAAGAAGTAACTACTGATGAGGTAATCGTATTGGCAGATAATAACTCTCGCTTTTATCGCCTTTCTCCGGAAAACACCAACTGGCAGCTGCAACCTGAAGATCCATTATTCGATGTATGCAACAGTTTTCAATACAATCGCACCCAAAAAGAGATTTATGCGGTTCCGTTCCGACCTGACTTGCCTTATCCTTTTTATTATTATAATACGTCTGAAGGCTACTATTGGGTAGAAGCAGACTCCTGCGTCCATCGGCAGTTGGCATATAAACCAGATTGTTATTTATGTGAACTGTGCGTCCATGAAAAAAAGGATCGGGCAGTTATCGCCTATCGGTTCACTAATTATGTTACCTTTTACGATTTGGAAGGAAACATAGAAACGAATATTCGCATAGGTCAAACAGCAATCGCTCCAAAATGGATTAAAACCGGAGCATTGGATACAGAGAATACAACAAAATGTTTGCTGGACGTTTGCGGTACTCCCGATTATTTGTATTGTCTGTATTCAGGATCTGCCGATTATGCAACACCGACCTATCTGATTGCTTTCCACTGGAATGGGAAACCTTATAAAACGTGGCAATTAGATTCGTATATACGGACAATGAGTGTAACCAACGACAACAAGACCTGTTATGTGGTTCGTTCGTTACCCAATAAAGCACAAGCCATTTCCTATTATACATTAAAATAAGCATACTCATGAAGACGATAAGACAAATGCTAAGTTATTTCGCGCTTTCAATAAGCCTGATCTGCGCTTCATGCAATACGAATTATGTAGAATCCATTGATTCATCGTCTATTTCCATTGATATAGATAATTGTCAGGACTTGGAAACCCAATCGTTTATTGATAAAATAGAAATTATACCCTTGGAAACTAATGCTAATTGCCTTTTGGATCAATGCAATAAGGTTGTATATTGTGAAGAGCTCAATGCTTATTTAATTGTTGACAAACAACAAACCGTGTCTCTGTTTTCCAAAAACGGAGAATTCATAGCTGTTCCAAGAACTGCCGGGGAAAAGGTCCTAAAGAATATCAGATATTAGCTGATGCCAATTATAATCCATTCACCAAAAGTATTGATATATTAAGTCCTTATGGAACGATATATAGTTATAACACGGATTTCAAGTTTATACAGAAGCGCGTACTTAACTCTGATAACCATCAAACTTATTCAAAATGTTATCCAATAGGTAAGAATAAGTATATACTGCAACCTACTATCTTGAAAGCAAATGATGCTACATTACATTTTTGTGACTACGAAAAGAATGAGATTATCGCAATAAACAGTTATGAGAAAGATTTTATATGTTCGTTGAGTTTAGGATATCCTCCATTCTTCAAGAAAAACGGCGACTTATACTTCTCGCCCAATAACCTCAATTATCACATTTATAAAGTAGACACAAAAGAAAACAAACTGACTCCAGCCATTAATTTCTCAATAAAGGATGGAATGATAAACAAAGAAGAACTGATAAATCGTTTTGGAAATATGTCTGCCACCCAAACAGATCGCAATACACTTGAAAAAACAATTCAGACATTGAACGATGTAACTACATATTTACTTGGCTCTGAATATCCGATTCCACTTATCAAGCTTTGCAATGATTCTTATTTGTATTTATATCTGATGAAAAAAGCAAAAAGGATGACTGTCCTTTATAATCGGACGAACGGAGTTACCCTATTACAAACCGATAAACATAAAAAGCGGTTAAGCTATTGTACACATATGGAAGGAAATACTTTAACATCAATCATCCAACCAGAGGAAATAGAGAAATACATCGATACCAATCTCTTGGATGATGAGAATAAAAAGAAATTGCAGGCAGTTCAGGAAGACGATAATCCGATCATTGTAAAATATCAACTAAAGAAATAAAAACTTACCCGTATGAAACACATGGTTTTCTATCTCATCATGCTACTAAGCATATCGTGTTCGAATAGACAAAAGGAACAGTCTTATCAAGAGCCGGTTTTTCCTATAGAGAAACATATTCCTGCTCAAATCCTTACAGACACAGCTTTAATTGCCTACCCATATGATTTGAATGTAGACGATTCTTATCTGTACCTATTATCTTTAGTGGACGGAAACTGGCTACATATATACAATAAGCATACAGGAGAATGGGTTTGTTCTGGTATCAGACACGGACAAGGGCCTGATGAGATCGCAACCGGTACCGTTTTGTTTTTGGAAAGAGAAACAGAATCCTTATACATATACGACTCAAGCCAATCCAAACTATTAGGGTTTTCTTTTGATAAAGAGAAAAAATCTCTCTCTTGTGTCAGCCATAAATCATTTGTAGAATACGGCGGTGTCGCCCGTACCGCTTGGCCGTTGACAGATGAACACTATTTAGTGAACGGACAAGAAAAGGGAAGCATCGGACAATTACAGCGATTTCAACTATACAATCAGGAAACGTTAGTGGCGAAATATAATACCACTCCTACTGCCGACAGAAATAACGACATTGCTTTTATCTCTGCTTCTCAATCTCTTTCTCCGGATAAAAGTAAGTTGGTTGTCGGTACTTTGTGGGGCGGAATCCTGGAAACATTCCGGATTGACAAACGAATAGAAAACATTTCCACACGTTATTTCTTACCCATCAATATTCAATTCATCAAAGAGACCATACAACCTACCGATCAAACCATGTATGGATTTACCTCAGTTCAAGCTCTTAATGACCGAATATGGGGCATCTGGATTGGAGATAAAGATCCTAATCACAACAGTTCGATCGTTTGTTTCGATTGGGATGGTAAAGAAATTGCCCAGTATCATACAGACAACATCTTATTAAAGATTGCGCAATCACCGGAAGAGCCCAACCGGGTATATGCCGTAGCGGCATCTCCCGAAAAAGGTTTTTACCTGGTATATTTTGATGTATGATAGCAAATGGGAATAAAACTCGTTACCTTTTATATTTTTGACAGCTGTCGAAAATCTTT
>OHIY01001185.1_pt1 | contig 10673 bp, 8 predicted proteins | sample 1568351 | NCBI WGS metagenome assembly OHIY01 (sample SAMEA3879547, study PRJEB24766) | human gut metagenome | biome: human-associated habitat; feature: feces | place: USA | collected 1985/1987 | reverse complement strand
GTACGTTTTGATGAGAATGGTGATATAGTCATTGAGCTGCACATAGTTGTTGCTTATGGCGTTAGTATAAAGGCTGTCACAGACAATCTTATGCAGTCGGTAAAGTACAAGGTAGAGGATTTTACGTCGTTTAAGGTCAGCCATATCAATGTCTATGTTGAAGATGTTAAAGTACTTGATTAGTTTGGAGGATAGAGTAAAGTGAGTAATACGATTGATGCGCTTGCACTGAAGAAAGCATTTATTGCCGGTGCCAATAATCTTGATAAGAACAAGGAATATATCAATGAACTTAATGTGTTCCCTGTGCCTGACGGAGATACAGGAACTAATATGACGCTGACAATCCTGTCTGCAGTGAAGGAGGTTGAGGCGGCACCTGATGATATGAAGTCCATAGCAAAGGCCATGTCCACAGGTTCGCTCAGAGGCGCCAGAGGTAACTCAGGTGTAATTTTGTCACAGCTTTTGAGAGGCTTCAGCAAGAAAGTGCAGGACGCAAGGACCATAGATGTTCACGTTATAGCAGATGCTTTTCAAAAGGCTGTGGAGACTGCATATAAGGCTGTCATGAAGCCTAAGGAGGGAACGATTCTCACAGTTGCCAAGGGCGTGGCGTCCAAGGCAAGGGAGTGTGCTGATGCAGATATGTCCCTTGCACAGTTCTGCGACGAGGTTATTGAATATGGAGATGCCGTTCTTGATTCCACTCCTGAGATGCTTCCGGTTCTGAAGGAAGCCGGCGTGGTCGATTCAGGTGGACAGGGACTCATGGTGGTGCTCAAGGGTGCTGTCGACTGTCTCATGGGCAGAGTTACAGTTGAACTCAGCAAGAACACAGGAACAGTGAATGTGGCAAGAACATCCACAGGCGCAGGCAACGATTCCTTATCCACAGCGGATATAAAGTTTGGATATTGTACAGAGTTTATTATCAATCTTGAGAAGCCATATGGCGAGGCTGAGGAGGATGATCTGAAGAGCTTCCTCGAGTCTATAGGTGATTCGATAGTATGTGTATCTCTTGATGATATAGTTAAGATACATGTGCATACCAATCATCCTGGTCAGGCATTTGAAAAGGGTCTTACACTTGGATACCTTACTAATATGAAGATAGACAACATGAGGATAGAGCATCATGAGCGTGTTATTGGTCAGGCAGAGCGCGATGAGGCCGAGAAGCAGGAGGAAGAGAGACAGCACAGAAAGCAGGAGCATAAGGAGCCTCGTAAGAAGTATGGATTTATTACGGTATCCATGGGTGATGGTCTCAAGACTCTTTTTGAAGAGCTTGGAGCAGACCGTGTTATAGAAGGCGGACAGACCATGAATCCAAGCACTGAGGATATGCTCAATGCGATCGATGATGTGAATGCCGAGAATATATTTATACTCCCGAACAATAAGAATGTTGTTCTTGCGGCTAATCAGGCGGCAACTCTGTGTGAAGATAAGAATATAATTGTGATTCCAACCGCGAATGCTCCTCAGGGCATAAGCGCCATGATCGCATTCGACAGTACAGTCGATGTGGACGAGAACAGATCTGCCATGAAGTCGGCTGTCAAGAATGTCAAAAGCGGACAGGTAACTTATTCCGTAAGAGATACCTCGATCGATGGAAAGGCCATCAAGGAGGGCGATATCATGGGTATCGGCGATAAGGGGCTTGTCAGTGTTGGAAATGATATAGAGAATGTAACATTTGAACTGATCGCAGATGCGGTCGATGAGGATTCAGAGGTTATAAGCATATATAATGGTGCTGATGTGTCTGAGGAGGATGCGCAGAAGCTTGCTGGCAGAGTGGAGGAGGCATATCCGGACGTTGATGTGCAGTGCTACTATGGCGGACAGCCGATATACTATTATATAGTATCTGTGGAATAACTTTCTGTGTATCTGTGAGATCCGTTGTGAAGAGGTGTATGTATGGAATTGAATGACTCCATAAAGACAATAAAAGGCATAGGTGACAAGACTGCGTCGGCATTTGCCCGGCTTGGGATAGAGACGGTGAACGATCTGCTTCTCAATTACCCCAGGACATATGTCACCTATGAGGATCCGGTGGATATATCAGATCTGCAGGCGGGAAGCAGGCAGTCCGTGAGGGCTGTTGTGAACAGCCGTGCGGAGATCAGAAAAGTACATGGACTGACCATAGTAATATTGTACGCAAAGGATTTCTCTGGGACAATTAAACTTACCTGGTTTAATTGTCCTTTTTTGCGTAATTTCTTTCATATAGGTCAGGAGTTTGTGTTTGTAGGAAATGTGGCTTATAAGGGCGGTATGATGACCATGACGCAGCCGGAATACTACACTGATGATAAATACGGCGAACTTACGCATGTTTGGCAGCCGGTGTACACGGTAACGCCCGGTATAACCTCGAAGACCATACAGAAGGCTGTGAGAGGCGCAGAGGAAGTCATAGACAGGCTTGAGGATTACCTGCATGACAATGTGCTTGATGAGTACCATATTATGGGTATACAAAAGGCTATCCACTCGATTCATTTTCCTCAGGATGAGCAGAAGCTCAAAGGGGCTGTGAAGAGGATGGCATTTGATGAATTTTACAGCTTTATATCAAACCTTCACAGGATAAAAGACGACAATGTGTATGCAGAAAATACATGTATAATAAACTGTGATGAGGAGGTCAGGACGTTTATTGAGAATTTGAGATTCAGGCTTACCGGGGCGCAGATGAATGCGGTGCGTGATATGCTTGACGATATGCGCTCTGAACATGTCATGAACAGGCTGGTTCAGGGGGATGTCGGATCAGGAAAAACCATAGTTGCAGCAGCCGGATTATACGCAGTGGCTGCAAGTGGCTATCAGGGAGTGATCATGGCACCGACTGAGGTTCTGGCGGTTCAGCATTACAAGGAGCTCAGTTCACTGTTTGAGCCATACGGAATATCTGTGGGACTTCTGACGGGTTCCATGACAGCGAAAGAGAAAAGAGAGATGTACAGCCGTATCAAGAATATGGATGTGCAGGTTGTGGTCGGAACACATGCCCTCATACAGGACAAGGTGGAGTATGGAAGACTGGCGCTTGTTGTAACTGATGAGCAGCACAGATTCGGTGTAAAGCAGCGCGAGAGACTTGCGTCAAAGGGAGAAGCTCCGCACACGCTTGTTATGAGTGCCACACCTATTCCGAGAACCCTTGCGATCATCATGTATGGCGATCTTGACATTTCAGTTATAGATGAGCTCCCGGCAGGAAGAATCCCAATCAAGAACTGCGTTGTGGATGAGAGCTACAGGAAGACGGCTCTCGGCTTTATCATGAAGGAGGTCTCACAGGGGCATCAGATATATATAGTCTGCCCGATGGTGGAGGCCAGCGAAGTTCTGGACGATGTTGCAAATGTGACCGAGTATACGGAGGAGCTGAAGAAGTCCATCAGGGATGGATATGGCGGTGACACTTCGGTGGTATGTTTGCACGGTAAGATGAAGGCGGAGGAAAAGAACAGGATACTCCAGGATTTTGCAGATGGTAAGATAAGCATTCTTGTCTCAACTACGGTCATAGAGGTTGGAATAAACAATCCAAATGCCACAGTTATGATGGTGGAGAATGCAGAGCGTTTTGGCCTTGCGCAGCTCCATCAGCTCAGGGGACGTGTAGGAAGAGGAAATCTCCAGTCGTACTGCATTTTCATGAGCGGAAAAAAGGACAAGGATACTATGGAGAGACTGAATGTTCTGGAGAAGTCAAATGACGGCTTCTATATAGCCGGTGAGGATCTCAAGATGAGGGGCCCGGGCGATTTCTTCGGAATAAGACAGAGCGGGGAGCTGATGTTCAAGGTTGGGGATATATACAATCATGCTGACATGCTTAGGGCGGCGCAGGACGTATACGACCGCTATGGACAGGAGATAGATGCGAAACTGATAAACAAAGGGGATGACAGGCTGTACACTATGCCTGTATTATAAATAAAAAAAGGGGGTATACCATGAAAAATAAGAAAACGATAGTTATGGGAATAATTATTGGCATTTTGCTGATAATTATAGCGGTTATGGGATATGTGATCGCTTCGGGAAAGAAAGGTGATTCCGTTAAGAAAGAAACGCTGCAGGAGACTTCTGCAGGCACAGAAGAAGTGAAAAGTGCTGACAATACGGGCGATACAACTGAGTCGTCAGAAAAACAGGATGACCAATCCTTGGATATTGCAGGCGATTTCTATGCTGAGATAGGACATGATACAACGTGGGAGGCAGATGGCAAAAAGTGTGCTACAGAGAGCATCAACATATATAACAACACATCTGCGTCTGCAAAGGATTGGAAGCTTGAGATTACATATAAGGGAACTCCGGCTGTAGATCAGATATGGGGCGGAGAGTACAAGATATCAGGCAAAACAGTGTCAATAAAGGCCGTGGATTACACCCAGGAGATACCGGCTAAGGGCAGTATCAACCTCGGATATAATTTCTCTTCAGATGACCTCGCCGTTGAGAAATACGTGCTGTATGTAAATGACACACAGTACAGCGGAGATGGCCTTAAGATGGTAGCTTCAGCGCCTGAGAAGACCGATAGCAATGAAACAAGCGGAGGCGGGAAAAATACAGAATCCGCTGCCACTGAGAAGAAAAACAATACAAATGTTCCGGGAGAGATCCCATTTGAAACACATGGAAAACTTTCGGTAAAAGGAACGGATATAGTGGACATGAATGGAGACAAATATCAGCTTAAGGGTGTCAGCACCCATGGAATCACATGGTTCCCTGATTATGTGAATAAGGAAGCCTTTGAGACTCTGCGGGATGATTGGGGTGCAAATCTTATAAGACTTGCGATGTATACGGATACAGGAGACAGCTACGGATACTGCAGTGGCGGAGATAAGGACGAGATACTTGCTCTTGTCGACAAAGGAGTTAGTGCAGCGACTGAGCTTGGCATGTATGTCATAGTTGACTGGCACATACTAAGCGATAGTGATCCGAATAATCATATAGATGATGCAAAAGAATTCTTTGACAAGGTATCTAAGAAATATGCGGCACAGGAGAATGTCATATATGAGATCTGCAACGAGCCGAATGGTGGAACCCAGTGGAGCAGTGTCAAGTCGTATGCCGAGACCATAATACCGGTCATCAGGGCAAACGACAAAGATGCTCTGATAATCGTGGGAACTCCAAACTGGAGCCAGGATGTCGATATTGCGTCACAGGATCCGATAACCGGTTATGACAACATCATGTACGCAGTGCATTTTTATGCGGCTACCCACAAGGATGATCTGAGAAATAAGGTTAAGACGGCTCTGGACAACGGACTTCCTGTATTTGTGAGTGAGTTCAGCCTGTGCGATGCATCGGGCAATGGAGGTATTGATTACGATTCATCTGACGAGTGGTTTAAGCTTATAAACGAGAATAATCTCAGCTATTCATCATGGAGTCTGTGTAACAAGAATGAGACATCGGCACTTATAAAGTCCGATTCAACAGCCACGGGCAGCTTATCCGATGGAGATCTGTCTGACACCGGAAAATACGTGAGAGACAGAATAATTGGAAAATAGTGTGAAGATTGGAAGCTTTTCTTGTAATTTGGCAAAAGGCATGGTATAAGAATGTCTGGCAGGAAAAGTTTATGATATACAGTACATATAGATAGGAGAAGAATATGAGGGTTATTGCCGGCAGTGCAAGAAGTCTGAAGCTGGTGACGATTGATTCGATGGACACCAGACCGACAACGGACAGGATAAAAGAAACCTTATTTAATATGCTCTCAAATGATATTCCGGGATGCCGGTTCCTTGACGTTTTCAGCGGAAGCGGAGCTATTGGAATAGAGGCGCTCAGCCGTGGGGCAGCCATGGCGGTATTTGTCGAGAACAGCAGAAAAGCAGTGGAGTGTATCAATAAAAACCTTGCGTTTACGAAGCTTGCCGACAGGGCACAGGTCTTGTCAGCGGATGCAGTTCAGGCAGTGGGGATGCTGGAGAGACAGGGACAAGCATTTGACGTAATATTTATGGATCCGCCATATGGAAAGCTTCTGGAAAAGGCTGTGCTTGAAAGACTTGCAGGTTCACCTCTGATGGATGATGACACAATGGTCATTGTGGAGTCTGATCTTGACACGGATTTTGATTATCTTGATGATCTGGGACTGGAGCTTTATAAGACGAAGAAATATAAGACCAATAAACATACATTTATATATAGGAGACTGGAAGATGAGTAGAGCTATTTATCCGGGAAGTTTTGATCCGGTGACACTTGGCCATTTGGATATAATTAAGAGATCTGCGGAAATGTTTGATGAGCTGATAGTCGGGGTGCTCAATAATACCGCAAAATCTCCATTGTTTTCTTTGGAAGAACGTGTTAATATGTTAAAGAATGTAGTCTCAGATATCCCAAACGTGAAAGTTATGGGTTTTGGAGGACTGCTGGTGGATTTTGCAAGGCAGAACGACGTGAAGGTCATAGTGAGAGGCCTTCGGGCTGTGTCGGATTTTGAGTATGAATTACAGATTGCCCAGAGCAACAGGAAGGTTGCCCCGGATATTGACACGGTTTTTCTTGCGACCAGTATTGAGTATTCGTACCTGAGCTCAAGCGTAGTCAAGGAATATGCGAGCTTTGGTGTGGATGTACATGATTTTATCCCGGAGGAGATCAGGGATACATTGAGAGATCGATATTCGATAGACAGAGATTGACAGACGAAGGAAGAATTTTTGGATAGATTATTAGGAGGAGAAAAACATGGCAAGAAAAGGTATTGAAGAGATGATCAGTGAGATAGAGATATTTATTGACAATTGTAAGTATCAGCCATTGTCATCCAGTAAGATTATTGTGCCAAACTCAAGCTCAAGCTGCCTAATGAGATAGAGAGATGTAAGAAGATCATGAGAAACAAGGAGGCTATACTTGCGGATGCAAGAGCCAGAGCTGATTCTATCATCACAGAGTCTGTTGCAGAGGCAAACAGACTGGTTGATCAGAGCCAGATAGTTGAGCTTGCCAACATCAGAGCGAATGAGATAACAGACATGGCGAGAAGCCAGGCTGAGCAGATCATCGCTGAGGCGAATGCGGATGCCAAGGAAGTCAGAGCAGGTTCCATGTACTATTCAAAGGACAAGCTCACAGAGATAAGCCAGTATATAAATGCAACACTTCAGGCAGAGAGAGCGAACTATGAGAACCTCATTAAGTCTCTTGAGGACAATGCGGCAAGAGTTACAGACAATATGGCAGAGCTTGATTCAAGTATAGCTCAGATCAACGGTGTTCCTGAGCAGGTACAGCCAAGTGCTGACGATTCAGCATTTGCTGATGATGACAACACAGATTACAATGTATACGGCAAGACAGAGTATTCATCAGACGACTCTGACGATGAGGATTATGATGACGAGGATTACGATGATGAATATGACGACGAGGATGAGGATGATGAGGAGTTCCTCGACGAGTAATCACGCCAGATGATACAGGATGTATTTACAGACACATCATATAGAAAATGAAACACAGGAAGGCACATACTATTTTCCCTGTTGTGTATTTGATGAAAGACAGCCCGGATATTCTTATCATATCACGGCTTTGGAACAAGGCGGATAGCCCTCCAAAGGCAGTGAGTGAGAGAATGAGGGCTGTCTTTATTTTTGTGGAAATATCCATGCTGTATAATACTGGTACACCGCTGCCTATCTCCAGATATGTGGATATTATGGTGCATGCATCGCCTGAAAAGTAGCTGCACATAAGATTTCCTGCAATGGCAAATATGACCATGTACACACCGATCACAGTTATATTGTGTACCGAGCTGCTTATTATGTCAGAATACGTATTTTCTGGATTCCCTGAATTGGGGCTCTGGTTGTCTGATGATACCTGGACTGTTGCGGCAGTAAGCAGCTCCGTGGAAGTGCTGGAGCGGTGGGATGACATACATGACAGAGTAAGCGCTATTACAGTATAAATGATCTGTGGAAGATATACAGCCTCGATCAGCCGTGCAAACGATATATATTCCATCAAATGATCCCTGTATATGTAATTGTAAAGAAACATCGGACTTATATTGTTGCACATCGGGAGTAGGCTCTGACATACGTTTTCAGAGATGATCCTCTTTCGGTAAAAGAAAGCTATGATGATCGTGCCTGTGGGAAAACCGCATAGCAGGCCTATTATAAAGATGATCGCATATGCGCAGCATTTTGATACTTGTATCGATCTGAGAAAGCTGGTTATAACACCGGTCAGCAGCATAAAGGGGAGCAGGATAGGTACAATGGATGAGTACCATAGCTGTAACCCCCGGGTGCATCCGGATCTGATGATGTCTGAATTTAAACATGCAAATATTATAATTGAAGCTGTTAGAATTATATAACATACGTTCTTCATATGCCAATTGTATTCATTTTATAGAGCAAATATGATAAATAAGAATATGTCATATAACTATGACAGGTTGTTCAAAATCGGTCTTTATACTGATTTTGTATTTGTTGTATACCATGTTTCTGTATATGTCTGCGGCTTTTATGTCGTATGAGAACATGGACAGACCTGTGGAATCTGTACTTTTGTATATCTCGGCTGAACGGGTTATGATCGGTACCTGCGAAGCCTTTTTCATACTTTTTATCACGGCACCTGCATCTTTTTTTAGTCCAAGAAGCTTGATGTAGGCTATCCAGCCGTTTTCTTTAAAATGGGAATAGTCATCACATCTCAGGTCTGTGATGGTGTGCAGCAGACCTCTCTGAATGTGCGTGAGAGTATAATTCCTGCATTTAAGTGCTGTTGCGGTCTCAGTAAAGGATAGATTTGTGTCAAGCCTGGAGAGACGGTTGCAGAGATCTCTATCCATGTCAACGATGTCATCCGTGCACGGAGCAAGTATCCTTCGTGCTGACAGGAGATGAGACAGGTCGTCGTCGAACATCGGAAATGACTTTCTGTACGCGTTTTGCAGGATGTTGTAGCAACTGTCAGGAATGTGGCGCCTTAAGCTTTCAACATCACCTGACCGGAGCAGCTCACGTATGGCTGAGGCCGAACAGATGTCGTTGTCGGTGGCAGTGCTGTTGTATTCTGATAAGATCCTTCTGATCGGGACAGGTTTGATCCTGGAGTCTGTCTGTATAAGAGTAGCAATATACTCTATGGCCAGAATGTTGTTCGGGCTTGCCAGGATACGGTCAAGATCAGCGCTGGTATAACCGGTAAGGTTCTGGTTCTGCAGATACTCGGAGATGGCGGCTGCTCTGGCTGATCCATATGAGATGCCCGAAGATACGGATTTTTTTATGAATTCCGATACCTGTGGCGGTTCATTGACGGTGAGTTCGGCAATTTTTTGCAGAAGATCCATGTCATCACATTCTGCGCCGAATGAGATATAGTCTATGCCATCAAGAGCGTTCATCATGCAGACTGCGGCATGTGCATAGTCTCTGGCACTTGATGATGCGTATACAAATGGAATCTCGAACACAGCGTCTACACCGCATCTCAAAGCAATCTCGGTTCTTGTGTGCTTATCTGCTATGGCAGGAACGCCTCTCTGAAGAAAATTGCCGCTCATAAAGCATATGACATGTTCGACACCAGTTAGAAGCTTCGCCTGCTGTATCTGATATTCGTGTCCCTTGTGAAATGGATTGTATTCGCAAACTATGCCTACTGTGCTCATGGCTCCTCCTTGAAATGCGTGTTTTATAACCTGTCACGATTTATAATGCCTTTGTCGGTAAAGTTTATTCTATCTTAATAATTAATGGCTGTAAAGTGTGTTATAATGACGGACATAAAGATGTTAAGTGAAAAATTCAAGATGCGGCATTGTTCTGATGCCGATGATCCCCACATACCAGACAGATATTGATTAATTAAGTGAAGGCAGCCAATTTATGGTTGACAAAGTGGCAATAATCTAATAGTATATTAAAAGATAATCGAACATATGTTTAGGAGGAAAATATAATGGCGAATAATTCCGGTAATGTAAATATTGATGATAAGAGAAAGGCATTGGATGCCGCTATAGCACAGATAGAGAAGCAGTATGGTAAGGGTTCGGTGATGAAGCTTGGCGATTCCAATGCGAATATGAATATAGATGTGATCCCTACAGGATCCCTCAGCCTTGATATAGCACTTGGACTTGGCGGTGTGCCTAGAGGAAGAATCATAGAGGTGTTCGGACCTGAGTCGAGTGGTAAGACGACGGTAGCACTTCACATTGTTGCTGAGATACAGAAGAGAGGCGGAATCGCAGGCTTTATAGATGCCGAGCATGCGCTTGATCCGACATACGCCAAGAACATAGGTGTAGATATAGACAATCTTTACATATCACAGCCTGACTGCGGAGAGCAGGCTCTTGAGATCACAGAGACCATGGTCAGATCGGGAGCGGTTGATGTCGTTATCGTGGACTCTGTTGCTGCACTTGTACCAAAGGCAGAGATAGACGGAGAGATGGGCGATTCGCATATGGGACTTCATGCCAGACTTATGTCACAGGCGCTCAGAAAGCTCACTGCTGTTGTCAGCAAGACCAACTGTGTTGTCATATTTATCAATCAGCTCAGAGAGAAGGTTGGAGTTGTGTTCGGTAACCCTGA
>OHIY01001184.1_pt1 | contig 10682 bp, 10 predicted proteins | sample 1568351 | NCBI WGS metagenome assembly OHIY01 (sample SAMEA3879547, study PRJEB24766) | human gut metagenome | biome: human-associated habitat; feature: feces | place: USA | collected 1985/1987 | reverse complement strand
CTTGTATGAAAATCTGCCTTGCCGTTCTTTCCCTGCATCCCGTTGCAAGGACGATGGTTTTTGTCGAAACGTGGCTTGCGCCGTCTCTGTTGACAAAGTAAATCGTGAAGCCGTTTTCGGTTTTTTCGATTTTCGTGACGAACGTCAGAAGTTTGACTTCGACGTCGGTTTCAAAAAGTTTATCGATGAACCTTTCGGAGTATTCCGGTCCCGAAAGTTTTTCCTTGAAAGTGATAAGTCCGAAGCCGTCGTGTATGCACTGTTTCAGAATACCGCCGAGTTTCGGCTCGCGCTCGATAAGTAATACTTTTGCGCCTTCTTTATTTGCGGAAATTGCCGCTGCAAGACCGGCGGGGCCGCCGCCGATAACTACCGTATCATACATTAGTTTCAGCCCCCTTTTTGGTTTTATTGTATAAAATCACGCTGTAATCGTTGCCTTTTGTAATTTCCTCAACGGAGCAGCCTTTTTCTTCCGCAAGGATTTTCACAACCGTCGGCCCGCAGAAACCGCCCTGGCATCTGCCCATACCGGGACGCACTCTGCGCTTGATCGCGTCAACCGTATATACAGGCACCGCGCTTCTGACGGCGTCCAGAATTTCGCCCTTCGAGATTTCCTCGCAACGGCAGACGATCTCGCCGTAAGCGGGGTTTTTCTTAATAAGTTCGTTCCGCTCTTCTTCGCTCATATCGGCAAGGTGCGGCACGCTCTTATGTTTCGGATTGTAGTTTTCGTTGACCTTGACTTTCTCTTGTTTTCCAAGGAACATAATCGCCCATCTTTCGACGTCTTTCGCGACGGCGGGCGCGGTCGTGATGCCGGGGGACTGAATCCCCGCGACCTCGATGATGTTTTTCGTAAATATACCGCGGCGCACGACGAAGTCTTCCTCATACGTTGCGGGACGTTCGCCTGCAAAGTACGTGATGACGTCGCCCATACCGAGTTTGTCTTGTATGATTTTTTGTTTTGAGACGATGTCCTGAATGCTTTGCATATCCGTCGTAAAATCTTCACGGTCGGGCACTTCGATTGCATTCGGCCCAAGCAATACGTTGTTGTCGACGGTATGAATAACGCCGCCGCCTTTTGTATGCGTCTTTTGCGTTTCGTTCAGGCTTTTTCCTTTCATAAGGGTTTTGAGCAAGCCTTCTTTGCCTTTTGTTTCCTTCCAGTTTGCGGGAACGTGGACGAACGGCATTTTCGACATCGACGTATGCGCGAGATTGCCCTTTTTCTTGTCCAGAATAACATCGATACCCTTTCTCGGGTGAATGGTAAACGTTCTGTCGCCCGCCATATCGGCAATGACGTCGGCGTATGTGCCCGCCGCGTTTATGACAAGTCGCGGATAAATCGTGCCGCGGTTGGTCTCGACGCTTTTGATTTCGCCGTCTTCGACCTTCATTCCGAGCACCGCGGTATTCAGACAAACGTGCACGCCGTTTTCCGCCGCGTGTTCCGCAAGTGCGACCGTAAGCTTATACGGCGAAACCATACCGCCCGTTGGCATATAGTACGCGCCGCGCGCCCATTCGACCGCTTCGGGCTCGATTTTCAGCAGTTCTTTTCTGTCGATATATCTCATTCCTTTGATTTTAAGGATTTTTGACCAAAGTCCGACAACGGGCATAAGCAGTCTTTCCCACTTATAATACATAAGCATCATGTGCCCGGTTCTTTCAAACTTGACGTCCATATCGTCGCATAATTCGTCGTACATCGCGTTGCCCTTGATAAGGTAATCGTGTTTGACGAGTTTCGGCGTAAGGTCAATGCCGACGTGAACGCAACCGTCGTTTCTTGAAGTTGCGCCGACGGCGACGTCGTATCCCTTTTCGACAAGCATCACGTCAAGCTGCCATTTTGAAAGTTCGTGCGCGATCGTCGCGCCCGAAATACCGCCGCCCACGATAAGGACGTCGGGTTTTCTTCCGTCGTAAAGTTTGTCGTTGATTTTTGGGAGTCGTACCTTTTGTTCGAAACCGCGAAGAGTGATATCGTTGATGACGCCCAGATATTTTTTGCTGACGGCAGCCCTGCCGCACCTGACGACGTCGTCCCAGTTATCGAGTTCCCCGCGAAGAACCACACAGTTGTTTTCAATAGAAACGTTGACTGACGGCGCAATCGCATGCACCGCCCTTTCGATTTTTGCAAATTCTTTCATAATTTCCCTTCTGTCGGCATTTGTCGTACGACTGACCGACAATATAATTATATCGCAGGGCTTGTTGCGCTGTCAAGTATTATGTTATTTTCTAAGTATTGTTAAAAAAGTAACGAAATCACGGCGGTTTTTGCATGAAAAAACACCCTAAATAGGGTGTTTTGCAGTGTTTTTATTTTTCGCTCTGGACGAAGTAATCTTCGGGATTTATGAGTTTTCCGTCCTTATAGGTTTCAAAATGAAGATGCGTCCCGTCCGCGCTTTCGACAATCATATTGTTTCCGATTTCGCCGATTTTCGCGCCTTTCTTCACCGTTTGCGAAACGGATACGTTGACCTTGTCGGAAGCCGCAATATTTCGTGACAAGCCCGTCCCCGTGCGATATGCTCACGCAGTATCCGTACAGCGGATCGTTGACGATTTCGGACACCGTGCCGTCCCATACCGCAAATACGCTTGCGCCTTCTTCTGCCATGAAGTCGATTGCCCTATGCGTGCTCCATTGTTCCAACGTTTTTGAAAACACGAGTTCCGTTTCCGAAAAACTTGCGCCGACCGCGCTGTCTTTGACGGGTACGATAAACACGACGGGATCGGGTTTGACGGGGTCGGGTTTGTCCACGGGATCGGGCTTGTCCGCGGGTTTGTCCTGAGGACTCTCGATATTCGTGTCGTTGACGACGGGCGTGCTGTTTTTCGCCTGTTTGGTTTTTGAAACCGTAACGCCGACGATCGCGCAGATTGCCGCAACCGCGACGACGATTACTACGTAATAAACGTTCTTTCTCAAAAATTTACCTGTTTTTATTAACGCTGACTTGAATTTGTTCATACTGACCTCCTGCTTGATTATTGTCCCGAAAAATTTTTCTTATACCATTGCCCTCAAAAAAATCAATAACTTCCCATGTTGACGGGGTTCGACACCGTTACGACGTCGCCGCGCTTCGTTATCTGCAAATTTACGGGCTTTCCGTCCACGATTTCGATGCCTTTCAAAACGGGAGAATAAGCATAAGTTATCTCGACGTCGTCAAGACTCCCGTCGAAATGATAAATCACGAAAAACTTTTTATATAAATCGTCTTTTGAAAACTCGCTTTCGTCAAAAGTGAACGTTTCGCCAATAAGTCTTCCCTCGTCGTTTCTGTATTCGACGTAATCGCGGTTTGTGAAAAACTCGTTCAACTCCCTTCCCGAAAGCAGAGTGCACGATATCGCGATAAGAATAAGCAGCAATAGTTTTTTCATACCCGTATTATTGCCACCTTTCCGATTTTGAAACTGCGTTTTTATTTGAAAAACACAATACGTCGTGATATAATTTACTCATCACTTAAGTCAGGGACGAATTATGAAAAAATGGTACAATGAAGAATACGAATGGACAATCGAGGTCATAGGCTACCTTCGCGGCGACAAGACGGAAGGTCTTTGCCGAAACGGCGAAGAAATCGGCGACGTTTATAAATGCACGTACGGCTGCCCCGTAAACGCGCAAGGTCAGGGAATATGTTCAAAAACGATGACTGTGATGTTTCCGATTATGGAAGCCGTACGAAGCGGCGGCGACCTTACGAAAATCGGCGGTGAATCGAAGTACGAAAAAACCGTCGTTTGCCCCGACGGTTGCGTGATATTCAAAATGACCGCAGTCCCCACCGGCGCGAAAAACTTCCATACCGGCGGTTTTTACGAAAAAGCATAAAATAAACTTTACCGATGAAAAACGGCGGATAAAATAATTATTTTGACAAAATAACTTATTTTTCGATAATAAACGAAAATGATTTTGCACACGAAAAAAGCGTCCTTCCGGACGCTTTGTTTATTTGATTAAGTCCTTGACAAACGGCAGTATTACGTCGGGTTTCCTGTCCGCGGCACTCACCATTTCTTCCGTCGTTTCACCCGACAGCACCAGCACCGTCTTGAAGCCGTTGTTGAAGCCGAACGCGATGTCGGTGTAAAGCCTGTCGCCGACCATCGCAATCTTACTTGCGGGAAGATTGAACTTTCTTTTCACGCCTTCACCTGCTTCTCTTTCGGGTTTGCCGATTATGATGTCGGGATTTCTCGATATGGTTGCGTTGATAAACAAAATCATTCCGCCGATGTCGGGCATCGGGCATTCGTCCGCGGGACAGTTAAGGTCGGGGTGAGTCGCGATATAAGGCTTTCCTTTGTTCAGCCACTTGCAAAAGCGATAAAGTTTCCAATATTCGAGTTCGGTATCGAAGCCGAGCACGCACAAATCGGGATTGTCCTCAGAAAGTTTAATGCCGTGGCGGATAAATTCTGCTTTGAGTTTCTCGTTGCCCATGACGAACACCGACGCGCCGGGATAAACGCGGTTAACGTATTCGCACGTTACTTCGCCCGAAGTATAAATTTCGTCGCGGGTGATATCGAGCCCCATTTTATGAAGTTTTTCGATGTAATCTTCCGCGGCTTTGCTGCTGTTATTCGTGAAAAAGCAAATGCGCTTGCCAAGTTTTTTCAGCGCGCGTATCGCGTCGAAACTGCCCGCGATTTCCTTATCGCCGATATAGACCGTGCCGTCCATATCGAACAAAAACAATTCAACGTCCAAAAGTTCTTTCGTGAGTGTCATATCAGATAAACCTTTCGAAAAAGCCCGTCCTTTTTACGTATTTCAAAAGTCCGCCTTCCGACAGTTCCGACGCCAGAGCCATCACCTTAAACAATTCGTCCGACGACGCGTATCGTTTCAGCCAGAAGCCTGCGTCGTCGTAAAGCCTTCGCCAGAATTTCGCAACGGCGGGCAAATCCATGCCGTTCAGCCGTTCGTACATTTCCCTGCGATATTCGCTTAATATGAACGTTTGTTTCAGATAATCCGTCGCCGTCGTTACCGACAAATCGGACATGTAATTATTATAGTTTACGACGCGCATTTTTTCAAGCGTTTTCAAGGTCAACACGATATCTTCCGGGATAAGCGTGTCGGTAGCGTCCGATTCCAGATACAGCCTGTACACGTTCAGTATCATATACGCCGCAAGAAATGAGTTTTCGCCGAAAGTCCTGCCGAATTTTTCGGTCATCACCCTTGCGACGGCGTCCGCGCTTTCCGCTTTCATATCGAGGTTGTTTTTCGCTTTGGAAATCGTGAACATCAGCCTTGCAAGACGGGTTTTGAAGTTGTCGTCGTTTTTCTTCGACTCGAATATTTTTATGCTTTCCGCGACGGTATTCACGGCGGATTCGTCAAAATCACGCGCAAACATAAGTTTTTTGAAGTCCGCGTCGAACAGCCCGACAAGACACGAAAACGCCCTGCCATAGCCCGCCGCCGCCTCGACTCCCGTCGATTTTTCAACGACTTCCTCGTCGATAAGGACGAAATCTGGCGCGCCCGTATACACGTATTCGTTCAGGATATACGCCCCGTCCGACGCAAAATTGTCGTTGTCGGGCGCGGTCATCACCAGCGAATATCCGACGCTTTGACGTTTCGCAAGAAGTCTTGCGTCGTCCGCAACCGCTCCGCCGCCCACTCCCACTATATATTTTACGCACTCGTCGACTGCGGGAAGTTCCTCGGCTTTCCCGTGTGTTTCCGCCGTCCTTACAAAATATCCGCCTTTCAAAAGATACCTTACGACGTCGTCGGAAACGTCATTGCTCTTTTCGTCGAAAACAACCAGTACGTTCCCCTTATCAAACGTTTTCGACAAACAGTCGCATATCTTTTTCAAATTGCCCTTTCCGAATTCTTCCCGTGAAATTATTTTTCCGTCCGCGTCGTTTTTCAATGAAAAAATACCGCCCTTATGTTATTTGCAAAAATAATAACACTAAGACGGTGTCGCGGATTTTTCGTTTTTGATTTGTTTTGTCAAAGTATGCGGATTTTTGTCAATTCCGCCGTTAAATTCTTATTTATAAATCAAGAACTTCTGAGTAAACCGTGTTTTTGTCGACGTTCCTGTCGGACGCCGTGCGTTTTATCGCGTCCTTTTTCGTCATACCGCTTTGCATATAATGGCGGACGTGGTCGGCGATACTAAGTTCATTCAATGCGTTTCCGCCGGTGCTTGGCATCACGATAAGGACGTATTCGCCCTTCGGCGACGGTATCGAAAAGGAAGAAAGATTTTGTTCTTCGACGCTTTCAAACATTTTCGTCAGTTCGTGTACGACAAAAACCTGCCTTTCGCCGAAAGATTCGTACAAAAATTTCGCGTCGTCGTTTATCTCGTGCGGGCTGACGTAAAATACGACGGGCTCGGAAGAAAACTTAAAATCTTTTACAAGTTCTTCCTTATCCTTGCGTTTTTCGGGCAAAAATCCCAAAAAAGTGAACCCGCGCGACGTTATCCCCGAAAGCGCGACTGCCGACACGACCGCGCTTGCCCCCGGTACGATTTCGACTTTGAGCCCCGCTTTCCTACATTCCGACACGAGTATCGCGCCCGGATCGCTGACACACGGCATACCCGCGTCGGTGATGAGCGCGACGTTTTTGCCGTCCGAAAGCAGCGAAATTATCTTTTCCGAGCCTTCGCGTTCTTTTTGTTTGTAATAACTGATAAGGGGTTTTTTGACGTTGTAATAAGACAACAGTTTTAACGATACGCGCGTGTCCTCGCACGCAATGACGTCCACGGACGAAAGCGTTTCGACCGCGCGATAAGTGATGTCTTTCAGATTTCCAATGGGCGTACCCACAACGTATAAAGTGCCTGCCATATCAATCCTTGGAATACATTTTTCTGGCGAGCGCGGTATATTCGCCGTTCTCGTCGTAAACGATAAGCGTGTTGATTTTCACGCCTTCCGACGCGCCCTTAATGCACTCGTAAATCACGACGTCGGGGGATTTTTCGGCCTTTGGGTAAACAAGCGTCATTACCTTGGGCTCGATATTGTTTTGCTTCAATTTATAAATACATTCCGCCATGCGGTCGGCGCGATGCACCATATAAAACTTCCCGCGAAACTTCAAAAGTCGTCTTGCGTTTTCGATAAGTTCGTCAAGCGTAAGTTTCAGTTCGTACTTTGAAACGGCGCGGGTTTCGTTCTTGTCCATCTCGCCGGAATCGGGCTTTTTGTAAGGCGGATTCGACACGATGACGTCGAAACTTTCCGCCGGGACACTTTTTGCAAAATCCTGCAAAGAAGAGTTTATCACGACAATTTTGTCGCTTAAACCGTTCATTTCGACATTTCTCGCAGCAAGAGCCGCCATATTTTTCTGAATTTCGAGCGCCGACACGTTGCCGTATCCCATCTTCCCCGCAAGAAGTATCGAAATTATTCCGCTGCCTGCGCCGACGTCCAGAATTTTGTCCGTCTTCCTTGCTTTCACAAGGTTTGCAAGGAGCACGCTGTCCGACGTAAAACAATAGCCTTCGGCATTTTGTATAAGCCGAAGGTCGTTGATTTCCAGATCGTCGATGCGCTCGTTTTCAAAAAGGTCAGTCATTTGCCTTTACGATGTTGACTTTTACTTTTGCGGAAATGCCCGCGTACACTTTGATTTCGATTTCAAACACGCCCAAAGCCTTGATGTTTTCTTTCAGCACGACTTTCTTTTTGTCGATTTCGATGCCTTGTTTTTTTAAGCCTTCCGCGATGTCCGCGGTCGTTACGCTGCCGTACATTTTGCCGTCGCCGCATTTCACGCCGATGTCGATGACGCTTTTTTCAAGCTTTTCTTTGACGACTTTCGCTTCCGCGATTTCTTCGGCAATGCGTTTTTCTTCCGCCGCTTTCTTTTGCGCGTTTTCGTTAAGCGCGGAGGCGGTCGCTTCGACTGCGAGTTTCTTCTTCAACAAACAATTTCTTGCGTATCCGTCGCTGACTTCAAGGATTTGCCCTTTTTTGCCGGTGCCTTTAACGTCGCTTAATAAAATAACTTTCATATTATCACCTCAACGATATAATACCATAAATACGGCGCGTTTTCAAGTTTTTGACGACTTCGCCGTATATTTTTGCCGCATTTGAAAAAAATTATTTCGGAGGATAAAATGGATAATATTATTTGTCATACGGTAAATTGTGAACACAACGTAAAATCCCGCTGCGTGGCGGGCATCGTAAACATCACCGAAAAAGGCGTGTGCGCCAGCAAAATCAAGCGTGAAGGCGGTATTCTTGCACAGACTTTTGCCGATATCGAGGCAGCGGAAGACTTCGGCACGGGCAATATCGAAAACTCCGTCACGTGCGCGTCCGTAAAATGTGCCTATAACTCGGACGGCGTATGCTCTGCCGACCACATCGTCGTCGAGGACGGTCTTTCAAAGACAAGATGCTTCACCCGAAACGTAAAATGATTTTCTTGAAAACGAAAAGAGCGGACAATCCGCTCTTTTTCTTTTCATAAACGATTTTATTTTTTGATTTTCCTTCTTACCGACGGCACGTCAAGCATCATCGACAGGACGTGTCGCGCGGCGTTTTCAAGTTCTTCACGGAGGAGAGCACCGTCGTTCACCGATTGCTCGGCGGAATTGTCGTATTTTCCCTTGACGTGAGTCCCGCCCGGCATAAGTACGTCGTTGCCTGCCCGCACGCGATATGCGTTGTTTCTCACGCGGGCGTTGTCGGGATCGTTTTCGGGGACGTTCCACCAGTCGGTCGTTACCGCGCCCGTAAAACCCCACTCGTTCCTCAAAACTTCGGTGCATAAATCGAAATTATAGCAACTGTAAACGCCGTTGATTTTGTTGTACGACGTCATAATCATTTTGGGATCCGCCGTCTTTACACAAATTTCAAAGCCTTTAAGGTATATCTCCCTGAGCGCGCGCTCCGATACGCGCGAATCGTTTTTCTTCCGTTTCGTTTCCTGATTGTTGCACGCGAAATGCTTCGGACACGCCGATACGCCCTTGCTTTGCAAACCTTTGACAACCGCGCTCGCCATATTCCCCGAAAGCACGGGATCTTCCGAAAAATATTCAAAATTCCTTCCGCAAAGGGGATCGCGGTGTATATTCATTCCGGGCGCAAGCAAAACGTCGCTGCCTTTTTCAAGCATTTCTTCCGCAACCGCGCCGTAAAGTTTTTCCACAAGGTCCTTATTGAACGTCGACGCAATCGCAGTACCGCACGGCAAAAGCGAGGCGTACGTCATAAGCCTTATGCCCGACGGACCGTCGGTCGTAACAACCGCCGGCACTCCTTTTTCCCTGAGGCTTTCGGATATCCCGCCGAATACGCCGGCGTTGCCTTTCGCGCCCAACGGGCTGTTCATTTTGTAATCGCCGTGCGTCAGCATTTCAAGTTCCGAAATCGACAAGCACGCGATAAATTCGTCAAGGCTGCACTTTCCGTCATGTACTTCAAAAAAGTCAACGTCGCCCTTCTTTTCAGAAAGTGCCGGGATATTTGCAATAATGCGTTCGGCTCTTTCGAACTTCGCCTTATGCACGGGCTTTTCACCCATGATATATTTCACACGCTTAAAGTATTTCGGGTATATTACGTTGAAGTCGTGTTGTACGGGACAAATTGCATTTACCGTCATAAACACGGGTTCATTGATATAAAACGCACCGATTAACTTGCTTTCACGCACGTTTGCACCAAGAAATACCTTGTATTCGCCGCACTCTACGACGTACGACGACTTATATCCCGTGCAACCCGTTTCGTCAAACGACGTTATGTTTTCAAGCTGAATCCGAATGATAAATTCTTCGGTTTCGCCCGAAGCGAGTTCCTTTGTCTTATGAAATCCGACAAGGATTTTTTCGGGCTTTCCGAGTTCCCCCTGCGGCGCGGAAACGTACACCGCCACAACGTTTTTTCCGGGAACGTCGCCCGTATTTTTCACGCTGACGTCAACGAAAAAGCCTTGTTCGTCCTTTTTGAGCGCGCCTTTTTCTTCAAACGTCGTGTAGCTTAATCCAAAGCCGAAAGGATATCTCACCGCGGTTTTGTCAAACGTTTCAAAAAAGCGATAGCCGACGTAAATGTCTTCCTGATAATTGTTATATTTCTTCCCGCCGAAGTTTTTCGCCGACGGGTAATCGTTATAGCGTTTTGCTATCGTGTCGGGAAGTCTGCCCGACGGATTGACCTTGCCGGAAAGGACGCGCGCCACGGCGTTTCCCGATTCCATGCCGCCGTTCCAGACGTAAAGCGCGGCGGAAAGCGCGCTGCCGTAAGCGTCGATAAACGACAAATCCATAATATTGCCGTTGTCGATGATTAAAATCGTGCTTTTGAAATTTTTCGTCACGACGGACAGCATTTTCTTTTCTTCATCGGTCAGATAAAAACTGCCCTTTTCAAGTTTTTGTTCCCGATCTTCGCCCGCCGCGCGCCCGATAACGACAATCGCCTTGTTCGCGCGCTTTGCGGCTTCGCCGACAACCTTGTTGGAAAGCGGCATTTCGTCAAAATGGAACGGCCAGTGCCCCCAAAATCCTTCGTAAGGCACGTTTTTGACCGACCAGTCGGCATAGATTTTTTTCAGCGTTTCGTCGATTTTCACGCCTTCGTTTTCCAGCCCTTTAATAAGGTTT
>OHIY01001183.1_pt1 | contig 10689 bp, 9 predicted proteins | sample 1568351 | NCBI WGS metagenome assembly OHIY01 (sample SAMEA3879547, study PRJEB24766) | human gut metagenome | biome: human-associated habitat; feature: feces | place: USA | collected 1985/1987 | reverse complement strand
AGTGGGGAGCCTGTTCCCGCCGTTGAGAGTCGGGGCGGAGCGGCGCGGCGCCGCGGGCCGCTCACTGCACGCCGGGGTCGGCCACCGGCGAGTCCAGCATGAAGTGACGGCCGTAGTTATAGTGTCCGTAGTCCAGCAGGGCGCGGTCGGCCGTGATGCGGCGGCAGAAGTCGTCGAAGTCCTTGTCCTTCTCCTGCGTCCAGCCGGCTTCCGCTATGGCGATGAGGCGCGGCAGGGCCAGGTATTCCAGGTAGGAGCGGTCGGAGACGTGTTCCGTCCAGAAGGTGCCCTGCACGCCCGTGTAGTAGCGTTGCAGCGACGCGGGCAGGTCCGCCGGGACGGGAACGTAGGTGTACGTGCGGCGCAGGTTGTCCTTGCCGTCGCCGGCACCGGGCGGCTCGCTGGGCGACGTGCTCTGCTTGCGGTTGATGTAGTACGGGCCGATGGGCGTAATGATGTTGTTCATGCCGAGACTGGCCGCCTTGCGCGCGGCTGCTTCGGGCCCTACCCAGCACATGACCGTGGCGCCCGTCTTCCGTAGCATCGCCGTGTCGGCGCCCTGGGCTGTGATGGCTTCGTTCCAGACCATGAGCTGCCGGCCGCGGGCCTGGATGTGTTCGGCCATTTCCTCGATGAAGTGGCTTTGCAGCTGGCGGTAGCTCGTCAGGCCCAGTTCCTTGTAGCGGGCCTGGCAGAGCGCGTTGTTCTCCCAGGCCGTCGTGGGGCACTCGTCGCCGCCGATGTGGATGTATTCGTAGGGAAAGATGTCCATGATCTCGGTCAGGATGTCGCGGGCAAAGCGGACGGCGGCCGTGTCGGCTACGTTGAGCACGTCGGTCGAGACGCCCCAGCCGCACCACACGTCGTGCCGGCCCCGGGGCGTGCAGCTGTACTCCGGGTAGGAGGCCATCGCCGCCATGAAGTGGCCGGGCATGTCTATTTCGGGTATCACCTCGATGTGGCGCTCCTTGGCGTAGGCCACGACGTCGCGCAGCTCCTCCTGGGTGTAGAAATAGGGGCCGTAGGGACGGTTGATCCAGTATTCCCCCTCCTCCATGTCGGTAAAGAGGGAGTTGGAAGCGATACTACCGTGCTCCGTCAGCCGCGGGTACTTCTTGATTTCGACCCGCCAGCCCTGGTCGTCGGACAAGTGCCAGTGGAAGCGGTTCATCTTGTAGTAGGACATGACGTCTATCATGCGTTTCACCTCGTCTGTGGTGAAGAAGTGACGCGCTACGTCGAGCATGAAGCCGCGGTAGGGGAAGCGCGGCGCGTCCTGGATGCTGACGAGCGGGAGGCTATAGTCGGTGACGCTCCTGTCGCGCACGCCGGCCATGACGTTGGCGGGGAGCATCTTCTTGAGGCTCTGGAACCCGTAGTAGAAGCCGGCGGGCGTGGTGGCCTTGAGCGTGATGCCGTCGGCCGTGACGTCGAGCTCGTAGCCTTCGTCGCCCAGGCCGGCGGTGGAGCGGTCCATGTGCAGGAAGGCTTTGCCGCTGTTGCGGCGTACTTTGACCTTGCGGCCGGTGGCGGTGCGGAAGGCGTCGGCAAACTTCTCGGCCTCGGCGGCCATCTCCTCGGGCAGGGCGCCCGTATTGATGGTGAACCGTTCGGGCAGCGTGAGCCGGCCTTCGGCAAGGGTCATCTGCATCGGCTTAGGGGTAAGGTTGACCCACTCCTGGGCGCGTGCCGCGCAGGCGAGGACCAGGAACAGGGCGAACCAGAGAACTTTTTTCTTCATCCGTTGGTGGGGTTAGAGGGTTAGTATATATATAAATAAGGTGTAGCGCAGCGCTTACGCTGCGAAGTTAAACTTTTTTATGTAATAACGGCGGACTTCGGGGGAATATTCGCGCAGAAAGGCCCTCAGGCCGGGGAAAAACCGCTATATTTGCTGATGTTATGGAAAAAGTGATACCGAACTCCGGGCGAGCGTGGCTGCTGGCTGCGCGCCCTAAGACGCTCTCGGCGGCCTTGATCCCTGTCTTCGCGGCAACGGCGCTGGCCTACGCCAAGGGTTGCCTCGACTGGCGGCCGGCACTTCTGTGCGTCGCCTTCGCTTCGCTGATGCAGATTGCGGCGAACTTTATCAACGACTTGTACGACTATCTGAAGGGGACCGACCGCAGCGACCGCCTGGGCCCGGAAAGGGCCTGCGCCCAAGGTTGGATTTCGCCGCGGGCCATGCGCTGGGGCATCGGCCTCGTGCTGGCGGCGGCCTGCGCGGCAGGCTTGTGCCTGCTGCCCTTTGGCGGCTGGTGGCTGGTAGGGTTGGGCGCGGCGTGTCTGGTATTCGCCTTTCTCTATACGACGTTGCTGAGCTATTGCGGCTTGGGCGACGTGCTCGTCTGGGTGTTTTTCGGATTGGTGCCCGTAGTGGGGACCTACTATGTCCAGGCCCGGAGCCTATGCCCCGAGGTGTGGTGGCTGTCGGCCGCTTGCGGGCTGGTCGTGGATACTTTGCTCGTGCTCAACAACTACCGCGACCGCGATACGGACCGTAAGGCGGGCAAGCGGACGCTGGTGGCCGTATTGGGAGAGCCTTTCGGCCGCTATTTTTACTTACTCCAGGGCGTGGCGGGTTATGTCTGTGTGGCGCTCCTGGCCTATTACGGGCACATGTGGGCCGCGATTCTTCCCCTCTTCTACTTGCTCCCGCACTACCTGACCTGGCGCAAGATGATTCAGATTTATCAGGGGCGCGAGCTGAACAGGGTGCTGGGCTTCACGTCCAGGAACATGCTGACCTTCGCCGCTCTGGTGGTCGTGGCGCTCTGTCTGGAGTAGCGCCGCGACAGTCCTTATTTCAGTTCAATGACTTCCAGGTCCTTGAACTCTTTACCCTCGACGGTGAAGCGTACGAGGGTGCGCACCTTCTGCCATCCCTGTAGCCCGGCGGCGCCGGGGTTGATGTGCAGGCAGTGGAGGCGCGGGTCGTAGCATACTTTCAGAATGTGGGAGTGGCCGGCAATGAAGAGCGCCGGCGGGTTGGCGTAGAGCTGGGGCCGGACGCTGGGGTCGTAGTGACCGGGATAGCCCCCGATGTGCTTAATCAGCACGTCGGCTTCCTCACAGCGGAAACGCAGCACGACAGGGTAGTGCCGCCGCAGGTCGCCGCCGTCGCAGTTGCCGCATACCGCCCGCAGGGGCCGGACGGCGGCCAGGCGCTCGGCGAGCTCGAGGGTGCCGATGTCCCCCGCGTGCCAGATTTCATCGCACGAGGCGAAGTATTTCTCATAACGGTCGTCCCAGTAACCGTGCGTATCGGAGAGTAGCCCAATCCTTTTCATCGCGGAAAGAAAAAACCGACAGTCCGTAGGGGCTGCCGGCGCGTTTTATTTTTCAAGTTTCTTGATGACAAACTCTTTGATGAAGTCCGCCGTCCCCTCCAGGCCGAGGACGCTGGAATTAATGCAGAGGTGATAGGTAGAGGCGGCGCCCCACGTGCCCTGGCTGTAGAAGTTATAGAAATCGGCGCGCTTGCTGTCTCCCTGCTCGATGAGGCGCTCGGCCGCCTTGCGGTCCACGTGCTGAGATTCGCGGATGCGCGCAATCCTGTCCTCCATGTCAGCAGCCACGAAGACGTTGACACAGCGTGGGTAGTCGCGCAACACGTAGTCTGCGCACCGGCCGATGAAGATACAGGAGTGGTCGGCTGCCGCTTTGCGGATGGCGTCGCTCTGTATTTTGAAGAGGCTCTCCTCGCTGAGCTGGTTGTTGTAGAAGTTAGTCCCGCCGCCGAACAAGGGGATGAGGTTCCCCAGGACCGAGCGGAAGAAGCCCTTGTGCTCGTCGTTCTTGGCAAAGATCTCTTCGCAGAAGCCGCTTTCCTTAGCGGCCAGCGACAGAATCTCCTTGTCGTAGTACGCAATGCCAAACTCCCGAGCCAGGATGTGCCCGATGGCGCGTCCGCCGCTACCGAGCTGGCGGCCTATATTAATGATGAAATTATCCATATTTCGTAAAGAATTTATCAAGATAAGGAGCGGGTGCACCGCGCGTTGCAGAAGAGCGCGGCGCCCTGTTTCGCGTCAGGCCAGCTGCAGGCGTGCCCGTTTTTTGAACTTGCGGACCTGGATGAAGAGTAACACCGCCGTCAGCAGGGCAGCCAGACCGTCGGCTACCGGTGTGGCATACCACACGCCGAGTACCTTGTCGTTGAAGAAGTGCGGCAGGATGAGCAGCGAGGGTAACAGGAAAATCAGCTGGCGTGTCAGCGACAGGAAAATGCTTTTCCCCGCCATGCCTATGCTTTGGAAGAAAGCCGTGGACACTATCTGCATGCCGATGATGGGATAGCACATCACCATGATGCGCAGGCCGCGGGCCGCTTCGTTAATCAGGTCCGGCGCGTCCTTGGCGAAAATCGTGACGCAGGGACGGGCAAAGAAGGTACCGATAATGAAGCCCGTCGTCGTGATAGCGGTTGCCACGAGGATGGCCTTTTTCAGTACCGACAGCAAGCGGTCGTACTTTTGCGCGCCGTAGTTGTAGCCCGCGATGGGCTGCATGCCCTGGTTCAGGCCGATAACGACGAGGACGACGAAGAGTACCAGGCGGTTGCAGATGCCAAAGGCACCGACCGCCACATCACCTCCATATTGTGTCATGCTACGGGTCACGATGATGGCCACCAGGCAGGCGCACAGGTTGATAAGGAACTGCGGCAGGCCGATAACGAGCGACTCGCGGACGATACGTCCCTGAACGTGCATGATACTCTTGCTCAGGTGAATCATATCGTTCTTGTTCGAGAACAAACGGAACTGCCATATCAGCATACAGGTCTGGGCCAGAATGGTAGCGGCCGCGGCCCCGCGGATACCCCAGTTGAACACGAAGATAAAGATGGGCGCGAAGATGCAGTTGAGCCCGACGGTTCCGAAAGTGGCAAACATGGCTTTCGTAGGCCGGCCCGTTGACCGCAGCATGGCGTTGAGTCCCAAGTATAGGTGCGTCACCACGTTGCCTGCCAGAATTACGGTCATGAAACTGTACGCGTAGGGCAGCGTTTCGTTGCTGGCGCCGAAGAAACGGAGAATCGGGTTCAGGAATAGCTGGAGAATCAGTCCCAAACTCAGACCCATGGCGATGTTCATGATCACCACGTTTCCCAGTATGTTCTTGGCTGTCGCGTAGTCCTTCTGTCCCAGGCGGACCGACATCAGCGTCGAGGCGCCTCCGCCGACCATGGCTCCGAATGCGGAAGTCAGCGACATGACAGGGCTGGTCAGGGCGAGGCCCATGATGGCTTCTTTTCCCACACCTTGTCCGATGAAGATGCCATCGATAATGTTGTAGATGGAAGACGCCGTCATCGCTACGATAGCTGGGATGGCGTACTGCATAAGCAGACTGCCTATCGGTTTCTCTCCCAGGTCGTTGTATTTATCTGTTTGTTCCACTTTTTAGTATATTCATTTTGCAAAGTTACAAATTTTTAATGATTGGGACAGGTCGCGTAGTGTAGAATGTAAAAAAAGCGGCCGGGCCCCGTTGCCGGCCGTCGGGAGTAAGTCTTGGCGCAAAGTGCGGCCCCGGCCGGCGGAGAAAGGGCGGCGGCGCCCCTTCCTGGCGGAGTGGGCCTGCGGCTGTCGGGCCTGGAAAGGGTGAAAGGAAGTTGGGGAGCGGCCCGCGCGGGCTGCCCTCCAACTTCCTGTATGGTACCGATGGGCGCGGCTGCGGTAATTCCGTCGCGTCCGGCCGCTTGCTTTCAAAGCACTTCGTCAGGCCAGGGCGCCAGTTGGCCTGTTGCCGTCACCGTGGGCCGTTGGGCATCGCACTTCTTGAGGGCGCGCGTCAGGCGTTTGGCCAGTCGGCGGGTCTCCTTGGGCATTTCCGCGGCCAGGTCGTTCTCTTCGCCGATGTCCTCCTTTATATTATAGAGGCGCACCTCCTGGGTCTCCCAGAAGTATATCAGGTGGAAGTCCCCGTCCAGCAGGGCCGAGTAGGCGCCGTAGCCTTCGTTCGTGTCCTGGCTCTCTCCCCAGCGGTTGGGGAAGTGCCAGAGGATGGGCCGCTCCCGTTTCTTGTCGTTGTCGCGCAGCAGTTCTACGAAGCTCGTGCCGTCCACGTGTTGCGAGGTGCTGTACTTTTTCACGCCCGCCATTTCGAGAATCGAGGGGAAGAAGTCTTCTATCATCACGCGGTTGTCGTTGACCGCGCCGGCCTGGGTGACGCCGGGCCAGTAGACTATCATCGGCTCGTGCACGCCGCCCTGGTAAGCCGAACCCTTTCCGCCGCGGGCGGGGAAGTTCTGGTCGCGGTTGGGCTGCCCCTGGCGGGGGCCTACGGCCTGTCCGCCGTTGTCCGACATGAAGAGGACGATGGTGTTCGCCGCCACTTCGGGCTGCGCCTCCAGGAAGTCGAGCAGGTCGCCCAGGCTCTTGTCCATGCCCTCAACGAGGGCGGCGTGGTTGATTTCCTGCTGGTTGAGCGGCGCCTGGAGCTGTTTGTCGAACACGCCCTTGCCGTCCGCCGTGCGGTAGTTGGGCGAGAAGCGGCGGTCTTCGTCGTAGGGCACGTGGATAGCGTAGTGCGACATGTAAAGGTAGAACGGCTGCTTCCGACTGATGGGCACTTTCAGGGCCTCGATGGCCTCGCGCGTCAGTGCTTCGGAGAGGAACACGCTGTCGGCGTAGTATTTCTCCAGCCCGTTGATGTGGAAACTCCCCTTACCGTAGTGCCTCTCGCCGAGATAGCTCGCCGGCCCTCCGTTAGCGGCTCCGGCGATGTTCACGTCAAATCCGAAGTTGCGCGGTTCGGCCCCGCTGGTCGTCTCGGCGCCGAAGTGCGCCTTCCCGCAGTGGATGGTGTAGTAGCCGTTGTCGTGCAGCAGCTGGGGTAGTGGGGTGACGACGGCCGAGTGGCTGCGGTCGTGCGCCGTCGCCACGGCCTCCGGCTGGATGCCGTTCCAGTTCCACTCCGGCAACGTCAGCGGGCCGCCGCCCACGTCCGTCTGGACGTCATACTGTAGTGTCCAGTTGGTGACGCGGTGCCGCGCGGCGTTCATGCCTGTCATGAGGCTGCACCGCGATGGGGACGAAACCGGGCAGGCATAGGCCTCCGTGAACTTCACGCCGAGGCGCGCCAGCCGCTCCATGTTCGGCGTGCGGTAGCGTTCATTCAGTGGCGTCTTCTCCCGCCAGAAGGGGACGGAGGTCTCTTGCCATCCCATGTCGTCTACGAGAAAGAAAATGATGTTCGGGCGCTCCTGGGCCGCGGTCAGGACCGGGAGCAGGGCCACAGCCGCGCAGAGCGCCGGTCGGATAGGTAATTTCATGAGCAATAGGGTAAAGGGTAAAAAAATGCGGCGGCTGTCGACTGCCGTTTATGAAAGTAGCTGCCTCCGGGCGCATGGAGTTTTGCCCGGCAGGCTTTTAGTCTTGGCGGACCGTCGGTGCAGGCCGCAGCGCACCGCCCGCAGTCGGCGCGGGGTGCGGCCGCGGTGCGGGGTGTCGCCCTGTCCGGGCGCGGCCATTCCGTCGGGCGGGCCGGTCTGTCTGTCGTCAGTCCGGCAGGTATTGGAACAGCTGTTTCAGCGACGCTTCGTCGCGCCAGCTCCACAGCCGGTCGTTCATCAGGTTCTTGAAGGCTTTCTCCATTTCCGGGCGCACGAATTTCTTGAACTGTGTCTCGTTGGCCGGAATCACTTGTCCCTGGATGCTGAAGTAATAGTCATCGGTGAGCGGGTAGCCCTTGTCGTACTCGAAGCTCTCGCCGTCGATTTCGACAAAGGCGCCGATGTCCGGAATCTCGAAGAAGGGCAGGTTGTCGCCGCCTTCCGTCTCGGCCTTGTATTTCCTCATGTTGATGGTCGTGACGCGGAGCAGGTAGTTGTATCCCTTCGAGGCGACGACGAGGCCCATGCTCGTGTCGTTTACTTTCTTGTACTGCAGCGAGTCGAAGTCCACGCCCAGCACGTTATTGGTGTAGGCCTGCATGATTTTCCCGTCCTGCATGAAACAGAGGGCGCCGTTCTTGTAAAAGATGTTGGCCTTCGCCGTGGTAGAGCGGCCGAAGGGCTGCAGTACCTTCGCGTCCTGGAAATCTTTGAAAACGAACAGTTGGTGCGTGCGCTTGTCGCCTGTCTGCTGCTGCGCAGCGGCGGGGATAACGGTCAGAAGCAGTAAAAGTAAATATAAGACTCTTCTCATAAAGGTATTGGTTTTTGCAATATGTGCAAAGTTGCTAAAAATTAGCCGGGAGCGGAAGCCCCCGGCTGTAATTAATGTTAATCCTTATGCAATCGCCGGCCGGGACTGTCGGTTCAGACCTTTTCAAACTTCACGCAGGCCCAGCGTTCCTGTTCGCGCTCGTCCACATAGTGCAGCCCCTGCCGCTCCGCTTCCTCGCGGATGCGCGGCGTGTCGTCCGTGTAGAAGCCGCTCATGTAGATCACGGCGCCCGGCTTCATGCAGGCCGCGTAACGGCCCATGTCCGCCAGCAGAATATTGCGGTTGATGTTGGCCAGCACCACGTCGAACGTCGGACTGTCCGGCAGGACCGTCGCGTCACCGAGGCGGACGTCGATGCCGTCGACGCCGTTCAGGGCGATATTCTCCCGCGTGTTGCGGACGCACCATTCGTCGTTGTCCACGGCGAGGCAGGCCGCGGCGCCCCGTTTCCGTGCCAGGATGGCCAGGATGCCCGTCCCGCAGCCCATGTCGAGCACCGTGCGCCCCTGCGGGTCGTCGTCCAGCAAGCGGCCCAGCATCTGCGAGGTCGTGGCGTGATGGCCCGTGCCGAAGGACATTTGCGGGTTAATCAGGACGGTGAACTCCGCCTTCGGGATGTCGTGGTGGAACGTGCTGGCCACGACGCAGCGGCCGCCTACGACGAGCGGCTGGAAGTAGTGGCTTTCCCATTCGGCGTTCCAGTCCTTGTCCTCCGCCTCCGCCTGCTCGTACGAGATGGCGACGCCGGGCAGGGGGAACGCTTCGAGCGCGGCGCGCAGGGCGGCGGCGTCGAAGGCGTCCTGCCGGATGTAGGCCTTGAACTGTCCGGCGTCCGACGCCGGTACGAAGGCGGGGTCCTCCGGGTTGCTCCCGCCGGGCACGCACGGGCGGTCCAGCGAGCCGGTGTCTACAAAGCTGTCGAAGCCCACTTCGGCCAGGACCGCGGCCAGCACGTCGTGGACCGCCTCGCCGGCCGGCGAGGTCGTGAAAGTAAATTCGAGGTATTTCATGATGGAGAGCGTATTGTGGCCGCTACGGGGCGGCACGGTTCAGTCTGTGATTTGTTTGCGGATGCGCCACTCTGCGGGATACAGGTTATTGGCCCGCGGCCCGAGCTGGTTGAGAAAGCCGAGCGGATGGCCGGCGAACGTCGCGACGACAAAGCCGCGCGCCACGTCGGCCGGCAGCGTGACGGCTTCGCGGCGCAGGTAAGCCAGGGCCGTAGGGCGGTCCAGCTCCACGCGGGCAAAGGCGTCCTCCGCCAGCAGGGGGCAGAGCGCCAGCTCGTGGGCCGGGACGAGCTTGCGCCCTTTGAGCTCCGCCAGGGGCAGGCCCGCCGGTCACGTCGTCGGCCAGCGCGGACCGCACCGCCGCTACGCGGTCCGGCGCGGGCTGCACCAGGTCGAAGTCCTCGCCGCCTTGCAGCCACCGGGCCGCCGCCCGCAGCTCGGTGCGCACGCCGCCGGGACGGGTGCGCCGGTTGCGCCGCCCGTCGCGCGCCACCGGGGCCGGCGCCGTCTTGCGCAGCAGGGCCAGGAAGAAGCCCTCGCCCCTGGCCCTGTGGGGAAAGAAGTGACTGACGGGCAACCCTCGGCCCGTCGTGTCGCCCGCGATGCCCCATTCCGGGGCCGCCGGCACCTCGACCGCTTCGGCCCCCAGCTCTTCGCAGATGCGCGCCACGTTGTCCTCGTCCTCCTGGCGGTTGAACGTGCACGTGCTGTAAACGAGAAATCCCCCCTCGCGCAGGGCCGGCCAGACGTCGCGTACAATCTCGAACTGCAGGCGGGCGCAGCGTTCCGGCGCGCCGGCCGACCATTCGTCGCGCGCGCCGCTGTCCTTGCGGAACATGCCTTCGCCCGAACAGGGCACGTCGGCCGCCACCACGTCGAAGAAGCCCGGCAGCGCCGCAAAGCCTTCCGGCAGCGCGTTCGTGACGACCACGTCGGGCTGGCCCCACTTGGCCAGGTTCTCGGCCAGCACCATGGCGCGCGTCCGCACGGGCTCGTTGGCCACCAGCAGGGTCCCCGCCTCCATCAGGCTACGCCAGAGCGTGCTCTTCCCGCCCGGCGCGGCGCAGAGGTCGAGCACGCGGCGGGGCGGGGCGTCGAGCTGGCGGAAGGCCTGCTCGATGAACATGGACGAGGCTTCCTGCACGTAGTAGCAGCCGGCGTGGAGCAGCGGGTCCAGGGTGAAGGCGGGGCGCTCCGTCAGGTAGCGGCCCGCGGCGCACCAGGGCACGGCCGGGCCGGACGGGGCCGCGACGTCGGGCTTGAGGGGATTGAGGCGCAGGCTGACGCAGGCGGGCTCCTCGAGCGCGCGGCAGAGGGCGGCCGCCTCGTCCGCTCCGAGCAGGGCGTTCATCTCGTCGACGAAGGCAGAGGGAAGTGGGGACATGGCTTATCTTTTGAAATCGCGGACGGACGGCAGCGCGCCCGTCGCGGAGCAAAGGTAAGGATAAAAATCGGGCCCGCCGCCCTTCGGACGGGGAAAAGCGCGCCGCGGCCCGTCCGTC
>OHIY01001180.1_pt1 | contig 10709 bp, 6 predicted proteins | sample 1568351 | NCBI WGS metagenome assembly OHIY01 (sample SAMEA3879547, study PRJEB24766) | human gut metagenome | biome: human-associated habitat; feature: feces | place: USA | collected 1985/1987 | reverse complement strand
CCAGTCGCACACGCTCTCCTGGGGTCCCCGGCGGCAGGGATCGGCGTCGATGTTGCCGCTGCCCAGCTCCTGCGCCACCCGGCGCAGCAGGCTGTCCACGTACCGCCCCATCTTCCCCATCTGCGCCGTGTCCGCCAGCACGCCGGCGGCAAGACCGCTGACCGTGCCGTCCTTCCGCACCGCCACCGGCAGATAGCAGGGCGACTCCAACGCGCTGTGCTCCATGGCGGTCAGCACCTCCGGGTCGGAGAGCACCATGCCCGTCCGCCGCAGCTCGTTTTGCAGCAGCGTGTGCAGCTTCTCCGGCGGGATGGCTCTGTCCGCCTTCTTTATCACGTCCCGCGCCGGCAGATACAGCACGCCCGCCGGCTCCACCTCCGCGCCGAAATACGCGCCGCCGTACCGCCGCAAAGCAAACAAATACAGCAGCATCTGTATCCCCAGACCGTACCGTACATCCGCCAGATCAAAGGCTTTTTTGCCGGTTTTGTAGTCCACCACCCGCAGATACAGCTTCCCGTTCTTCAGCCAGCCGTCCACGCGATCCACCTTGCCGGTGACGGACAGCGTGGTGGCCCCCGCCGTCACGGTGATGGCGGGCAGCGCGCCCGCCCGGCCGCCGAAGCCCAACTCAAAGGCAAGAGGGCGGAAATCCGAGTTGTCCAACTCATCCAGCACGTTTTCCACGATGGCAAGAGCCGTCTCCCGCAGCCGGGAGAACAGATAGCGGAACCGCGCCGACTTCTCGCCATAGCCATCGATGACCATGGCAGCGTACTCCTCGGTGTACCTCCGCACCATGGCGGACAGCTCCCGCCGCGGCGGACGCTGCCCCAGCCGCTCCACGTCTCTGAGGATATTTTCCAGCAGATAGTGGATAAATGTGCCCACCTCCGGAGCCTGAAAATCCGCCCGCGTCCGCTCCTTGGCGCGCAGACCGTACTCCATAAAGTACCCGAAGTGGCAGCTTTTCACCCTGTCCAGCCGGGAGGCGGACATGGCGATGGTGCTGCCATAGAGGCTGCGTACCGCCTGGGGCGACAGCCGCCCGCGCCCCATGGCGGCGGCAGCCGCCATCCGTTGCAGCACAAGGCTTTCACCGTTCTCCTCAAAATACCGCCACAGCGCGCCGTGGGGCTTCTGCCCCGCCAGTGCCAGTGCCGGTGCGGGCAGCTCACGCCGGTACGCGCCGTCCTCCCGCTGCACCGCCGTCTGCGGAAACAGCTTCCGGACGCGCTCCACCACGAAGGACGGCAGCAGCTTCGCGCCCGCCTCGTCACCGGCGCACCACGAGATGGTCAGCGACTCCGTCGCCTGCACCAGCGCGGCGTAGATATTTTGCAGCTCGTTGCTCAGCGGGTCGAAGGTGGCGTCCGAGAGCAATATCCCCTGCTGCTGCAGCAGCTCACGCTCCTGCTCATCCAATATGCCGCTGCTCTTTTCCACCGTGGGCAGCACGTGGTCGTTGGCACCCAGCAGGAAGAGATGCTTCACCGTATGGCGGTCATTCCGTGTCAAGGGATTTACCTTTACCTCGTCCAGCGCAGCAGGGATCGTCGCCACTGCGTACTGGCTCAAGGTCAACCGGAGCAGACGGGCAAACTCCTCGCCGTCCACCTCCGTGTCGCCCAACAGCTCCACGAACTGATCCAGCACGTCGCAGAAAATATGCCAGATCTGGGCGTACTCCTCCGCCGCCTGCATCTGTCCGTGTGCTCGCAGGGTGTCCTGCCGCTGGCGCAGCAGCTCCGGTGTGCCGGCGTCCTCCGCAAACCTGTAAAGCACTTCCGCCTTACCCCGCACGGTTTTGCACGCTTTCATGCCGTCGCTGAGGGGCAAAAACAGGGCGCGGACTTTCCGGCGCAGCCGGTTGATCTCCGCCAGCTGCTCCCGGCGATAGGCGGTCATCTCCCCGCTGTACCCGTCGGGGTCTGCCGTCCAATCGGTATCGCGGAGCCACATATTCCCGCGAATTTCCCAGCGAATCACGTAATTTTCCAACAAATCGCACTCATCAGCCGTCAGCTGGGTCATGCCGGTCTTGAGGCAGCGGAACACATCCTCATACTCAAAACCGCCCGTTACGGCGTCCACGGCGGAGAGAAGAAGCGTCAGAACGGGCTGCTCCAAAATGTCGCTGCGGCGGCTGATGTAGGCGGGGATCGCATCACGGCGGAACACCGCCTCCAGCAGCGGGCCGTAAACCTCCATACTGCGGGTCGCCACCGCCATATCACGCCAGCGAACGCCGTTTTGCGCCAGCTTTCGCAGCTGGGCGGAGACGTATTCTACCTCGGAATAGGCGGTATTCGCTTGGTACAAAGCGATGGGCGGCGCGTCCCCCCGCCACGTTTTGTCCGCGCCGAGGAAGTATTTCTCAAGGTGCGAAAACGCTGTGCCGCAATCACTGACAAGGTTATTCACGTCACACTTACAGCCGCACTCCTTCGCCAGCTTTCGCAGGCGGTGGCACTGGCGGACGCCGTTGCTGAACAGCTGGGGGTCGCTGTCGTCGCCCAGGAGGGTAACGGTGACGCTGTGCGCCTGCTTCAAGGCGGCGGCGAGTATGTCCTCCTCCGTGCGGTTGAAATAAGAGAATCCGTCAATATACAAATCTTTTCCCGCCAAATATCCGGAATCCGGCAGAGAATCGCATAGTTTCTGCACTTTTGAGCGGGCGTCAAAATCGCCGCTGTGCAGGCGCGCATCGTAGGCGGAGAACAGCAGCGCGGTGGAGCGCAGCTTGTCTCCGGCGGCACCCGGAATGTCCCGAACCTGTTGCAGCAGAAGGGCTGGCGGGATTCGGTAGGCGTAAAGCTCGTCCGCCAGAGCCACCAGCTCCCGGAGGAAGGCGGGACGCTGGGAGGGGCGGGCAAACACCGTCAAAAACGACGAAACATCCTGCAAGGCGCGGCGCATTGTCAGTATTTTTCCACCATTATCTAACGTAATATCGGCGATTCCACCCGTTTGTGACAAAACACGGGTGGCGAGGCTCTGGAAGCTGAGCACCTCCGCGTCGCGGCTGGCGGTATCCCCCAGTGCGCGGCAGAGATCCAGCTCCGCCTCGTGGGTGGCGTGCTCGGGAACGAGGAGCACCTGCGGACGCTGAAAGCGTTGTGCCGCAACGGTTTCCAGCACCTTACGGCTCTTGCCCGCACCGGCGCGGCCTGTGATAATATGCAGTTCCACAGCGTCACCTCCTGTGATTCTTCTTATCCCTCAGTATAGCGTATCGCGGCGGATTTTGGAAGTGGGATACGGAAAAAACTGCGATTTTGTATATGTACCTTGCGCCGTGTCCAGTAGAACATTGTATTGTACAAGGGGTTGATGTTCAAGTTGTACTACGGGTATTTTTCGCTTCATTTCCCGCCTCCCCCGCAGCGGAGACAAAAACAGAACCGTGCCGGGAGGCACGGTTCTGTCTTTTCGTGATATTTCGTTTAGATGTGCATACAGACATCCCACGCGCCCCAGATGACGTTCCGCAGGTTGCCCCACTTTTCGCAGGTGCCCACGCGGTGTACTTTTTTGTCGTCCGGCGCAATGGGGGCGGGCACGAAGCCGATGCCGTTGACCACGCTGTCGCACTCGAGGCGAAGCTCGGTGCCGTCCTTCTGCTTGACCTGTACAAAGCCGTCGCCGATCTCGGTGATGGTGGCGTTCAGATAGACGGGCACCTTCTTGAACGCCAGCATCTCCCGGAGGAAGGAGGCGTTGGCAAGGCAGGTGCCGGGAGTGGCGATGAGGTCGTCGGCGTACTCCACGATGATGGGGTGCTTGCCCCGGAGCACCATCTCGTAGGCCGCCTCGCAGGAGGACTGGCCGCCGCCGAAGAACACGATGCGGTCACCGGCGTCCACCTGATCGAGAAGGAGCTGGGTGAAGTTGATGGTCTTGTTGAAGCCCTTCACCGGCAGCGTCTTGGGGGCGGAGCCGGTGCAGACGAGGATCTCGTCGAACTCCCGGCGGAGGGTGGCGGGATCGTTGATCTCCATGTGGAAGCGCACCTCGATGTCGTTCTTCATCAGCTCCCGCTCGTACCAGCGGAGGAGAGCCTTGTCCGCTTCCTTGAAGCTCATGGCGGAGGCGGTGATATACAAGCCGCCCAGTTCGCCGGTCTTTTCGAAGATGACGGGGGTGTGACCACGCTTTTTCAGCACCAGCGCACACTCCATACCGCCGATGCCGCCGCCGATGACCGCCACCCTCTTGGGCTTGCGGGTGGGGACGATCTTATATTTATTGTGCTGCATGGTGGAGGGGGTCAGGGCGCAGCGCGCCAGATGGAGGGAGTCGTCCATGGGCTGCATATTGGGCGTGCTCCTGGACTTGTTGAAGCTGAAGCAGGCGTTGTGGCAGTTGATGCAGGGCTTGATGTCCTCCACCCGATCCTCGATGATCTTGTTGACCCACTCGGGGTCCACAAGGTTCTGACGGGCGATGCCCACGGCGTCCAGACGGCCGGCGGCGATCTCCTCCGCCGCCTTCTCCGGGTTCATCTTACCGGCGCAGACCACGGGCTTGGTGGTGAAGCTCTTGATATGCTCCACCTCCGAGAGATTGCAGTTCTCCGGCATATAGACCGGGGGATGCGCCCAGTACCACGCGTCGTAGGTGCCGTTGTCGCAGTCGAACATATCGTAGCCCGCGTCCTCCAGGTACTTGATGGCACGCTCGGATTCCGCCATGTCCCGTCCGAACTCGGTGAACTCCTCGCCGGGGACGGCACCCTGTCCGAAGCCCTTGGTCTTGGACACCACGGAGTAGCGCAGAGCCACGGGGAAATCCTTGCCGCAGACCGCCTTGATCGCCTGCACGATCTCCACGGGGAAGCGGTAGCGGTTCTCGAAGGAGCCGCCGTATTCATCGGTGCGGTAGTTCATGTTGGCGATGGTGAACTGATCCAGCAGGTAGCCCTCGTGCACCGCGTGGATCTCCACGCCGTCCACGCCCGCCTCTTGCAGCAGTTTGGCGGTCTTGGCGAAGGCGTCCACCATCTCGTGGATCTCGTCCACCGTCAGGGGGCGGGACTTGCACTCCGGATACCAGCGGTTGGGGGTGGCGGAGGCAGAGGCGGTGATGTAGCTGATGTCGAGGATGGGCTTGCTCAACGCGCCGAACGCCTTGTTTTGCAGCATTTTCACCATCAGCTCGTTGATCGCCATGGAGCGTCCCATACCGGCGGACAGCTGGACAAACAGCTTGGAGCCGGTCTTGTGGAACTCCGGCAGCCACTCCGCCAGATCCTTGAACATCTTCTTGTTCTGGTAGAGCCAGCGGCCGCCCATGGTGTCGCGGACACACTGCATTCCCGGCAGCACCAGACCCACGTTATTCTGGGCGCGGTTCAGGATGTGGTACGCCGCCTCCCTGTCAAAATGGCACGGCTCCAGCCAGCCGAACAGGGACGTGCCGCCCATGGCGGGCTGCACGATGCGGTTCTTGATCTCCACGCTGCCGATCTTCCAGGGGGTAAACAGAGCACTGTATTTCTCGTTCATTCGGTGTTCCTCCTCACAAATTCGGCATACTGCCGGTTTTTCCCCCTCATTATATCCGATTTTTGGAGGAACTACAAGAACGTTTTCGGGGGAATTGTCGTTTTTCTGGCAGATAGGAGAAATTACACAAACAAATATCCCACGGCGCAGCCGTGGGATATGGGGATAGGTCATTCAACGGTATCGGCGATCTCGTCGGGAGGTGCAACCTCCTGCTCGCGGGCGTATTCCTCCAGAGCCGCCGCCAGCACCTTTTTGTCGTGGCGGCTGTGTACCTGCGTCAGATCGAATTTTTCCCACAGGTCGGGACGGCGGGACATGGTGCGCTTATAGCTCTCCTTCGTGCGCCAGTCCGCCACGTTGCCGTGGTGACCGCTGAGGAGCACCTCCGGCACCCTACGGCCGTGCCATTCCTCCGGGCGGGAATACTGGGGGTACTCCAAAAGCCCGTTCCAGTGGCTCTCGTCCGTGTAGCAGCTCTCCTCCGGCAGAACGCCGGGCACCATGCGGCACAGGCAGTCCGCCAGCGCCATGGCGGGTATCTCGCCGCCGGTGAGGACAAAGTCGCCCATGGAGATCTCCTCGTCCACGCACTCGTCCAGAAAACGCTGATCCACGCCCTCGTAGTGGCCGCAGACCAGGATCAGATGGTCGTACTGCGCCTTCAGCTCCCGCGCCACCTGCTGGGTCAGCGTTCTGCCGCAGGGGGACATATAAACGGTGTGTACCCGCACCCCGCCCGCCGCCGTAGGGGTAATCGTCCACCTGCATCTGCTTGTTGGTGGTGAACTCCCGGATCTGGTGGGTGCGGATGGTGACGAAGCCCCGCTCCTGCGCCCTGCCGATGATGGAGACGTTCATCATGCCCTCCACCGCGTCGGGGAACAGGGTCATAATGTCAATTCTCATCGGTGGCAAGTCCTTTCATCATGTGGACGCGGATGATCGCCGCGTCCGGGTCCACGGAGGCGATAAACACGCCGGGGACGGCGGGGATCAGGTATTCGTGGGCTCCGCCCCGCACCTGATAGACCTTGTGGGCGGGATAGTGGAGCACTGCGTCCAGCCTGCCCAGCTCCGCGCCGGTGGCGTCGTCCACCACGGCGCAGCCCTCCAGCTCGGCGTCGAAATACTGTCCCGCCGGGAGGCGGGCGTCGGTGCGGCGGATAGAGACGCTCTTGCCCTTCAGCGCAAGGGCGTCGTCCATGGTGTCCACGCCGGGAAGGGTCAGGAGCACGGTGGATTTGTGGACGCGGGCGGACTTCACCGCGGTGGGCTGTCCGCCGATGTAGAGGGTTTTGAAGGAGGCGATGAACTCCGGGTCGAAGCCGGCGGGGTTCACCTTTACCTCGCCGCGGATGCCGTGGGCGTTGACCACGGTGCCCACGGGGATAAATTCGGGACGCATAGGACGCCCTCCTGTTAGAAGATATTTTTCAGCTGGGGCAGGGTAAAGTGCAGCTGGAAGCGGAGCATATAGTACAGCGGCGCACTGCCCAGGGAGAAGATCAGCCCCAGCAGCGCACGGGTACGCCCACGGCGGTGGAAACGCACGGCTGCCACCACCACGCCGACGGCGTCGGACACGTAGGGCAGCAAGAGGAGAATACTCATCGGCAGGAAGCTGATCCACGGGTTGTATCTGGCGGCGGTGAAGGCTGCCACCAGCAGCGAGGCAAGGTCGTAAATGAAGAACGGCAGTAGCAGATTGAAGACGCCGTGGAGCAGGGAGCGGGTATCACCGGACATGGCTGATCCCTCCTTTCCATGGATTTGCTCGGATTTTGCTTAGTATACCATATTTCGGGTAGGGGCGCAACGGATTATTTCCCGGAGCGGTGCGGCGCGGCGGAGGGGGTGTTTTCTGTTTTTCACAGGTGCAGACGGAGAAAGCACAAGATTTAGTGGGTAAATATGGCGGTTATGGCACAATATGTTGTGTGAATATGGCAGGTTGCACAAAAAGCGGCGGAATATTTTGGCAGAGAGTGGGTCTATATTTTGGCTTTACGGTCTTGCAACGGCACAAGATATAGTGTATTATGTCAATGCACGACTTACGCTGTCCCCGGTGCGGGACCAGTGGAGATAGATCATAAGGAGGAGTTCCCATGAAGATCATCAAGAGAAACGGCGCAGAGGTGGGCTTCGATATTACGAAGATCATCATTGCCATTACAAAAGCCAACGAGTCCGTGGAGGAGGTAGACCGGATGACGCCGGTGCAGATCCAGCGCATCGCGGAGTCCGTGGACCTGCAGTGCCAGAAGATGAACCGCGCCCCCACCGTGGAGGAGATACAGGACATGGTGGAGCACTACATCATGGCTCACGGGGCGTTCGAGGTGGCGAAGCACTACATCACCTATCGCTACACCCGGTCGCTGGTGCGGAAGTCCAACACCACCGACGACAAGATCCTCAGCCTTATCGAGTGCAACAATGAGGAGGCCAAGCAGGAAAACTCCAACAAGAACCCGGTGGTGAACTCCACCCAGCGGGACTATATGGCCGGCGAGGTCAGCCGCGACCTCAGCGAGCGCATCCTGCTGCCGCAGGATATTGTGGAGGCGCACCGGGAGGGCATCATCCACTTCCACGACAGCGATTACTATGCCCAGCACATGCACAACTGCGATCTGGTGAATCTGGAGGATATGCTGCAAAACGGCACCGTCATCACCGGGACGCTCATCGAGAAGCCCCACAGCTTCGCCACCGCCTGCAACATCGCCACCCAGATCGTGGCGCAGGTGGCCAGCAACCAGTACGGCGGGCAGTCCATCTCCCTGACCCATCTGGCTCCCTTCGTGCAGGTGAGCCGGGACAAGATCCGCGCCAGTGTCAGGGACGAGTTCGACGCGGTGGGCGTGGCGGTGACGGAGGATCAGATCAACTCCATCGCCGAAAAGCGGCTGCGGGAGGAGATCCGCCGCGGCGTGCAGACCATCCAGTATCAGGTGGTGACGCTGCTGACCACCAACGGACAAGCCCCCTTCGTGACGGTGTTTATGTATCTGGGTGAGGCGAAGAGCCAGCAGGAGAAGGACGACCTTGCGCTGATCATCGAGGAGACGCTTTTGCAGCGGTATCAGGGCGTGAAGAACGAAAAGGGTGTGTGGGTCACGCCGGCGTTCCCCAAGCTGATCTACGTGCTGGAGGAGGACAACGTCCGGGAGGGCAGCAAGTATTGGGAGCTGACGAAGCTCGCCGCCAAGTGCACCGCCAAGCGGATGGTGCCCGACTATATCAGCGAGAAGAAGATGCTGGAGCTGAAGGTGGACAAGAACGGCGAGGGGCACTGCTACCCCTGCATGGGCTGCCGCAGCTTCCTGACCCCCTATGTGGACGAGAACGGACAGCCCAAGTATTACGGGCGGTTCAATCAGGGCGTGGTGACGGTGAATCTGCCGGACATCGCCCTCAGCTCCGGCGGCAACATCGACAAGTTCTGGCGCATTTTCGACGAGCGCATGGAGCTGTGCCACCGGGCACTGCTGTGCCGCCACGAGAGGCTGAAGGGCACGCTGTCCGACGCCGCGCCCATCCTGTGGCAGTACGGTGCCTGCGCCCGGCTGAAGAAGGGCGAGCCTATCGACAGGCTGCTGTACGGCGGGTACTCCACCATCTCGCTGGGGTACGCGGGACTGTATGAGTGCGTGAAGTACATGACCGGCAAGAGCCACACCGACCCCAGCGCCACCCACTTTGCGCTGGACATTATGAACCGGCTGAACGCCGCCTGCAAGGCGTGGAAGGCGCAGCACAACATCGACTTCTCCCTGTACGGCACGCCGCTGGAGTCCACCACCTATAAGTTCGCCAAGTGCCTGCAAAAGCGGTTCGGCGTTATTGAGGGCATCACCGACAAGGGCTACATCACCAACAGCTATCACGTCCACGTGACGGAGCCTATCGACGCGTTCAAGAAGCTGGAGTTCGAGGCGCAGTTCCAGCACCTCTCCCCCGGCGGCGCCATCAGCTACGTGGAAGTGCCGGACATGCAGAACAATCTGGAGGCTGTACTGCAGGTGATGAAGTTCATCTACGACAACATCATCTATGCCGAGCTGAACACCAAGAGCGACTACTGCCAGGTGTGCGGCTGGGACGGTGAGATCGAGATCGTGGAGCAGGACGGCAAGCTGATCTGGCGGTGCCCCCAGTGCGGCAACACCGATCAGGACAAGATGAATGTGGCCCGCCGCACCTGCGGTTACATCGGCACCCAGTATTGGAACCAGGGCCGTACCCAGGAGATCAAGGACCGGGTCCTGCACTTATAAGATGAATTACGCAGAGATTAAAAAAAATGACATTGCAAACGGAGAGGGCGTGCGCACCTCTCTGTTTGTTTCCGGCTGTCGCAATCGGTGCAAAAACTGCTTTAACGCCGTCACCTGGGACTTTCTGTACGGCAAGCCCTTTGACCAAGCGGTGGAGGACGATATCATTGCGTCCACCCGTCCCCGCTGGATCAGCGGCCTGTCCCTGCTGGGGGGCGAGCCCTTTGAGCCGGAGAATCAAGCGCCGCTGCTGGCATTTCTTCGTCGGTTTCGCACCGCCTTACCGGGCAAGACCGTGTGGTGCTACACCGGCTTTACCTTAGAAGAACTGCTGGGCAAAAGCGGCGAATGCCGCGCCTGCACCCCCCATACCCGGGAGTTGCTGGGACTGATCGACATATTGGTGGACGGCCGATATGTGGAAGAACTGGCAGATATTACCCTGGCCTTTCGCGGGTCCAAAAACCAGCGTGTGCTGGACCTACCCGCTACCCTTACGACCGGCGAGCCGGTGCTGTATTTGGAATAAAGCGATTGGTATTCAAGTCTGTATGAAAGGCAATCTACCACCCGCATAATTTCCAAAAGGGATCATTCCCGCCCTACGGCTTTCGCCGCCAAATCAATAAACAAAACCGCCCCCGTGATCCGAAACGGACCGCAGGGGCGGTTTTTGTATTGCCTATCTTATTTTTTCTTGGGCTTCTTCACATACACGGCCACCAGCCAGTAGTACACCGGAATGATTAGGAACAGCACCCAGGCCGGGTGCCACAACTTTGCACAAACACCCAGTACCAGAAACACGGTGACGATGACTTCCGGAATCGGCTGTGCCATCATAAAGGCCTTTTGGCTCTTGGTCATACAAGCGCCGGCAAAATGATAGTAAATGGGGATCAGCAGAAAAACCAGC
>OHIY01001179.1_pt1 | contig 10718 bp, 7 predicted proteins | sample 1568351 | NCBI WGS metagenome assembly OHIY01 (sample SAMEA3879547, study PRJEB24766) | human gut metagenome | biome: human-associated habitat; feature: feces | place: USA | collected 1985/1987 | reverse complement strand
GCGGTGGTGGGCGCGCCCGCCACGATGAAGGCGGCGTCGATCTGGCCGTTCTTCAGCGCGTCGGCACTGTCGCCGAAGGACTGGTAGGTGGGCTTGATGTCGCTCTCGGTGAGGCCGTAGGCACCCAGCACGTCAATGGCGTTGAAGTACACGCCGGAGCCGGGGGCACCGATGGACACGGACTTGCCCGCCAGATCCGCCACGGTCTTGATGGCGGGGTTGGTGGTGACGATCTGCACCTGCTCCATATACAGAGCCGCCACAGTGGAGAAGCCCTCCACCTTGGCGTTGAAGAGGTTGGTGCCGTTGTAGGCATACGCCATAACGTCGGACTGGCAGAAGGCGAAGTCGGCGGTGCCGTCAGCCAGCTCCTGGATGTTCGCCTGAGAGCCGTTGCCCACCAGACCCACCACCTTCACGCCGGCGTTGTTGGAGGCGTGCTGGGCGATGACGGAGCCGAAGGCGTAGTAGGTGCCGGACTCGCCGCCGGTGACGAAGCGCAGGCTGCGGGACGCGCCGGTGCCGGCACCGGTCTTGACGGAGGCGACCTCAAAGCCCTTCTCGGCGAAATACTTGGCGGCACCGGGATGATAGGGCACGGAGGTGATGGACGCGCCGTACTCCAGAGACAGCTCGCCGTACTTGGCGTGGCTGGTGGTCAGAGAGGCGGCGTTGTCGAAGATGTCCGCCACGAAGTTGTACACATCGGCCTCCGCCACGTCGTCACGTGCCAGAATGACGGCACCCACCGCCACGGTGGTGGTGTCGGTATGCTCGGCTTTGGTAGTTCCGGCGTCGGTGTTCTTATCGCCGCACGCCACAAGACTCAGCGTCATAACGAGGGCGAGAGCCAGTGCAAAAAGCTTTTTCATTGTTCTTTCTCCTTAATTGTTTACTGTATAGGGTCGGTCATGCTCTTCCTCCGCCGCGCCGCGGAGCGGACGCGGCGGTGTTTAACGTTGCCATTATATCGCAGGAGGAAAGCTTTTGCAACCTCTAAATGCGGAAAATTTCATTTTCCCGGAGGGACAGTTTTCGGAAAACCAGAGGTTTTCACGCGGCAGGCGGAGAAAACTTTTGGCAGGCACCATATTTTGCCTGTATACAGGCACTTTCGGCGCAGGACGGTCTGGCGCGGTAAACTGCCGTTATGCGGGTCAATCTTGCAGCGGGTGCATATTTTGCGTTGTAATCCTGCAAGACGGCGCAAAAACACGCCCCGCACGGAGGGTGCGGGGCGTGTTGACCGTCGGAGATGCTTTACGGGGGATCAGACGCTGCGGCGCAGCAGCTCGCAGACCAGCGCGTAGGTGCGCTCGGTAGAGGCCACGTTCAGCCGCTCCCGGACGGAGTGGACGTCGAACAGGTCGGGCCCCACGGACACGGCATCCAGACCGGGGAGCTTTTCCATGAGCAGTCCACATTCCAGACCGCCGTGGGTCGCCTCCACCACGCCGTCCTTGCCGGTGAGATCCTTGTATGCCGCCAGCAGCGTATCCCGGAACTGGGACTCGCGCTTATACTGCCAGCCGGGGTAGACGCCGCCCTCGGTGACGGTGCCGCCGGCGAGGGTGATAACGGCGCGGACACGCTGCGCCAGCATCATCTTCCGGGAGGCGATGGAGGAGCGGATGGAGAAGCTGATGCGGAGACCCGTCTCGTCCAGCTTCGTCACGCCCATGTTCAGAGAGGTCTGAACCAGTCCGGGGAAGTCGGTGTCCATCGCCTCCACGCCCTGGGGCAGAGCCACAAGCGTGCGGAGCAGGGTGGCGGTGCGCTCGGCGGAGACCGCCGTATCCGCCGAGGCGGCGGTGCAGGTCAGCGTCACGCCGGGGTCGGTGACGGCGTACTCGTTTTTCAGAATGCCGTCGAACTCACGGACGAAGGCGGCGAAATCATCGCCGGTGCCGGCGGGCAGAGCCACCACGGCGTCACAGCGGGAGCAGATCACGTTGTCGAACTGGCCGCCGGCGAATTTCACGAGGCGCAGACCGGGGAACTTCTCCAAGGCGGTGCAGAGGGTGCGCCCCATGAGGCGGTTGCCGCTGCCGCGACCCAGATGGATGTCGGCGCCGGAGTGGCCGCCCTGAAGCCCCGCCACGGTCAGAGAGAACACGTCCATGCCGGAGACGGGGGTGCTTTCCGCAGGCAGGAAGCAGTCGGAGTGCAGACCGCCGGCGCAGGAGACGGTGAACACGCCCTCCAGCTCGGAGTCCAGATTCAGCAGCTTGCGGCCCTTGATGTCGGAGCAGTCCAGCGCAAAGGCACCGTCCATGCCCACCTCCTCGTCCACGGTGAACACCGCCTCGATGGGCGGATGGGCCAGCGTGTCGTCCGCCAGAATGGCAAAGATCATCGCCACGGCGATGCAGTTATCGCCGCCGAGGGACGTTTTGTCCGCCCAGACCCACTCGCCGTCGGTGACCAGATCCAGACCCTCCCGGGTCATGTCCTTGGTGCAGTCGTCGGTCTTGGCGCAGACCATGTCCGTGTGACCCTGGAGGATGATGGGGGCGGCGTTCTCGCAGCCGGGGGATGCCTTCTTCCAGATGACCACGTTGTTGCACGGCTCCTGCCGGTAGGGCAGACCCAGCTCCTTGGCGAAGGAGACACACAGATCGCTGATGATCTTCGTGTTGCCGCTGCCGTGGGGCACGGAGCAGAGCTTCTCAAAATACGCGAACACTTTTTCGGGCTTCAAGCCCTTCAGAACAGACATTTTTATCTCCTTTCGGGTGATGGGACAGACGCAGCCCATGCAGAGCATGGGCTGCGTCTGTCAGTAGGTTTTACATATCGCCCAGACCTATATCATCGGTGACGGGTGCCTCTTCATCGTCCAGATCGGTGGAAGGCGCGGGGATGAACTCCTCCAGATAGGCTTCCTCCGGCAGACCCGCTATGTAGCCGGGCAGGTTGATGATGACGCCGTCCAGATTATGGGGCAGCTTCAAGGTGTAGGTGGTGGTCGTCTCGCTGCCGTCCTTCTGCTGCATGACCTCGAGGGTCAGCTCCAGCTTGTCGCCGATGTTGGTGACGGAGCAGCGTTCCTTCTCGTAGAGTTTGGAGATCTGCTCGCCGTTGACCGTGACGGTGATCTTGTAGGGGGCGGCGGTGGTCGTGCCCTGATAGTCCAGCGCACGGTTGTCGAAGTAGACGGTGTGGCCGCGTCCGATGCGGAGCATCACCACGGCAATAAGCACCAGCACCAGCAGGAAGGCGGCGCGGATGATCCAAGAACGCGTTTTGTTTTTCATGCGGTCTTCCCCTCCTCCTCGGCTTTCTGCTCAATCGCCAGCTGCTGACCCAGCGTGCGGTTCTCCTTGCGCTTCTTCGCCTCGTACATAACGAGTGCCACGGTGATGACACCGTAGGACATGAACACGCGGAAATACTCGCCGATCATGGAGTCGCCGGTGATCTTGGTGCCGGCGGCAGGCGCAACGATGAACATGGTGTGGAACAGGATAACGCCCAGAAATACGTTGCCGATGGATGCCCTTTCCACGGAGGCTCCGCCCACCAGCAGTGCGGCGATACAGAACATACCGATGTTGGTGTGCGCCGTGTAGGTGGGGAAGTTACCCATGTTCTGTAGGTAGATGATCATGCCGAAGCCGGCAAATACGGTGGACATGACGATGGAGATCAGACGGGTGCGATCCACGTTGATACCGGCGTCACGCGCCACGTTCATGTCCTGACCCACGGCGCGCATATCCTGTCCCAGCTTCGTGCGGCGGAACCACACGATGAACAGGCACGCCAGCGCGATGATGACAAGCGTCAGAACGGGGATCTTCACGCCGCTGATGTTGATGGCAAGGGCGTTATCCACGCTCTGGCGCATTTGCAGCAGGCTGACGGTGTTGCGGATACCGTAGCCGCGGGGCAGCTTCAGGGTGTTGTGCATGATGGGAATGATGGGGCCCATCATGTACAGCACGATCAGCTGGTACACACCGGTCATGCAGAAGGCAATGAAGTAGCTGGTGATCATTTCGCGGCCCTTGGCGCGGTTGAGGATGCTGCCGCACATGAGTCCCAGCAGGATGGACAGGGGGATGGACAGGATGGCCGCCAGCACCAGACCTGGGATACCCCAGATCTGCCAGTCCGCCACGAGGATCAGCGCGATCTCGCCTGCCATGGCTCCCAGCGTCATACCGAAGTTCAGACCCATACCCGCCATAATGGGGATCAGCAGGCTGAGGATCAGGAAGGAGTTGCGCCCCAGCCGGGTCATTACCTCGTTCAACAGGTAGTTGGCGGGGAGACCGGACAGCGGGATCATAATGGCGCAGATGATGACGAACAGGACGGGCACAGAGTTGTTGCTGATAAAGTGCCACAGGTTGAATTTCTTCGTGGTTTTCTTCATGTCAACGCCCCCTTTCCGTCTTTCTGGTCAGGGCGTAGAGGATCATGCCGTTGGACACCACGATACGGATGACCTCGCTCATATCCATCTGGAAGGCGGAGTTCATCACGGTGGGGGTCATGGTCACGATGCCCTGATATAAGATCGTACCGATGATAACATTGCCGATGGACGCCTTGTTCACCGACGCGCCGCCGATCAGGATAGCCGCCACGGCGGGCATTGCCATCCAGAAGGGGGCGGTGTACAGCTGCACGAAGCCGAAGCCCTGCTCGTACACGAGGATGCCGACGGCACCCAGCCAGGTGGACATGATCACGGAGATGAAGCGCATCTTGTCCACGTTGATGCCCGCGGCGCGGGCGAAGGCGGGGTTGGAGCCTACGGCGGTCATGGCGGTGCCGGTCTTGGTGTGCAGGAACGCCCACATGAGGAACGCCAGCAGCGCGAACACCAGCAGCGTACCGGTGGGGATCACGAGGTTGATGCCGATCTTGTTCAGATCGATGGCGAGGAAGTTCGCCAGTGCCTTGTCGTAGAAGCCCTCCAGAGAGACGACGGTACGCAGTCCCTTGGCGGCGAAGCCCCAGATCATGGTGGGGTGCTTATACGGCAGCAGCAGCCACATCATGCACATGAAGGACACGGAGGAGAAGCCCACGTAGGTGGCGATCATCATTTCTCCGCCCTTAATCTTGTTCAGCAGCCAGCCGTAGCCGCCGCCGAACAGCAGCGCGAAGGGGGTGGCGATCAGGATCGCCATGAGGAAGCTGGCAAAGCCGGTGAAGCCCAGCTCGATGGACAGGGTGGCACCCAGCAGTCCGGAGACGATGCCCAGAGGCAGACCGAAGTTCAGTCCGCAGCCGGAGTGCACCATCGGCACCATCGCCAGCACCATCACGGCGTTCCAGCTGAAGCGGGTGATGATATTGGTGATCTGGGTGGCGAAGTCCAGCCCCACGATGGGGGCGGCGATGAGCAGCAGCAGCAGGAAGCCCGCAATGATGAGGCGGGGCAGGCCGAAGCTGTCGATCATCTCTTTGAATTTAGACTTGTTTTCAAGTGTGGTCGTATTGCCCATTTCTTCCTCCTTATTTCACCTGGCTGACCATGAGCATACCGAACTCCTCGGAGGAATGGTCAGCAGGCAGGATACCGGCGATCTTGCCGCCGGAGACGATGGCGATGCGGTCGCAGATCATACGGAGCTCCTCCAGCTCGGAGGAGATCATAACCACAGTGACGCCGGATTCGCGGTTGAACTTCCGCAGTGCCTCCAGCACCAGTGCCTTGGCACCCACGTCGATGCCGCGGGTAGGCTCGGAAACGAAGAGGAAGCGGGGCTCCAAGGCGAACGCCTTGGCGAGACAGACCTTCTGCTGGTTACCGCCGGAGAGCTCGCGCGCCTTCTGGTCGGAACCGGTGCACTTGATTTGCAGCTCGTCGATGTACTTATCGGTGACGGCGCGGATGGCCTTTTCATCGCGCCACGTGAAGATGCCGATTTTCTTCAGGAACTTGTTCTGGATCTGCATGGCGGGGAACGCCACGTTCCACTCCAGAGACTCGTCCAGCAGCAGACCCACGCCGCGGCGATCCTCGGAGACGAATGCCAGCTGGGAATCGAGGCACTTGCGGGGGTTGTTCAGCTGGATGCTCTTGCCGTCAAACTCCACGGTGCCGCCGGCGTCGCACAGACCCATGACGCCGTTGGGGATGCCCAGCTTGCCCTGGCCTGCCAGGCCGCCGATGCCGAGGATCTCGCCTTCCTTCACGTCCAGATCCACGTTGCGGACGATCTCACCGGGCATATCCACCCACAGCTTGCGGATGGACATGATGGTGCGGGCGTCGGCGTGGTCGCGCACCTTGTGCTCGCTGCCTCCGCCCTCCTTGACCTCACGACCCACCATGGCGCGGGTGATGTCACGGACGTCCGTCTCCTTGGCGGGGACATCCTTGACCACGTAGCCGTCGCGCATGATGACCACCTTGTCGCAGACGGAGAGGATCTCCTGCAGGCGGTGGGTGATGAAGATGACGGCGATGCCGCGGGACGCCATGCCCCGGATGGAGTCCAGCAGAGCCGCGGCCTCCTTCTCCGTCAGAACGGCGGTAGGCTCGTCCAGGATCAGCAGCTTGAGCTGGTCCTTGCTCAGCTCACGGGCGATCTCGGTGAACTGCTTATGACCAACGGGCATATCGCTGATGACCATTTTGGGGTCAATGGCAACGCCCATCTTGTGGATGGACTCGTCAGCGCGGCGATCCATTTCCTTATAGTCGAGAGTGTTCATGCGCTCGCCGAACACCTCTGAAAAGACGCTTTTTTTCTTGGGTTCACGGTTGAGGAGGATGTTTTCAGTGGCGGTGAAGCCGGGAATCAGAGAGAATTCCTGATGCACCATACCGATACCGGATTTCAGTGCGTCAAAGGGGGTGTTGAAGAGGACCTTTTCCCCGTCGATCAGGACGTCTCCCTCGTAGCCGCCCGTCTCACGGATCACGTCCATGCCGAAGAGTATTTTCATCAAGGTACTTTTACCGGCACCGTTTTCGCCCACCAGACCCAGCACCTCGCCCTCTTTCAAGGTGAAGTTGATGTCCGTAAGCACCTGATTGCCGAAAAAGCCCTTTTTAATATTCCGCATTTCAAGCAGCGGAGCGTTGTTCTTTTCCATAATCATCCCTACTTAAAACAATGGGGAGGGAGGAAACCCTCCCTCCCCACTTGAATGGTTGCTTTACGTAAGCGTTATCGTCAGCTGATGGTGAAGTACTTCTCGGGGATCTCCACATCGGCGTTGCCCATGAAGTGGCCGGGATCGCCCATGATGTAGGTATCCTGATAGATCAGGAACACGTTCTCAGACTTGACGCCGGTGGTGGCATTGGTGTAGCCGGCACCGTTCCAAGCAGCCTTGGGGGAATAAACCTGCAGCGCAGCTGCCACATCGTCCATATCCTTCAGCTCGCTCTTGCCGTCGATGACGTTCTTGGCGTGCAGAGCCAGACCGGCGGACAGGGTGTAGCCATAGGAGTACGCCCAGGTGCCGAAGTGGTCAGCACCGCCCTTTTCCACGATGGCGGACTCGACCTTCGCCAGAATCTTATCAAAGTCGCCAGCCTCCTGGGACAGATCCAGACCCAGAGCACCGGGATAGCCCATCAGAGGAGAGGGCAGGTCGGCCTCGATGAAGTAGCCGCCGCACTCCAGCAGACGCTTCAGCAGAGGCTCGGTGTGAGCATCGTTGGTGCAGAAGTAAGCCGCCTTCTGGCCATACTTCTCCGCCCATGCGGGCACCTGCTCCAGAATGTAAGCCTGTGCGCCGGACACGCCAACGTCAGAGGTGGGGTCGGGAGCCGTCTCCAGCACGAACTTCATGCCGAACTCCTCGCAGGCCGCCTTCATGATCGCCACACGGCGGGACATGGTCTCATAGGACATATGACGGGGGAAGGAGATATGTACGAAGGTGTCGCAGCCCAGCTCGTGAGCGGTGCGGATGATCAGGTAGCCACGGGACACGAAGTCGTTGTTGCAGACCAGATCAGCAGCGGAGCCGATCTCGGGCAGATCCTCGTGGGACTCACCGGCGATGCAGATGATGTCAGGACGGGACTCCTTGATCTTGCGGAATGCCTCGGTGACGCCGGGGACGGACTGATTGACGATGATCGCCTTCATCAGAGGATCCGCGGACAGGTTCACGATGGTCTGGATGGTGGTCTCGGTCTCCTCGGTGAAGTTGTCGGGATAGATGGCCAGCTTGACCATGTCCTCGCCATACTCCGCCTGGAACGCCTCTGCACCGCGGCGGTCATCCTCAGACTGAGAGACGGAACCGGTCACGATACCGATACGGTAGGCAGGAGCGTCATCACCGGTGGTACCGGGGTTGTTGGTGTCGCCAGTGTTCTTATCGCCGCAAGCGACGAGCGTAAGAGCCATGACGAGAGCCAGCAGCAAAGATACTACTTTTTTCATGTTTACCTCCAATTTCCTTTTTCCACAGTGTCGCCTCCCCGTCAGAGGAGACGCTGGACAGGGTCGCCCCTGCCCTTGCTTTGCGGTGGGTACTATGCACCCATTTGATTCTATCAGATAAGTTCACAGTCTGTCAACAACTTTGTGTCTGCGAACGGTGCTCACAGGCGGACAGGTGTGTTTTTCGCGGGCACACTTCCTGCACTTTTTTAGCATTTTATCCATATTTACCGGCGTTTTGATGGCTGACGGCGGCGTTTATTCTCTGTTTTGCCAAAATAGAAATTTCTTTTGGCGAAATCCTGGTTTTGCCTATTTCTACACGAAAAAAAGAAAGACCGCCTGCGCGGTCTTTCTTTTTTCGTTACGGTTTTCAGATCTTCTGCTTTTCGTCCACGACCTTGCGGAGCATGGCGGAGAAATCCACAAGGGACATGGCTCCCAGATCCTCGCCGGTACGGGTGCGGACGGAGACGGTGCCCGCCTCCATGTCGCGGTCGCCCACCACCAGCATATAGGGGATCTTCTCCAGCGTAGCCTCGCGGATCTTCTTGCCCACCTTCTCGTTGCGGCTGTCCACCTCCACGCGGAAGCCCTGCTTACGCAGCTCCGCGGCCTGCTTGGCGCAGTAGTCGGCAGCGCGGTCGGTGATGGGCAGGAAGCGCACCTGCTCCGGCATCATCCACGTGGGCAGCGCGCCGGCGTACTCCTCGATGAGGTATGCCAGCGTCCGCTCGTAGCAGCCCAGAGACGTGCGGTGGATGATATAGGGCAGAGCCTTCTCGCCGTTCTCGTCGATATAGTACATACCGAAACGCTCCGCCAGCAGCATGTCGATCTGGATGGTGACAAGGGTGTCCTCCTTGCCGTAGACGTTCTTGTACTGGATGTCCAGCTTGGGACCGTAGAACGCCGCCTCGTCAATGCCCACGGTGTAGTCCACGTCCAGATCCTTCAGGATGCGCTCCATGACGGACTGGGCGTGATCCCACTGCTCCGCCGTGCCCTCATACTTGTTGTTGGGGTTGGCGGGATCCCACTGGGAGAAGCGGAACGTGCATTTATCCAGCAGACCCACGGTGCCCAAACAATACTTGGCGAGGTCAAGGCAGTCCTTGAACTCCTGCTCCAGCTGGTCGGGGCGCAGCACCAGATGTCCCTCGGAGATGGTGAACTGGCGGACGCGGATGAGGCCGTGCATCTCGCCGGAGTCCTCGTTGCGGAACAGGGTGGACGTCTCGCCCAGACGCATGGGCAGGTCGCGGTAGCTGCGGCCCCGGTTCAGGTACACCTGATACTGGAAGGGGCAGGTCATGGGACGCAGGGCGAAGCACTCCTTCGTCTCGTCGGCGGGATCGCCCAGAATGAACATACCGTCCAGATAGTGATCCCAGTGACCGGAGATCTTGTACAGCTCCCGCTTTGCCATGAGGGGCGTTTTGGTCAGCAGGTAGTCGTGCGCCTGCTCCGTGTCCTCCACCCAACGCTGCAGCAGCTGGACGACGCGGGCACCCTTGGGCAGCAGGATGGGCAGACCCTGCCCGATGCAGTCCACGGTGGTGAAATACTCCAGCTCGCGGCCCAGCTTGTTGTGGTCGCGCTTGAGGGCTTCGGCCTGCTCGGCGAGGTACTGGTCAAGCTCTTCCTTCTTCGGGAAGGCGACGGCGTAGATGCGCTGGAGCATCTTGCGCTTGGAGTCGCCGCGCCAGTAGGCGCTGCAGCACTGCGTCAGCTTGATAGCGTTGCCCTTGATGCGGCCGGTGGAGTCGAGGTGCGGGCCGGCGCAGAGGTCGGTGAACTCGCCCTGCTTATAGAAGCTGATTGCCTCTCCCTTGTCGGCATGCTCCTTAGCAAGCTCTACCTTATAAGGCTCGTCCATTTCCTCAAGCATTTTTACAGCCTCGTCAGGAGCAAGTTCAAATTTTTCTATAGCTATGCCGCTTTTTACTATAGACTTTATTTCCTTCTCTATGTTCTGCAAATCCTCAGCCGAAAATGGATTTTCAACCTCAAAGTCATAGTAAAATCCGTTGTCTATTGCAGGTCCAATGGCAATTTTTGCCTGTGGATACAGTCTTTTGACAGCCTGAGCCAAAATGTGCGACGCAGTATGCCAAAAGGCCTTTTTACCCTCCGGATTATCAAAGGACAGTATTTCAACAGTATATTTTTGGTCGTTATCCAAAACTGTTCTTAAATCCTTTATTTCGCCGTTCACCCTGCATACACAGGCATTTTTGTAAATGCCGCCGCCTAATGACTTGGCAACATCCGCTACGGTAGTGCCATTTTCAAACTCCTTTACAATACCGTTTTTCAGTTCAACGCTTACCATTAATAATCAATCCT
>OHIY01001177.1_pt1 | contig 10721 bp, 10 predicted proteins | sample 1568351 | NCBI WGS metagenome assembly OHIY01 (sample SAMEA3879547, study PRJEB24766) | human gut metagenome | biome: human-associated habitat; feature: feces | place: USA | collected 1985/1987 | reverse complement strand
TCGTCGACCATCCCGGGCTTCCGAAGACCACGAACGCCCTCGAGGCGTTCTTCGGACATCTCAAAGACCAGCTGAGACTTCATCGCGGCCTTTCGGAAACCCGTGTCGACAACTTCATAAAATGGTATCTCTACTTCAATGATGAAAAGAAAAAGAATAAATGATATGCTATCTTCAAAAGCCAAGTGGTTGGTGGAAAGCAGCAGCATTCCACCAACCACTTTTGTCATTGTCACCAACCAAAAATGTCAATTATACCCTTTTTGTGTAAGCAGTTCTATCATGCTAACTATTTCTGTAGAGGCAATTTGCGGTATAATTGCCGAAAGTGGTTGGCAAAACCTCTATAACTGATGTAAAAACCTGAGAACCGGGTGCTCTTGGAGATGTCTGATTGTCAATCGCTTGCAATTAGCTCAGGTTCGCAAGTCGGTGTTTTTGAGGCTACCTAAGAACAGGCGTCTCCGGAAAATGTGCCTCTGAGTGGCCTGCATGGCCGTTTTTGCAAAACCCTCGGTTCCCAAGTTTTTACATGTTCTATCGACTGAGCCAGAGCATCTCTCTGGGAGTCAGAGCATCTCTTTGATAGTATCTGAATCCAGGTGCATCACTCTGCCGAGCTGCTTGTAGCTTGCGCCGAATCTGCTGCGCAGAAGTTTGCATACCTGAAGTTTCTGGGCGATAGTCAGCAGTCCGACGGACGCGGTGCCGAAACTCTCCAGGCAGATTCCGGAGGCTTCCCTGCGCAGTTCCGTGTCGCTTAGCCGGATCTCATGCCCCATTGTCAGGTTGACCTCTGCCTCCCTGGCCGACGAGAGGTAGTACAGGTATCTTTTGACGGAGCGGAAAAGCCCTTCGACCTTAGCCACTTCGGTGTAATTTTCCGGATATATCATGCCGTTGCCGTCTACTGTCCAGTGTCCGGGATATTCCGGGCTGTCTATGAAGTAGCGTTTTCTCTCTCTGCGTGGGAGTTCCTCGATCTTCCGGGGCATGCGGCTGTCCGATGTGCGGGGCATGCAGTTGCCTGCCGCGGCGTGCATGCAAGATCCCGCCACACTGCCCATAATGCCTCGCGCCGTACCACAGGCATCGTTTGCTGCCTCTCCGTCTATGTTGCAGCGCTTTCTGAAATAGGTCGGGGCGGAACTCCATTTGTAGTCTTGCGGCAGATAGTTGATGCCTGCCGCGACAGGGTTCCGCAGCACATAGGCGATGACGGTCAGCAGCCTGTCTGTACCCTCGATTCCGACTGTCCCCGGAACCGTTGTCTCGGGAATTACTCTTTCCCGGCATTTCTTCAGGAAAGAGAGCAAGGTGCGCTTGTAGTTTATTATGAATTGGTTGCAACCTGCCCGGCATCCCTCGAGGACAAAGTGCACATGGTTGTCCATAAGGCAGAATGCAAGGAGCCTTATGCCTGAGAGCTTCAGGTATCGGGGAATAATGTTCATCCCGTAGAGGAATTCGGCGTCGCCATAGAAGAGCAGGTCTTTTTCCAGACCCCTGGTGAATGCGTGGTAGTACTCCATAGTCCAAGTCTTACATTGGTCGGTTCGAGTGCAAATGTGGCAAGAAAATTCCAGTTGTCAAAGCCTGTCGTCAAAGCCGGTTGCTAAAGCCGACAGTCAAAATTCTTCGGCCGTGCCGGAATAATCATTATATTTACATCCGTTTGACGACGATATTATATGAAAAGCCAATTGTTTCTATCTGCTGTTTGTGCCCTCCTGCTGGCTTTATCGGTCTCGTGCGGGAGAAGACCTGGCTCCGGAGAGGGGCCTCTTGTCCTGGACATCGCTTCGGCGGTGGGTGCAGGCGAGGTGAGTGAGCCCGTCTGCGGTGACATGTTCGAGGTCGTGGGATGGACTACCATAGGGACGGAAGACTCGACGCTGCTGGCCTATCCGCAGATTTTCGGCTACAAGGACGGCGATATCTATCTTTACGACGGCATGTCGGAGACTTTCTTCCGTGTCCGCGAGCGTGACGGTAAGATTCTTTCCAGGTTCTGCCGGAAAGGCCGCGGCCCCGGAGAATATGTGTCGCTCGGTACGGCATGCCTCGACGGTGCCAGGGATATGATTCTGGCGTCAGATGTGAGCATGAATAGGATCCTGGCCTATACTCCCGAGGGGAGGTATCTCCCGGAATACTCGCGGGATTCGCTCATCGGAGCCGCCGTGCTCGCTGACGGAAACATACTGGCGCTGAATCCGATGGATCTCGATCTCCTGTATGCCGGAACTGGGCAGGCGGGGACCTGCTATGATATCTATGATACGGAATGGAATCTGATAAGGCGCGGCACAGTCATGCAGAACGCCAAGAGGTCGTTCATGATAGGATATCCTGACCCTGTGAGGTCCATTGACGGGGAATGCTACTATCTGCCGTTTCGGAGCGATACGCTGTACAGGGTGACCGCCGATGCCGATATTCCCATGCTGGTGTTCGACAAGGGCAGGTATACCATGTCGGACGAGGCATATATGAACACGGAGACGATGGTTTCGACCGGCCCGTGGATCTCCGATGCCAATATGGATACGCAGATTATAGGCCCTTATGCGTTCGTCAGTTTCTACGTCACGTCCGGACTCTATTGCACTCAGGTCTGGGACATGAGGGACGGAAAACTCGTCTACGCTGCTTCTTCAGAGGATTCCAGGCGGCCCGGATTCAGACTGAAATCGGACGGTGTCGAACTGTCGGTGTCGCCCTCCTTTGTCGTGGATGGCGAGATATTCTCGATCCTGGACTACGGCGACGCGGTAAAGCTTGTCCCTGATCTGGATGCGGACGCCAATCCCGTCATTCTGCATCTGCGTTATAAGGAATAAGGCCGGAAAGTCTGTCGTGACTCCCGGCCTTGTCTGTGTTTTCCGGCGCGCGGCCTATATGTCAGGCCTTCCCTGCCTACAGCCCTTTCGCGAAGGTTTCCACTACATCTGCGGTGAGCCCTGTTGACGAGAATCCGCCGTCGTGGTAGAGGTTCTGCATCGTCACATGCCTGGTGAGGTCTGAGAACAGGCTTACTATGTAGTCCGCGCAGTCAGACGCCGATGCGTTTCCGAGAGGCGACATCCTGTCGGCATAGGTGAACATGTCCTTCATGCCTGCGATACCGCTGCCGGCGGTGGTCAGGGTAGGCGACTGCGAGACGGTGTTGATGCGCACATGGCGTTTCTTGCCGTAGATGACGCCGAAGCTGCGCGTTATGCTCTCGAGCAGAGCCTTGGCGTCGGCCATGTCGTTGTATCCCTCGAAAGTCCTCTGTGCGGCGATGTAGGTGAGAGCCACCACGGAACCCCAGTCGCTGAGCGCATCCTTCTTGTAGAGAGAGGCGAGCAGCTTGTGGAACGAGAGAGCCGATATGTCGAGTGTCTTGTTGAAGAAGTCGTAGCTGAGCGCTTCGTAGGGACGGCCCTTGCGAATGTTGGGAGACATTCCTATGGAGTGCAGCACGAAGTCGAACGGGCCGCCGAAGTGCTCCATTGCCTTGTCTACGAGCATGTCGAGATCTTCTACGGAGGTCGCGTCGGCAGGTATCACCACTGCGCCGCACTGCTCGGCAAGCTGGTCAATGGTGCCCAGCCTTATGGATACGGCCGTGTTGGTCAGTACTATGTCCGCACCCTCTTCCTTGGCCTTGAGCGCGGCCTTCCAGGCGATCGACTGGTCGTTCAGCGCGCCAGTGATTATGCCTTTCTTGCCTTTGAGTAGTCCGTAAGCCATGCCTATTTATTATTAAGGTTCTTTGTAGGAACGAGCATGAAGGACAGCCTGCCCTTGCATGCCAGCTTGTCGTTGACCCTTGCTTCCGCCTCTACGACGACGAGAGGTCCCTTGTGGCCCAGTGTGCGGGCCTTCACGCATACGGTGTCTCCGGGGAATACCGAATTCTTGAACTTCACGTTGTCGAGTCCCGCGTACAGGGCGGTATTGCCCTTCAGGTCTTCCTCGGGGATGAGCAGGAAACTCGACTGGGCCATGATCTCGCACAGGATTACTCCGGGAACTATCGGAAATCCCGGGAAATGTCCCTGGGTGAAGAACTCGTTCTCCTTAATAGTGTATTTGGAGAGGACTTCTTCATCGCTGATCTTTTCCGACTCGTCGACGAGCAGCATGGGCTCGCGGTGCGGAAGGATGTTCTTGATTTCTTCTCTGTTCATATATGGTTTTAGATTTTAGTAGGAAAAGTTATTCGGCACGACGCAAAGATACGCAAACATTGTGACCTCCGAATCCCAGGGAGTTGGAAATCGCGATGTCGAGGTCGCGCTTCTCCGCCTTGAGGGGCGTGTAGTTCAGGTCGCACTCGGGGTCGGGCTGCTCGAGTCCTATCGTGGGAGGCACTACGGAATCCTTGAGGGCATAGGCCGATGCGATGAGCTCTGCGGCTCCCGTGGCTCCGATCATGTGGCCGGTCATAGACTTGGTCGAACTGATAGAGGCACGGCGGGCTTCGTCTTCGCCCAGCGCGAGCTTCAGGGCCTTGGTCTCGGTGGTGTCGTTCAGGTGCGTTCCGGTGCCGTGGGCGTTGACATAGAGGTTCTCTCCCGCCTTGTATCCGGCCTCGTCCAGGGCTTCCTTGATGGCCCTTGCCGCAGGAACGCCGTCAGGACGCGGTGCCGTGTAGTGGTGGGCGTCGCAGGTGCAGCCGTATCCGCATACCTCGGCTATGATGTTGGCACCCCTGCGTACGGCATGCTCGTATTCCTCGAGCATCATCAGCGCCGCGCCTTCTGCCATGACGAATCCGCCGCGGCGGGCGTCGAACGGCAGGCTGGCGGCCTTGGGGTCTTCAGCTGTGGTGAGCGCCTTGCTGTTGGAGAATCCTCCTATGGCGAGCGGGGTTATCGCAGCCTCGGCGCCACCCGCGAGGATGACGTCCGCGCGTCCGTACTTGATTGCGAGATAGGCCTCTCCTATCGAATTGGTGCTCGTCGCGCATGCAGACACATGCGTCAGGCAGGGGCCGAGCGCCTGGTACTTGATAGCGACGTTGCCGCCCGCGATGTTGGGTATCATCATAGGGATGAACAGGGGAGATATCCTGTCTGCGCCTTCGTCGAAAAGCACCTTGGTCTGTACGATGAAGGTGTTGATTCCTCCGATGCCGGAGCCGAGGTATACGCCGAACCTCTCGGGCTCAACATTCTCCCCGGACACGATTCCGCTGGTCTCCATGGCCTCCTTCGCAGCCGCGAGCGCGAACTGGCTGTAGAGATCGTTGCGGCGCTTTTCCGCGGCGGTGAGTCCGAACTGCAGCGGGTCGAAGTCCTTGACACGCCCGGCTACATGGACGGGAAGCTTGTATTCGTCGAAGCCTTCGAGCCGCGAGATGCCGCATACGCCAGACTTCAGGTTCTCCCAGAATGTCCTGGTGTCGTTGCCGACGGGCGAGATTACTCCCGTGCCGGTGATGACCACTCTTCTGATGTTCTTATCCATAAGCAAATCCTTTATTGTCTATTCGTACATGAATCTTCTGATGCTGCCCTTCGGAGTCTTCACGAACGGCTCGTAGCGCAGTTCGTAGGAGCTGACCTGCGAGTATGCGGGGAGCTTTCCGTTGAGGGTCTCGAGATTGGCGTCCATGAGGCTCTTCAGCCCTGCGGCGTCGATGTTCTCGGAGAGGTCGGTGTTGGGGACTATGAGTGCCACGAGCTTGTCGTGCCTCGATACTACGAGGGACTCTGCCACATAGGGGAGGGAATTGAGGATGACCTCGATCTCCTCGGGGAAGATGTTCTGCCCGTTGGTGGAGAGTATCATGTTCTTGCAGCGGCCCACGATGAACAGGCTGTGTTCCTTGTCCATGGTCGCGAGGTCGCCGGTGCGGAACCAGCCGTCGGGCGTGAACGCGGCCTTCGTGGCCTCGGGGTTCTTGTAGTATCCCTGGAACACGATATGTCCCTTGACGAGAATCTCTCCGGGAATCTTTTCCGGTTCGGGGGAGTCTATCTTGAGGTCTACGCCCTCCTCTATCCATTCTCCGCACTCCTTGAGCTTGTAGTGGCCCACATGGCCGATGCTGATTACGGGGGCGGTCTCCGTCATACCGTAGCCGGTTATGAAAGGAAGCTTGAGCTTCTTGACGAGCAGGGTCTCGAAATGCTCCGGAATCGCCGCGCCGCCGGTGGCGAACATCTCCATGTTGCCGCCTATGGCATGCTGGAATATGATTCTGAGCGCATCGCAGAAGTCAGGGTTGTTCTCATGGTCTTCGAGTTTGGCCGCTCCGCCCTTCGTGTGGATGAACTCTCCGAGAGTCTCCTCTATAAGCTTGGTGAGAATCAGGGGCACGCTGAAGAACACATGCGGCTTGTACTCGCGCAGCGCAGGCTTGAGGTTCGCCGGTACCGGCGGAACGACGAGCACCACGAGGTGCATTCCTATGCACAGGGGAGCGACCATGTCGACGGTCATTCCGAATATGTGCGCGTAGGGGAGCACGCTCACGTAGTTCTCTCCCCTCCTGAACGGAACATGGATGGGGAGGAAGTATACGTTCATGCTGAGGTTCCTGTTGGAAAGCATCACGCCCTTGGGGTTGCCGGTGGAGCCCGAGGTATACATGATCGCCGCCGTGTCGTCGAGCTCTACGGGAGAGAAGCTGACGTCGCCTGCGGAATATCCGGCCGGGTGGGCTTCGTTGAAGAGCGCGTCCGCTCCGGCATGATATTTCTCGAATCCGTCCCTGGAGGCCAGGAGCTCGTCCGTCCTGGTGTCGATCGCAGCCAGCAGTCCCGGCATCTTCGCGAAGTCCATTTTCTCGAAGATAGGCTTCTCGGTGTACAGGATGCGCGAGTCGGAATGGTTGACGAGGTTCGCGGTGTCGTCCGGAGTGAACGCGTTGAATATCTGGACGGCGACGAAGCCTCCGGCCTGTGCCGCGAAGAAGAGCTTCGCCCATTCGGCGCTGCTCTTGGCGTTGATCGCTATCTTGTCACCTCTCTTGAGCCCTGCGGCCTTCCAGACGAGGTTGAGTTTCTCTATTTCTCTTGCCAGCTCTCCGTAAGTGAGGACAGGCCCCTTGTAGTTGTTGAGCGCGGGCTTGTCCCAGCAGTCTCTGACGGTCTGTTCGAACTTCAGAACGAAGTTGTCGGTAGGTTTGATATCGTACATCTTGATCGAATTAATATTTCGGCGCAAATTTACTTCTTTAAAGTGTCTTTGCACAAAATAACTTCACCATTTGTGGCGAAATGACTGTCTGTGGGGCAGGATTTCAGGTCCGTGGGGTGAAATTCAGAGGTAGAAATCCCTTGTCAGAGAGGCGTATTCCGCTGTCTTCGACCCGTTTTCGAGCAGGGTTATGCCCTCGTGCAGGCACTCCGCCCCGCTGTGCGAAAATTCGGCCACGACCCTTGACGGAGGCTTCGCCGCGGTAGTGCGGACCTCCATGATACGGAACGGCAGTAGCCCGAACGAGGCCGCGGTCCTCCTGAATGCTTTCAGGCTGTCAGAGGGGATGATTACCGAGAGGCGCCCGTCTTCGGAAAGCCGTTCCGCCGCGAACGAGCACAGCGCCGCAAAGTCCAGAGTGCCCGTGTGGCGTGCGGCAGCCTTTCTCTCGTCAGGATTCCGCAGCGACGAATCGTAGTACGGAGGATTGGAGACTATCAGGTCGGGCGCCGTGTCGGGGACGAAGTCCGAGAGAGGGACGCAGACGGCCCTGAGCCTGCCGCTCCACGGCGAGAGGGAGAAGTTGAGGGCGGCCTCGTCTGCGGACGGACGGTCTATGTCGATTCCCGTCACGCTGCACGACGGAGAGCGCTGCGCGATCATAAGGGCTATTACGCCGCAGCCCGTGCCGACATCGACGGCATACCTGTCGCTTTCCCTGACCGTGGCGGCGGCTCCGAGCAGCACCGCGTCCGTCCCGACCTTGAGGGCGGAGCGGACGTGCCTGACTTCGAACTTCCTGAACCTAAACGAACTCTCCATCCTTCATCTTCAGGCAGCGGTCGCACAGTGCCGCGAGCGCGGGGTCGTGCGTGACTATTATGCAGGTCTGGCCCGTAGTGTCGCGCAGGTCGAAGAAGACTTTCTGCACTTCCTGCTTCGTCGCCGAATCGAGGTTTCCTGTGGGCTCGTCCGCGAGCAGTATCGCCGGTCCGTTCACCACGGCCCTCGCTATGGCCACCCTCTGCTGCTCTCCTCCGGAGAGTTCCGAAGGCTTGTGCGACGCCCTGTCAGCAAGGCCCAGGAGACCGAGCAGCCCGGCGGCCTTCTGCGCCGCCTGCCTGCGGCTGCATCCGGCTATCATCGCGGGAATCATCACGTTCTCTTCCGCCGTGAACTCCGGGAGCAGGTGGTGGGCCTGGAACACGAAGCCTATCTTCCTGCCGCGGAAGTCGGCGAGGGCGTCCCTTCCGAGGCGCAGCACGTCGGTGCCGTCTATCTCGAGCGAGCCTCCGTCGGGAGTCGACAGAGTGCCGAGTATCTGCAGGAGGGTGGACTTTCCCGCGCCGGACGCCCCGACTATCGACACCACCTCGCCCTTGTCCGCGCAGAAATCTATGCCCTTCAGCACCTCCAGGCTGCCGAAGCTCTTGCGTATGTTTTCAGCCTTTATTATCATGATCCAAATATATTGCTTTTTCAGCAAATCACCTCTATCTTTGCGCCCTGACGATATGAGCGGGGTGTGGCGCAGTTGGCAGCGCATCTGGTTTGGGACCAGAGGGTCCTGTGTTCGAGTCACAGTACCCCGACTTTCTTTTGATGCAGGATGCGGTCAGGAGTCAAGATACTATGTGCGTTTGCAAGGCTTTTCCTGCGCCTGAAGGTGTCCGGGAAGGAGCACCTGCTTCCCGACAGGTATCCTTCGGTTTTCGTGTGCAACCACGGTTTCATTTACGGTCCCGTATCGGGTGTGGCCTATCTTCCGGTCGATTTCCGCCCGTGGATACACGATGTGATGCTCGATCCCGCCCTGGCGGAAAGGGAGCTGCACAAGTCCCTGCGCTTCATCCTCAGGATATTCGGCGACCGCCTCGGAGGAAAGATGCTGCATTCGCTTACGCGCCTCGTGTGCCGTACACTGAACTCGTTCGACCCCGTCCCGGTGGTCAGGGGCGCCTCGCGGAATCTGATGAACACCTTCCGGACCAGTCTGGAGGCGCTTATGGACGGCGACAACATACTGATCTTCCCCGAGAAACCGAGAGAGCTCGCGACCAATATCGACCCCGACGCCGAATACGACCCGTACAATCTCCGGAGCTTCTATACCGGCTTCGCCCATATCGGCAGGATGTATTTCGACGCCACGGGGAAGAACCTGCTGTTCTATCCCCTATATTCCGACAAGAAGCGGAGGCGTTTCATGATAGGGGAGCCGGTGGAGTACGACTCGTCCCTGGATCCGAGGGAAAGCAGGAAAAGGCTTTCGGCATGCCTGCAGGAAAGGATAGAGGAGATGTCGCGTCCGTAAGGCTCCTGCATGTATCCTGAAGGACCGGGGCGTTTTCAGAACAGGCCTACGAGCAGGGTCCAGACAAGGAAGCGGGCCGCCTTTCCGACGAGCAGCAGGAGTATGGTCCAGACCGCCTTGGTGCGGTAGAACCCGAGCGCGATCACGAACACGTCGCCTATGAACGGCACCCAAGCTATCAGAGCGAGCCATACGCCGTACCTGTCGACTTTCTCCTTCTGCCTCCGGAGGGTCTCCCGTTTGACATGGAACCACCTTTCGAGCCATTCCCAGCGCGCGAGCCTTCCCATGAAGTAGGTGATCACGCTCCCCAGCCAGTTGCCTGCCGTCGCGACGACGAAGCATGCGACGGGCTCGCCCATGGCCGCAAGCACGGCGATATATAGGGCGTCGGAGCTGAAAGGGACTATCGTTGCGGCGAGGATGTTGCCGAGAAACAGGCCGAGCAGGCCCCAGTTTTCGAGCCCGAACATCAGGAGTCGAGCTTCAGCACGGCCATGAACGCGCTCTGGGGCACCTGCACGGTACCTATCTGGCGCATGCGCTTCTTGCCTTCCTTCTGCTTCTCGAGCAGCTTGCGCTTACGGGTCACATCGCCTCCGTAGCACTTCGCGGTCACGTCCTTGCGCACCTGCTTCACAGTCTCGCGGGCTATTATCTTGGCCCCTATCGCCGCCTGAATCGGGATGTCGAACTGCTGTCTCGGGATGAGCTCCTTGAGCTTCACGCACATCCTGCGTCCGAGCTCATAGGCGTTGTCTTCGTGTATGAGCGTCGAGAGCGCGTCCGCAGGCTCTCCGTTGAGCAGTATGTCGAGCTTTACGAGCCTTGCGGGCCGGTAGCCGGTGATGTGGTAGTCGAACGAGGCGTAACCCTTCGAGATTGTCTTGAGCCTGTCGTAGAAGTCGAACACTATCTCCGAGAGGGGCATGTCGTAGTTCAGCTCGACCCTCTCGGCGGTGATGTAGTGCTGCCCAACGAGCGTCCCCCTGCGGTCGAGGCAGAGCTTCATTATCGGGCCGAAGAACTCCGACTTGGAGATTATCTGCGCCCGGATGTAGGGCTCCTCGATATGGTCGATGAGGGTCGCGGCGGGCAGCCCGGAAGGATTGTGCACGTCCATTACCGCTCCCTGGGTGGTGTAGACCTTGTACGATACGTTCGGCACCGTCGTGATCACGTCCATGTCGAATTCACGGAAGAGCCTCTCCTGCACGATCTCGAGGTGCAGCAGGCCGAGGAATCCGCAGCGGAATCCCGAGCCGAGCGC
>OHIY01001176.1_pt1 | contig 10740 bp, 12 predicted proteins | sample 1568351 | NCBI WGS metagenome assembly OHIY01 (sample SAMEA3879547, study PRJEB24766) | human gut metagenome | biome: human-associated habitat; feature: feces | place: USA | collected 1985/1987 | reverse complement strand
CGCAGACGGCCCCGCATTTCCCGGGCAAGGCTTTCCCCCAGATGGCGGGTCACCAGCGTCCGCTCCACCACCCGGGTGCCCAGCGCGTCGGCGGTCACGTTGCGGTTGCCCAGCCCCACCACCAGCGCGGTGCCCTCGCCGGGAGGGAGGAGGGCGCGAAGCTCTCGGGAGAGGCAGGCGGCGGCGCGGGGCAGGAGGGGCTCCTGCCGGGAGAGGAGGGGGCGGAGATCCACGGTGACGTAGGCTCCGGGGGGTCTGCCCAGGAGGGAGGCTCCGGCATCGGTGGCGACGCGGATGCGGGTGACGGGGCAGCCGCAGTGGAGGCTTTCCGTCCTGGTGACGCCGGTGCCGGGGGAAAAAATATCGCGGGAGGAGGACATCTCCTCGGCGGTCTCCACCGCCAGATCTGTGCGGGAAAGGGTCATAATAGTGGCTGATGCTCCCTTCTGAACACAAAATATTGTGGCTTTCCCGTAGCTTGACCGGGTGAAAGGCTTTTATACAAAAACTGTCGTGGAAATTGCAAAAAAGTCTTGCATTTTCCGGGCAAAGATGCTAAAATATCATCCTGCGTGGAAGTTTATCTTTTCACGGCAATCAAAATTCATGTCGGGGAGGTGTTTGGTTTGCCGAATATCAAGTCTGCTAAGAAGCGTGTTTTGGTGGCAGAGGCGAGAAATGCTCGCAACAAAGCCAATAAGTCCGCACTGAAGACTGCTATCAAGAAGTTCGAGGCTGCTGCCGTTGAAGGCAATCGCACCGAGGCCGAGGGCACTTACAAGGTGGCGGTCAAGGCGATCGACAAGGCGGCTGCTACGGGTCTGCTGCACAAGAACAATGCGGCCCACAAGAAGAGCGCGCTGACGCTGAAGCTGAACAACATTGGCTAATGACCAAACTCAACGGACATCCGAGAGGGTGTCCGTTTTGCTGTGCGGAGTTCCGGACAGACGCCAAAAGCACCGCCGGTGGGCGGTGCTTTTTCGTTTGCGCCGGGGGCTGTGCTTGCCCGTCACACGCCTTTGTACTTGCGGCGGGTGGCGAGTCCGCCCCGGATGTGACGCTGGGATTTGTTCTCGTCAAGGATCGCCTTTACCTGCGCGTACAGGACGCGGTCACACTGGGCAAGGCGTTCGGAGAGATCTTTATGTACGGTGGATTTGCTGACGCCGAATTTCTTGGCGGCGGCACGAACGGTCGTCCGGTTCTCTATCAGGTATTGGGCAAGCTCGCGGGCTCGCTGTTCCAAATCGTCTCGAATATGGCACCACTCCCATGCTGTTGTGGTTTATCTATATGGGGGCGGGCGGGGGAATATGACAGGGAAAGCTGTGGGGCACAGTCCTTTTGCGGACAGCGATGGCTGCCTTCGGGGGCGGGGAGGGAGAAATGCGGGAAATTCTTAACGGACACTTTATGCGGTATGGGGGTATAATTTGGCAGGATTGTAAGAGAACAAAAAAGTGAGGCGATACCGTGGATATTCATAAAGAATTGCTGGACGAGGGCGTGGACGCGGGGCTGCTGGACGAGGTGGCGCAGTTCCGGGCGGCGCATCCTCTGCTGCCGGAGGCGGCGCACCGTGTGCCGGCACCCCGGTACCTGTACTACGGCAAGGAGATCTGGGAGAGCGCGGCCGCCGCGCTGCTGTGCGGGCAGCACGTGCTGCTGGCGGGCCCGAAGGCCACCGGCAAAAACGTGCTGGCGGAGAATCTCGCCGCGCTGTTCGGCAGGCCGGTGTGGGACGTGTCCATGTATGTGAACGTGGACGCGGCGGCTCTCATCGGCACGGACACGCTGAAGGACGGTCAGGTGGTGTTCCGGGAGGGACCCATCTGCGCCTGCGCGCGGCTGGGAGGCTTCGGCGTGCTGGACGAGGTGAATATGGCGAAAAATGAGGCGTTGGCGGTGCTCCACGCCACGCTGGATCACCGGCGGGTCATCGACGTGCCGGGGTATGAGCGGATCGGGCTGGACGAGGCGGCGCGGTTCATCGGCACCATGAACTATGGCTACGCCGGGACGCGGGAGCTGAACGAGGCGTTGGTCAGCCGGTTCGTGGTGGTGGATATGCCGGTCATCTCCGATGAAAACCTGCAGAAGCTGCTGCGGAGGAGCTTCCCCACGCTGAAGGCGGAGTGGGCGAAGCAGCTGACGGAGCTGTTCCGCGACCTGCGCGTTAAGTGCGACAGCGGGGAGATCTCCACAAAGGCGTTGGATCTGCGGGGACTGCTGGCGTCGCTGCACCTGATCGAGAAGGGGATCCCCTCCGGGCGGGCGTTGGAGATGGGCATTATCAACAAGGCGTTTGAGCCCTTCGAGCGGCAGCTGGTGGCGGACGCCGTGTGGACGCGGGTGCCCAAGGACGCCACGCGGGACAAGCTGTTCGGGTAAGATGGACAGGCAGGACAGAGAGAGCCGCCGCGCCGAAAATCAGGTGTGGAACGGCTGGGGGCAGTACGGCAATCGTCCGGAGCTGGTGGTCATGGCACCGGACGGCGGCGCGGAGCTGTACGGGAACACGGTGCTGGGGCTGGCGGCGCGGTACTTCGATTTCGAGCGGTTCAAGCCCCTGCTGAACGAGCTGCACCGGGCGGCGGAGGAGGGACTGTACACCGATGTGTTCTTCCTCGTGCTGGAGGGGGCGGTGTTCGCCCGGGGCGCGGAGGAGCGTCCCGTGCTGCCGCAGCTGCGGCGGGAGTATGCCGCCCGCCTTCTGGAGACTGTGCCGGCGGCGGAGGGCATGACGGACGGCGCGCTGCGCCGGGCATGGGCGCAGTCGGTGCTGGGAAAGCCCGTGGAGGAATCGCGCATGACGCCGCTGCTGGAGGCGTTGGCATCTCCGCTCTGTCGCACGGAGGAGCAGGTCATCCGTCGGACGGAGGAGCTGCTGTATACCTACTTCCGGCGCGCCAGACGCAGTGCCGACGACCGGCAGTGGGCCGCCTGGGTCGGGCGGAAGCGGGATCGGAGCGGCGGCGTGCATTTCGTGCGCCCCAACGCCCTGCGGGCGTTGAGCCGCAACACCGGCGGCGGTGGAGGCGGCTTGCAGCACCAGACGCTGTGGGGCTTTTTGCAGGGGCGGACGCCGGAGCCTGTGCTGCGGCGGTATGTGGAGGACTGCTTCGGGCTGTCCATGCTGACGCCGGGGGAGCTGGACGAGGCGGAGCGGACGCTGTGCACCGGCGTGCATAAGAACTGCCGGCTGCATTTTACGAAGGGCGAGCCGCCCAAGCGTCCTCCCTGCCCGGAGGCGGCGTGGGACGCGGAGAGCTTCCGGAAGCAGCGGGCGAAGAACAGGGAATACTACAAGGCGCATCTTGTGGAAAACCGTCTGGCGATCCAGAGGCTGACCCAGAAGCTGCGGAATACGCTGCTGTTGCAGGAGGGGGACGAAGGCGACAGCGGGCGCGCCGGACGGCTGATGCCGGAGAAGGCGTGGCGGGCGGCGGCTCTGGACGACGGGAGGGTGTTCTCCCGTGCGGTGCCCCACGATCCGGGGGAGCTGTCGGTGGACATTCTGCTGGACGGGTCTGCGTCCCAGAACCGGCAGCAGGAGAAGCTGTCCACCCAGGCGTATCTCCTTGTGGAGAGCCTGACGCGGTGCCATATTCCCGTGCGGGTGACGGCGTTCTGCTCCGTCAGCGGATGCACGGTGCTGCGGATACTGCGGGATTACGGTCATCCGGAGCAGAACGAGGGGGTGCTGGACTACGTCGCCGCCGGGTGGAACCGGGACGGGCTGGCTCTGCGCGCTATGGGGTGGCTCATGGGGCGGCAGCGCAGCGAGCGGAGGCTGCTACTGGTGCTGTCCGACGCCAGTCCCAACGACGACCAGCGGATACCCAACGGGTGGGGCGGCTATGCCTACACCGGGAAGCGGGGCGTGGACGATTCCGCCGCCGAGGCGGGACAGCTGCGGCTGCACGGCGTGACGCCGGTGTGTCTGTTCACCGGCAGCGACCGGGAGGCGGACGATGCGCGGCGGATCTACGGCAAGGCGGTAGAGAAGCTGCCGGCGATCGGGTGGTTCGCAGACGTGGTGGGGCGGCTGATCGAGGGGGAGATCAGAGCAAAGGATGCATAGAAAAAGGACGCCGGGCAGGCGTCCTTTTTATTTTGTTTTCGTTCGCTGCGCGCCCGTGCAGGGCGGGGGATCATTCCTCCGTCTCGATGAGGCCGTAGCCGCCGTTGTTGCGCTGGTACACCACGCAGACGGTGTTATTGTCGATGTTGCGGAACACGTAGAAGGAGTGCCCCAGCAGGTTCATCTGCAAAATCGCCTCGTCGGTGGTCATGGGCTTGACGGAGAAGCGTTTCGTGCGGATAACGTCGAAATCCTCGTCCTCCACCACGTCGAACTCGGCGGGAACGGTGGACACCAGCGCGTCGGGACGCAGGTTCTTCGCCAGACGGGTCTTGTTCTTGCGGATGCGGCGGTCGATGAAGCTGACCGCCTCGTCAATGGCGCAGCGCATATCGCCGTCGGGATCCTCGGTCTGGGCGCGGAACAGCGTGCCGTTGGAGGCGCGGATGGTCAACTCCACCACGCAGCGGTTTTTCTTCTCCACAGCAAAGGTCACAAAGGCGTCTGCCTCCTCCGGGAAATACTTATCCAGCTTACTGATCTTCTTTTCGGCGTATTCCTTGATGGAGTCGTTGAGGGAGATCTTTTTGCAGGCGAATGTGAACTTCATAGTGTTTGCTCCTTTCCGTAACGGGTATCGGTGCAAGGGTCGGGGAGGGAGTTCCCTTTATCCTTGACTGATTATAGCAAATATAACCTGTGTTGAAAAGAGGGTTTGAAACGATTTGTGAAAAGTAAACAAATTTTTGGAGGATGTGACAAAAACGACACGGGTCGTCTTTTTTCGACAAAAGTCGGCAAAACCTCCTGTTTACAAGGGGGGCGGAGTGGTGTAGTATAGTGGTCGGAGGCTTTCCAATATCCCACCCGCTTGCGCCGCTCCCTATGGGGCGGCGTCTTTTTGCGTAAAAAAGCCTCCCCCGGTGAGGGGGAGGTAAGGGGGTCATTGCGTTTCCTCGGCGGAGGTCTGCTCCAGCAGCACCATTTCGCCCAGCACCACGTAGCGGTAGTTATTCGCCTCGTAGGAGCAGGTGCAGAGTGTCATAATCTGCCCGGTGGGGACGCCGCGTCCGGAGCGGAAGGTGGAGCTGTTGATAAAGCTCTGGAGCTGGTCGCTGGTGAGGGAGGTGCTGAATACCTCGTGGGTGCCGGGAACCACGATGCCTGCAAACACGTCCACCCGGTAGGTGCCCTTGTTGGTATACAGGAAGTAGTAGGGGTGGGCGTCGTAGTACCACTGCTGCTTGTAGTTGGAGATGGAGGCGAACATGGTGCCGTCGGACATATGGTGCCCGTAGAGCACGTTGTTCTGCCCGGAGAAGTCACTGGGCACGCGGGCATCCAGAAAGATGGTGCCGTAGACGCTGTAATTGCCGTACAGGTCGTGGTGGAGGTAGTATTCGTTGTTGCCGTCGTAGGCGATGGGATAGCTGATGGGGGTGCCGGGGCTGTACACGTAGCCGATGATGTCGTTGTAGTGGCTCTGCCACCAGCCGAGGTCGATGCCCACGGGGCCGCGCTGCCGCTCCACGGTCAGGCGGATCTGAGCCTTCAGGTCGGCGAAGGCGTCGGCGTCCGGCAGGGCGGCGGCGGTGATCAGCTCCGCCGCGGCGGGGACGGAGTGCAGGAAGGCGGTAAGCTCCGCAGGAGCCTCGCCGGAGACGGGCTGCGCCGGGGCGGCGTGGGCTGCCAGCAGGTACAGCGGTGCGCCGATCAGCAGCGACAGCACCGCAGCGATAATGCGGTTTTTCATAGACGGGGTTCCCTCTCTCTCTTTTGGGTAGGCTCGTAATGGGAATATTATACAGGGGGTAGAGGAAGTCGTCAAGGGGAAAGGGGCACAGGGGAGGAAGGACAAAAAAAAGAAAGCCCCGTGGGGCTTTCTTTTTTTGTTCAGCGGGCTTGGGCGCGGTCGTAGGAGACGACCACCCGGCGGTTGGGCTCCGTGCCCACGGAATAGGTGGTGACACCGGGAACCTCCTGCAGCGCGGCGTGGATCACATGACGCTCATAGGCGTTCATAGGCTCCAGCGTTACGCTGCGGCGGTACTTCTGCACCTTCGCCGCCACCTTGCGGGCAAGGCTCTCCAAGCTCTGCTCACGGCGGGCGCGGTAGTTCTCGGCGTCCATCTGGACGCGGATGCGCTTGTCCGCGCCGGTGTTGACGGCGTAGCTGGTCAGCTGCTGGATGGCGTCCAGCGTCTCGCCCCGGTGACCGATGAGCTGACCCATGTGCTCGCCCACCAGCACCACCTTATAGCGGCTCTTTTCCATCTCGTAGACCCGCACCTCGGCACTGCTGTCCATGTGCTCCAGCAGTCCGGAGACGAAGGCGACGATGCGCTTGGCGTTGTCGTCCTCGCACAGAGGCAGGTCGACGTCCGGCTCCACAGGGGCGGGACGCTCCCGCTTCTCCGGGCGGGGACGGTCGGCACGGGGAGCGCGCTCCGGCTGGGGACGCTCCTGACGGGGCTTCTCCGCCTTGGGGGCGGCGGCAGGGGCGGGCTTCTTCGCCGCGGCGGGCGTTTCGGGAATGATCTTGACCTCCGTCTCCGCAGGGGCAGCCATGTCCGCCTCCTCCGGGCCGTAGGTGATACGGATACGGGCGGGAGTGGCACCGATGCCAAGGAAACCGCTCTTGGCGCGCTCAAGGATGGAGACGGACACGTCGTCGCGCTCCATACCCAGCTGCTCAAGACCCTTTCGCAGCGCTTCCTCCTCAGTCTTGCCCGTTACGTCGATATAACTCATAGACAAAACTCCTTATTCGTCGTAATGATCCTCGCGGTAGGCGCGGCCTCTGGCGTAGGGACGGTTGCCCACCTTGCCGGCCTCCGTGGTGCCTTCGCTGTGGCTGCCGGCCTTTTTCTTCTTGGGCTGGGGCTGGCTCTGGGGCTTCTTGGCTCCCTTGCTCTCCTCCAGCTGGCGGTTGTAGTTCTCACGCGCCGCCTGCATTTTGGCGTAGCGCGCCTCGCGCTTCTGACGCTCCTTGTCCGTCTCCTCGCGATCCAGGATGGCGTTGAACTTCTTGTTCAGCAGCAGCTCCTGCAGGCAGGAGAAGGCGGCGTTGGCGATCCAGTAGACGCACAGGGCGGCGGGGAGGATGTAGCCCATCCAGACCGTCATCAGAGGCATCATGTACAGCATCGCCTTGGAAGAGCCGTTCATGTTGGCGTTGCCGTTGCTCTTCATGGAGATCTGGGTCATCAGGAATTGCAGAGCGGCGGAGATCAGAGGCATGATCATCAGACCGATGACCGCCCAGCCGCCGGAGGGGAACTGACCGAAGAGATCCTTGGGGACGTTGGAAAGGTCCATGCCAAGGAAGTGGTAGTTCAGGTCGATAAGACCGGGGAACTTGCCGTCAAACTCCGCCCAGTGCTCGTGGATGAACTTCGCCAGATAGATCTGGTCGTAGGCCGCAGCCTGTCCCGACGCGCCGGACACGTAGCCCAGAGACACCGCAAGCTCAGTGATCTTGGCGATGATCTCGTTGGACAGGGACATGAAGTAGCGCAGGGGGGTGCGGATGATGTAGTACAGGGCGATAAGGATGGGGAAGGGCAGGAAGGACCACAGGCAGCCGGACATGGGGTTGACACCCTCGCGGGCGTAGAGGTCGGCGATCTCCTGCTGCTGCTTCTCCTTGTTGTTGGCGTACCGCTTCTGGATCTCCTGCACCTTGCTGTTCATACGCCCCATGCGGAGCATACTCTTCTTACTTTTCAGCTGGAAGGGAAGGAGAACCAGCTTCACCATGAGGGTGAAGAGGATCAGCGCGATACCGTAGGAGCCTGTCCACGTGTAGAACAGGCGGGTGAGCCACGCGAACGGCACACAGATATAGTAGCCGAGCTGTGCAAACATATACTTTTTTTCCTCCGTTAGTTTTTGAGGCTCGCTGGGGTTCAGGGCACCGGGTCATACCAGCCGCCCTTGTGACGGTGGAAGGGATGGCAGCGCATAAATCGCTTCAATGCCAGCCAGCCGCCCTTTGCCGCACCGTATTTCTCGATCGCCTGCAGGGCGTACTGAGAGCAGGTGGGGATGTAGCGGCAGCTGGGGGGAAAGAGGGGGGAGATGGCGCGGCGGTAAAAGCGGATCAGCCGCAGGAGAAGTCGTTTCATACGTCCTCCCCCAGCAGTCCCAGCTCCGCAAGGCAGCGCAGGTACTGGCTCTCCAGCTTCTGGTAGGGCATGGCGGCGGCGCGGACACGCGCCACCATAATAATATCGTAGCCGGGCAGCATATCGCCCTTGTGCAGGCGGTACAGCTCCCGAAACCGGCGGCGGACACGGTTGCGGACCACGGCGTGGCCCAGCTTGGTGGAGACGGTGACGCCCAGGCGGCTCATGCCCTTTTTGTTTTTCAGGCAGTAGACCACCATGCCGCCGGTGACGGCTGACCGTCCCCTGCGGTATATGCGGCGGAAGTCGCCGTTTTGCTTCACCGTTACTCTTGCGTCCATTTTTCCCTCGTTTTCTCCTTGCAGCGCAGATACACCGATAGGGACGGGGAGCAAGTCCTCCGTCCCTCAGGGCATATCCTTATGTGCGATGCACCTTCCGTGACCTCAATGGGTCAGACGGGCACGACCCTTGGCACGACGGCGCGCCAGAACCTTGCGGCCGTTGCGGGTGGCCATTCTCTTGCGGAAGCCGTGCTCCTTGGAACGCTGACGCTTCTTGGGCTGATAGGTACGGAACATTGCATGACACCTCCATTTTTAAGATTATCCGGCGGGGACGGACGTCTCCCGCGCTTACTCGACAGCGGTAATTCAGAAAAAATCGCCGCCGCAGTAAACTTTTCCACCGTTGTTGCACAACTTTATGCAACAACGCGCAGAGAACATTATACAGACAGGAGGGGTGCCTGTCAATAAAAATTTCCTGAAAAGGACGGAAAGCCGCGGAAAAGGGTGGGAAGAAAACAGGAGGTTATATTAGAATAGGAGTAGACTTTTCCGGCGTTTTCTGGTATACTGTCTTGGGATATTTTGCGGCGGTACACCCCCCGCCATTTTATCGCGGGAAAAAGACACATCCCGCCGAAAGGGGAGCTTTCTTTTGAATTCTATGAGAGATCTTTGGGACAGCGTGCTGAAGCGGCTCAGCGGAGAGCTGTCGGACATCACCATTAAAACGTGGTTCGATGAGGTGACGGTGGTGACGATGGAGGATTCCGCCTTTGTGCTCCATTGCAGCAATACCTTTAAGAAGAGCACCATCGAGGCGCGGTTCCTGCCCCACATCAAGGCGGCGTTGCGGGATCTGTTCTCCACCGATTTAGAGGTGAAGATACTGGACGACCAGCAGCTGGCGGCGTACCACGGCGTGGCACCGGACAGACCGGGCGACCTGTCGGAGTCCGAGGCGTTCACCTTTGAGACGTATGTGGTGGGACCCCAGAACAAGCTGGCGTTCGCCGCGGCGAAGGCGGTGACGGAGAAGCCGGGAGAGAACTACAACCCGCTGTTCATCTACGGCGATTCCGGACTGGGAAAGACCCATCTGCTGTACGCCATCGCCAACGCGCTGCGGAAAAAGCGTCCCGAGGCGCGGATCGTATACGTCAAGGGCGACGACTTCACCAACGAGCTGATCGCCTCCATCCGGGAAAACAGAAATGCGGAGTTCCGGGAGAAGTACCGGCAGACGGATATTCTGCTGATGGACGATATTCAGTTCATCGCCGGCAAGATACAGACGCAGGAGGAGTTCTTCCACACGTTCAACACCCTGTACGAGTCGGGAAGGCAGATCGTGCTGACCTCCGACCGTCCTCCCAAGGAGATCACCCAGCTGGAGGACCGGCTGCGGACGCGGTTCGAGTGGGGTCTGATGGTGGACGTGGCTCCCCCGGACTTCGAGACGCGGTTCGCCATCGTGCAGAACAAAGCCGCCATGCTGGGGGTGAAGCTGCCCAACGAGGTGACGGACTACATCGCGGAGAACATCACCTCCAACGTGCGGCAGATCGAGGGCACTCTGAATAAGATACTCGCCTACCGCGACCTGCTGGACGACCAGGTGAACGAGGAGACCGTCAGCCGCGCCATTCGGGATATGCTGAAAAAGAGCAACGATTTCGCGCCCACGCCCAAGGTCATCGTGGGGTACATTTGCAGCTACTTCCACGTGGACGAGGACACGCTGCGGGGACAGAGCCGCAGCCGGGATGTGGTGGCGGCGCGGCAGATCGCCATTTATCTCATCCGGCGCATGACGTCCCTCAGTCTGAACGACATCGGCAAGGAGTTCGGCGACCGTGATCACTCCACCATCATGCACTCGCTGGAGAAGGTGGAGAGCCAGATGCGCTCCGACCCCGCCTTCGCCGAGAAGGTGAAGGAGATCACCTCCAACATCAACAGCAAGAAGTAAAAGGGAGAACGCCGGAAAAGCAGCGGGGTTTTCCGCTTTTCCTGTGGAATCCACGTGGATAAAAGGTGGAACAGGCAGAGACGGCGGGACTGTGTGGGAAAAGGGGGAGGTTTTCCAGATGGGGGAGTGGAGAAAAAAGGGAGGAAAGAAGCGGGGAGAGGGGGAATTTCCACGTTTTTTTCGCCTACTATTAAGACTACTGAAATAAAAGATTAGTTTATGATTTGATTTTGTAAGGTTGGATAAGTAAAAAGTATTATCAATGTT
>OHIY01001160.1_pt1 | contig 10876 bp, 3 predicted proteins | sample 1568351 | NCBI WGS metagenome assembly OHIY01 (sample SAMEA3879547, study PRJEB24766) | human gut metagenome | biome: human-associated habitat; feature: feces | place: USA | collected 1985/1987 | reverse complement strand
TTCCGATATTTTCTTTCTGATATTCGACATTTTTCTGCCAATTTTGCACATTTCCCTTCCAGCGATTCACCTGTCAGAAAAACACTTCGTATTCCCCTCAACGAAAAAACCTGCTGCTCCTCTGCCCGAAAGCAGGGGAACAACAGGTTCCTTATAATTTTTATTCAGAGAGTTTCCTGTAATGCTTATTCTTCAGTCGTATCTGCTTTTTCTGATACTTCCTCTGCGGCATCACTTTCTCCGGCTGTCTCTTCTGTATTTTCAAGATCAATCTCTTCGTTCAGATCCAGATCTGCATCTGTATCTAAATCTTCCAGGCTGATCTCATCATCAAGATCCAGTTCATCTTCCATCTTAATATCTGTGTTGAGTTTTACATCACGGTACTTCTTCATACCTGTTCCGGCAGGAATATGTTTACCGATGATAACGTTCTCTTTCAGACCAACCAGATGGTCAACTTTACCCTTGATAGCTGCTTCTGTCAGAACCTTTGTTGTCTCCTGGAAGGAAGCGGCTGACAGGAAGGATTCTGTTGCCAGAGAAGCCTTTGTGATACCAAGCATGATCTGCTCTCCGGTAGCCGGCTCTTTTCCTTCTGCAACAAGCTGCTCGTTTACTTCTTCGAAGTCAAGAACGTCTACCATTGTTCCAGGCAGGAACTCTGTATCACCCTTCTCTTCGATTCTGATCTTCTTCAGCATCTGACGAACGATAACCTCGATATGCTTATCGTTGATCTCAACACCCTGGAGACGGTATACACGCTGTACTTCCTGGAGCATATAATCCTGTGTTGCACGAAGTCCTTTGATTTTCAGGATATCATGTGGATTTACGCTACCTTCTGTAAGCTCATCTCCGGCTTCAAGCATAACGCCGTCCTGTACTTTGATACGTGATCCGTAAGGAATAAGATAGGATTTGGATTCTCCTGTCTCTTCGTTTGTAACGATAACCTCACGTTTCTTCTTTGTATCACTGAGTGTTGCACGTCCTGCGATCTCTGTGATGATGGCAAGTCCCTTAGGTCTTCTTGCCTCGAAAAGCTCCTCGACACGAGGAAGACCCTGTGTGATATCGTCACCGGCAACTCCACCATTATGGAATGTACGCATAGTAAGCTGTGTACCTGGTTCTCCGATTGACTGAGCGGCCATGATTCCGACTGCCTCACCAACCTGGACTGCCTCACCTGTTGCCATGTTCGCACCATAACATTTGGAGCATACACCGTTCTTACATTTACATGTAAGAATTGTACGGATCTTAACCTGCTCAAGAGGATTTCCGTTCTCGTCAACACCTTTCTTCATCACGCGCTCTGCACGACGAGGTGTAATCATATGGTTTGCTTTTACAAGGACGTTTCCGTCTTTATCTTTAAGATCCTCAGCAGCAAATCTTCCTGTGATACGATCCTGAAGGCTCTCAATCTCTTCATTTCCATCCATGAATGCAGATACATACATTCCCGGAATCGGCTGACCCGGTTTTGCACAATCTGCATCGTGAATGATAAGCTCCTGAGATACGTCTACAAGACGTCTTGTCAGGTAACCGGAATCGGCTGTACGAAGAGCTGTATCGGCCATTCCTTTTCGAGCTCCATGGGCAGACATGAAGTATTCCAGTACGTCAAGACCTTCACGGAAGTTTGACTTGATAGGCAACTCGATCGTACGACCTGTTGTATCAGCCATAAGTCCACGCATACCTGCAAGCTGTTTGATCTGCTTGTCAGATCCACGGGCTCCGGAATCTGCCATCATGAAGATGTTATTGTATTTATCAAGACCTGTCAGCAGTGCCTCTGTCAGTTTATCATCAGTTGCTTTCCATGTCTCAACAACTTCTTTGTAACGCTCTTCCTCTGTGATAAGACCACGTTTGTAGTTCTTTGTGATCTTGTCTACTGTATCCTGTGCTTCCTGCATCATCTGCGGTTTCTGCGGTGGTACAGTCATATCGGAAATGGATACGGTCATAGCAGCTCTGGTAGAGTACTTGTAACCGATAGCCTTAACATCATCCAGTACCTCTGCGGTCTTGGATGCTCCGTGGGTATTGATGACCTTCTCCAGGATCTGCTTCAACTGCTTCTTGCCTACGTGGAAGTCTACTTCCAGCTTCAGGAAGTTCTCGGGATCGCTTCTGTCTACGAATCCCAGATCCTGAGGCAGGATCTCATTGAAGATGAAACGTCCCAGAGTGGACTCTACCGTACCGGTAATGGTCTCGCCCTCTGCATTTACCTTGTGCATACGCACATGGATGCGGGAATGTAAGGTCAGCGCCTGGTTCTCATATGCCAGGATTGCTTCGTTTACGCTCTTGAAATACTTACCTTCGCCGATCGCACCGGGTCTCTCCTGGGTCAGATAGTAGATACCAAGTACCATATCCTGGGAAGGAACGGCTACGGGTCCACCATCGGAAGGCTTCAGTAAGTTGTTGGGAGACAGCAGCAGGAAACGACACTCTGCCTGTGCCTCCTGGGACAGAGGAAGATGTACAGCCATCTGGTCTCCATCGAAGTCCGCGTTGAATGCGGTACATACCAGGGGATGCAGCTTGATTGCCTTACCTTCTACCAGGATCGGCTCAAATGCCTGAATGCCCAGTCTGTGCAGTGTCGGCGCACGGTTCAGCATAACAGGATGTTCCTTGATAACCTCTTCCAGCACATCCCATACCTGTGTATCCAGCTTTTCTACCAGCTTCTTCGCATTCTTGATGTTCTGGCTGATTCCCTTGGCTACCAGTTCTTTCATTACGAAAGGCTTGAACAGTTCGATTGCCATTTCCTTCGGCAGACCACACTGATAGATCTTCAGTTCCGGTCCAACGACGATAACGGAACGTCCGGAGTAATCTACACGCTTACCTAACAGGTTCTGGCGGAAACGACCGGTCTTACCCTTTAACATATCGGACAGAGACTTCAGTGCTCTGTTACCGGGGCCGGTAACAGGACGTCCGCGTCTGCCGTTATCGATCAGAGCATCTACCGCTTCCTGCAGCATTCTCTTCTCGTTACGAACAATGATATCAGGAGCACCAAGCTCTAACAGTCTCTTCAGACGGTTATTACGGTTGATGATCCTTCTGTACAGATCATTCAGATCGGAGGTAGCAAAACGTCCGCCATCCAGCTGTACCATAGGACGCAGATCGGGAGGAATGACAGGAACCACATCCATGATCATCCACTCCGGCTTATTACCGGACTCACGGAAAGCTTCTACAACTTCCAGTCTCTTAATGATACGTGCACGCTTCTGACCGGAGGACTCCTTCAGACCGGTCTTCAGCTCTACTGCCTCTTTTTCCAGGTCAATGGCCTGCAGCAGCTCTTTGATAGCCTCTGCACCCATGCCTACACGGAACTTGTTGCCCCAGGTCTCTCTTGCATCCTGATATTCCTTCTCGGACAGCACTGCCTTGTATTCAAGGTTCGTGGTTCCCGGATCCAGAACGATATAGGAAGCGAAGTACAGAACCTTCTCCAGGATTCTGGGAGACAGATCCAGGATCAGGCCCATACGGCTGGGGATACCTTTGAAATACCAGATATGGGATACGGGAGCTGCAAGCTCGATATGTCCCATACGCTCTCTACGTACGCTGGCTTTGGTAACTTCTACACCACAACGGTCGCAGACAACGCCCTTATATCTGATCTTTTTATATTTACCGCAATGACATTCCCAGTCTTTGCTGGGTCCAAAGATTCTCTCACAGAACAGACCGTCTCTTTCGGGCTTCAGTGTTCTATAGTTGATCGTCTCGGGCTTTAATACCTCACCATGGGACCACTCCCGGATTTTCTCCGGGGAAGCTAATCCAATCTTGATGGCATCAAATGTCATAGGCTGATAGGTTGTTTCATTTTTTGTTTCTGACATTAATGGCACTCCCTTCTATACAAAGCATTAAAATTCATCATCACTGCCGTCAAAGCTATCATCGGTGTAATCATCGTCAACGTAATCGTCGTCCTCAGAGTTCACCAGCTCACCATTGTCATCAAATTCCTGTGACTGATAGCCCATCTCGCCAAGGGAGCTCTTGTCGTAATCGTCATCGTACTTACGATCACCTTCCATCTCATAACGGTAATCGGTATCGCCGTAATCGACAGTCTCCATGATCTCAACCTCGGTCTGATCCTCACGCAGCACTCTGACATCCAGACCCAGTGCCTGCAGTTCCTTTAACAGAACCTTGAAGGACTCGGGGATACCGGGCTCAGGGATATTGTCTCCCTTGATGATTGCTTCGTAAGTCTTCACACGTCCGATCACATCATCGGACTTCACAGTCAGAATCTCCTGCAGGGTGTAGGATGCGCCATACGCCTCCAGAGCCCATACTTCCATCTCTCCGAAACGCTGGCCGCCGAACTGGGCTTTACCACCCAGAGGCTGCTGTGTTACCAGGGAGTACGGTCCGGTAGAACGCGCATGGATCTTATCATCTACCAGATGATGCAGTTTCAGGTAATGCATGTGTCCGATCGTTACAGGGCCATCAAAGTATTCACCGGTTCTACCGTCACGAAGACGCACCTTACCGTCTCTGGAAATGGGAACACCCTTCCATACTCCTCTGTGATCTCTGTTCTCAGACAGATACTGCATAACCTCAGGAAGAAGCTCTTCACCATGCTTGCTGGTAAAGGTCTCTCCTGCCCAGGGCTTACCGTCTGCGGTAGTTTCCTGTCCCTTTTCTTTCCACTCTGCACTTTCTGCATCGTCGAAAGGAAGGTTTACATAATCGTTGGCAAGATCCAACGTATCCATAATATCTTTCTCGTTCGCACCATCGAAGACAGGTGTTGCCACATTGAATCCCAGAGCCTTGGCAGCCAGGGAAAGGTGGATCTCCAGGACCTGTCCGATATTCATACGGGAAGGCACGCCCAGAGGGTTCAGCACGATGTCCAGCGGCGTGCCGTCGGGCAGGAAGGGCATATCCTCCTGGGGCAGCACGCGGGAGACAACGCCCTTGTTGCCGTGGCGGCCTGCCATCTTGTCGCCCACCTGGATCTTGCGCCGCTGTGCGATATAGACGCGAACGACCTCATTCACGCCCGGCCCCAGCTCGTCGCCGTTCTCGCGGGTGAACACCTTCGCGTCCACCACGATACCGCTCTCGCCGTGGGGCACCTTCAGGGAGGTATCGCGAACCTCACGTGCCTTCTCGCCGAAGATGGCGCGCAGCAGCCGCTCCTCGGCGGTAAGATCCGTCTCGCCCTTGGGCGTGACCTTACCCACCAGAATGTCGCCGGCGTGTACCTCTGCGCCGATGCGGATGATGCCGCGCTCGTCCAGATCCTTCAGCGCGTCCTCGCCCACGTTGGAAATATCGCGGGTGATCTCCTCCGGCCCCAGCTTCGTGTCGCGGGCGTCGATCTCGTATTCCTCAATATGGATGGACGTGTACACGTCCTCCTTCACCAGCCGCTCGTTCAGCAGCACAGCGTCCTCGTAGTTATAGCCTTCCCACGTCATGAAGCCCACGAGGATGTTGCGTCCCAGCGCGATCTCGCCCTGATCGGTGGCGGGGCCATCCGCCAGCACGGTGGGATCGTCGCCGCCGTGGACGCGCTCGCCCACCGCCACGATGGGCTTCTGGTTGATGCAGGTGCCGTGGTTGGAGCGCAGGAACTTAATGAGCTTATAGTCCTTCGTCTCGCCGCTGTCGTACTTGACGGAGACGTTGGTGGCGTCCACCTTCGTCACCACGCCGTCGCCCTCGGCAAGCACCGCCACGGCGGAGTCCAGGCAGATCTTGTGCTCCATGCCGGTGCCCACGATGGGAGCCTCCGGACGCAGCAGGGGCACGGCCTGACGCTGCATGTTCGCGCCCATCAGCGCGCGGTTTGCGTCGTCGTTGGGCAGGAAGGGGATCATGGCGGTGGCGATGGACACCATCATGCGGGGAGATACGTCGATGTAGTCCACGCCGCTGCGGGGCACCTCCACGATCTCGTCCCGGTGGCGGCAGGTGATACGCTCGTTGGTCAGGCAGCCGTCCTTATCCACCGGCTCCGCCGCCTGTCCCACCACGTACTGATCCTCCACGTCCGCGGTCATATAGGTGATCTCGCTGGAGACGTGTCCCGTCTCGTGATCCACGGCGCGGAACGGGGCTTCGATGAAGCCGTACTCGTTGATCCGGGCATAGGTGGCAAGATAGGAGATCAGACCGATGTTGGGGCCTTCAGGCGTCTCAATAGGGCACATCCGCCCGTAGTGGGAGTAGTGCACGTCACGCACTTCCATGTTGGCGCGCTCGCGGCTCAGACCGCCGGGGCCCAGTGCGGAAAGACGACGCTTGTGGGTCAGCTCCGCCAGCGGGTTCGTCTGATCCATGAACTGGCTCAGGGGGCTGGAGCCGAAGAACTCCTTAATGGCCGCCGTCACAGGGCGGATATTGATCAGGCTCTGGGGCGTCACCACGTCCAGATCCTGAATGGTCATGCGCTCGCGGATGACGCGCTCCATGCGGCTGAAGCCGATGCGGAACTGGTTCTGCAGCAGCTCGCCCACGCAGCGCAGACGGCGGTTGCCCAGATGGTCGATGTCGTCCTTGTTCACCAGCCCGTGCGCCAGCGCGTTCATATAGTTGATGGACGCGAAAATATCGTCCACGATAATGTGCTTGGGCACCAGCTCATCGGCGTGCAGGCGGCACTGCTCGATCAACTCCTCACCCTTGTACTGTCCCAGCAGCTCCTGCAGCACGTCGTAGCGCACCCGCTCCTTAATGCCGCACTGCTCTCTCGGGTCGAAGTCCACATAGTGGCTCATGTCGCACATCTTGTTGGTGAAGATGCGGATGGTCTCCCCGCCGTCCAACGCCACGCTGATCTCGTACACACCCACGGTGTCCAGCAGCGTGCAGTCGTCGGCGGTCAGCACATGGCCGTCCTCGAACAGGATCTCGCCGGTGGCGGGATCGGCGACGGGCATCGCCAGCTTCTGCCCCTTGGCGCGGTACCAGAAGGTCAGCTTCTTGTTGAACTTATACCGGCCCACGGTGCTCAGATCATACCGCCGGGGGTCGAAGAACAGATTCTGCAGCAGCGTCTCGGCGGAATCCAGCGTAGGCGGCTCGCCGGGGCGCAGCTTGCGGTAGATCTCCAGCATGGCCTCCTCATAGGTCTTGCAGGTATCCTTCTCCAGCGTCGCCACAATGCGGCGGTCGTCGCCGAACCGCTCCATGATCTCCGCGTCGGTTTTCAGCCCCAGCGCGCGGATCAGGCAGGTGATGGGCAGCTTGCGGTTCTTGTCGATACGGACCCAGAACACCTCGCTGGTGTCCGTCTCATACTCCAGCCACGCACCGCGATAGGGGATCACCGTGCTGGTCAGCAGGGGCAGATCGGTCTTGAGGTCGATCTCCTTGCCGTAGTAGATGCCGGGGGAGCGGACGATCTGGCTGACCACCACGCGCTCCGCGCCGTTGATGACGAAGGTGCCGCCGTCGGTCATCAGCGGGAAATCGCCCATGAAGATCTCGGACTCCTTGATCTCGCCGGTCTCCTTGTTGTGCAGGCGCACCCGCACCTTCATGGGCGCGGCATACGTGGCGTCCCGCGCCTTGCACTCCTCCACGTCGTACTTGGGCTTCTCGTCCATGCTGTAATCAATGAAGCTCAGCTCCAGATTACCGGCATAGTCCTCAATAGAGGCTACGTCAACGAACACTTCCCGCAGTCCGATGTCCAAAAACCACTGGTAAGACTTCTTCTGGATCTCCAGCAGGTTGGGCATTGCCATGACTTCCTCGTGGCGGGCAAAGTTCTTTCGCAGGGTCTTGCCGTAGTACTTGTCTTTCGCCATCTCTACGATCACGCCTTTCTATTAGTTATTGAGCCGCCTCCGAACCGACGCGCCGTCGTCCGACCGGAAAATTTTCCGCCTTGCTTCACGAGGGCTCCCGCGGAGCACCGTGCCGCCGCACTTACCTCGTATCCCAAGGCAGGAAATCTTCTCACCCGGTCAACCGCACATCGCTTCGCCTCCGGCTCTCTGGTCGCTCAGATTGCTGTGCTTGGTCTTTGTTCCGGTATTTTCCCACGCTTCCTATGGTCGCTTCCCTCTCTCCGCCCGCCTCGTCTCCCTCGCCCGTCCGTCCTCCCTGCCCTCTGGGACACGGCGGCGGCTCGGACGGCTCGCCGCGACACGCCCGGAGCTGTTGGTTGATTTTCACCACAACCCCTTGTGTTTTCCCGGCGGAGATGGTATACTGCGTTTAGATGAAAGTGGGGGTATATCGCCCATGCTTCCAATATAAAGCAAGTCATTATACCAAATTTTTTCCACCTTGTCAATGGCTCCCCGCCATTTTCCCGGTGGATTTTTTATTCCCCTCTCCCCTGCAAAAACCACAGACAGAACGCCCAGGCACACCCCCGCCCTGACGACCAACCAACCACCCAAACAAGCAAAAAGACCGGCTCCGCCGGTCTTTTTGCTTGTTTTACCCTTATTTCCAGAAATCATCCCGCATCGCGCCGTAATTTCTCCGCTCGATCACCGTATGCCTGTCCCTCGTGGTGGAAGGGAACTCCAATTCCAACTGCTCCGCCATGGTGTCCAGCAGCCTCTGCCCCATCTCGCTGCCGTAGGTGCCGCGCAACGCCCGGTCATACCATGCCGCCAACTCGTCCTCGGTAACAACGCTCTGAATCTTGCTTTTCCAGCCGATCTGATTCAAAAGACTGATGATCAGCCCGCTTTCTGCCTGCTTGCAGACGATCACGATGCGGTCACTGCTGATGGAGTCCACAATATCCTCGGCAAGCTCCTCTGAAAGCGTAAGGTGCTTGATCTGTATGGCGGGTCCCCAGTTGCTGTACATATCCAGCCCTCGGTCTGCTGCGTTGGCTACGCCCACGCGGTAGACGTGTGCCGCGTCACTGTGGACAAGCTGCCCGCAGTCAATACACATCACCTTGCTGGCAAATTCTTCAAACTCCCGCAACACACCCAGCTTGTCCTCGCTGACGGACACCTCCACCTTGAGGTGCAGCTCATCGACGATCGTTTCAAACAGGGAGTAGACGATGATCTCATACACTTTGTCAAGGCTTCGGCGCAGCCCTGCCTCCTTCCAGAAGGAGTTTATCAAGCGGCGCATATCAAACGTCTCCGGCGTAGCCGTCGTGCAGTAGCGCAACGCCTCCTCTAACTGTGCTTGCCGTCAAAGCGGCTGTATATGTATGCCTCCACCGCGCCACCGGTACGCAGGTTCTCGCGTCCCAGCACCTCTAATGCCTCCGGCGGTACGGCATTCTTCTCAAACAGATTGTCTTGGTACTTGGCGGAGGAAGTGCACACCGTTCCCGACAGCTCCTTGGAAACACTGTCCCTCCATTTCTTGCTCCTCGCCCGATAAGTCTCCAGCTCCAGCAAATTCAGCGTTGGCTCCTCCGTTCTCTGTCGGTACAGTATCTCCGCTATCTGGATAGGTTTATAGAAATGTACGCGGCTCTTATCGAGCACCTTATCCAGCTTTTCCTTTGCTTCCTTCCGTGTCATTCCATCCTCCTCCCCATAATACGCCTGCAACGCCTGCACCATCTGCCGCGCCACCGCCTCGATCACCGGGACAGCTACCGAATTGCCGCACTGTTTCTTCACCTTGCCGTAAGGTAAAACGACTTTATAGGTATCGGGAAATCCTTGCAGCCGCAGCATTTCCCTCTCCGTGGGACGCCTCTCGTCGTTGATAAGAATATAGTTGGCAGAGGCACCCGCCCGCAGCGCGGAGGAATACAGGTGCGGTGTGATACTTCCGGATATATTCTCATGGGATATGTAGGGCTTGGGATAGTTTTTATCCTTCAGTCGCGCCAGCCGTGAATCGCGGATAATCTCTCTAACGTAGTATTTCGCGGCTGCTTTTTTTTCCAAAATATCGGGTAGGTGCTTCCTCTCCTCCTCCGGAACAGGCTTCGGAAATTCAAACGGCACATCCTCCCGAAACCCCACAATAATAATGCGTTCTCGCTTTTGGGGTACGCCGTAATCCAGTGCGTTCAGCACCTTGGCGTATACATGATACCCCAAGTGCTCCAAGTGCTCCCGAATAATACGGAATGTGTTTCCGCCGTCGTGTGCCATGAGATTGCGAACGTTTTCCAGCATAAAGGCTGGTGGCTGCTTCTCCCTCAAAATACGCTCGATCTCGAAAAACAGTGTGCCGCTCGTCTCGTTAGCGAAGCCTTCCCGCTTTCCGATGATGGAAAACGCTTGGCACGGAAAACCCGCCAGCAATATCTCGTGTTCTGGTATCTCCGATGCACTGATCTTCGTTATATCCCCGGAGGGATGCTCCCCAAAGTTCGCCTCATAGGTCTTGCAGGCATCCTCGTCAAATTCCGAGGAAAACACGCAGTGTCCTCCCACACGCTCAAAGCCGAGACGTATGCCGCCTATCCCCGCGAACAGGTCAATAAACCGAAACGAACTCCAATCCATCGAATGAAACTCCTAAACGTCAGTAGATTCTCTTCCGTCCCCCCTACTCCCTCCGCTCCAACGCCACCACGGATTCCACGTTCGCTGTGCCGGGGAACATATCCACGGCGGCGGCGCGGACGGCATCGTAGCCCTCCGCCGCGAACAGCTTCACGTCCCGCGCCAGCGTGGCAGGGTCACAGGAGACATACACGATCCGCTCCGGCTGCATCCCGGCGGCGTGGGAGATGACGCTCTCGTCCAGCCCCAGCCGCCGGGAGATGGCAAAGGCGTTGGACTTGCCGGGGATACCGATAAGCAGCCGGTAGGTGGGCCGCAAGGTCTCCACGTCAAACTCGCAGGAGGCGTTCTCCACCCCCGCCGTGGTCATGGCAAAGGTC
>OHIY01001150.1_pt1 | contig 10926 bp, 9 predicted proteins | sample 1568351 | NCBI WGS metagenome assembly OHIY01 (sample SAMEA3879547, study PRJEB24766) | human gut metagenome | biome: human-associated habitat; feature: feces | place: USA | collected 1985/1987 | reverse complement strand
ATCAGAAAGAGTAAATTGACAACGGTATGATTCAAAAGCATAATAAATATAAAAAAGTGCAGAATAAACAGGAGAAGATATATGTTTGCATCAATAGACGAAGCGGTTGAATACTGGAAGGACGAGCTGTCATATGTGGACGACGCAAAGGTGACAGGATATGTGGGAGGCTACCCGGTGGTGGAATTTACCATCAACAAAGCCGCCTGGGGACTTGTTAAGGACAAGAAGAAATTTGGAAGGATCGTAAGATCATCAGAGATGGAGGGCGGAATAGAAGTCGGTGTGTCGACATGCTTTTATCAGACGGCATCCCTGGAGTGGGAGCCACCTGTCCTCAGGGTGTGCGGATATCCTGAAGTGATCAACAGAATACTTGGCAAGGTAATGTAAGATTTACCGAGGAATGCCCCGGCGGATACATAAAAATGCATCCGCCGGGGTATTTTATTATACATGTAATGGGTTATGTAAGGAGGACGCATATGAACAGGGAGATACGTACGGATCTTGCGATAGAGCTCAGAGAAAATGTAGCCGACAGGAGAAATATGCCTGGGGTCAAGGTGAAGACGGTGGTGAATGAGGACAGGAGCATCAAGACCACCACCATAACGGTGCTGGATGAGATAGGGGAGAAAAATCTGGGAAAGGCAAAGGGACAATATATAACGATAGAGTGTTCCAAGCTTAAGGAATATGAGGAGTCCATACATGAACCTCTGAGGGCGGAGCTTGAGGGCAGACTCAGGGAGCTCATGGGGCATGCGGGAAATATACTGGTGGTCGGACTTGGCAACAGGCAGGTCACCCCGGATTCCATAGGCCCGCTGGTCATAGACAATCTGTATGTGACAAGGCACCTGGACACTCCGGGGAATCCAGATCTGGTCATGAGTGCCATATGTCCGGGAGTCATGGCACAGACCGGAATAGAGACTGTGGATATAGTCAGGGGAATATGCGATGAGATAGACGTGGAGATCGTGGTTGCAATAGACGCCCTGGCGGCCAGAAGCAGCAAGAGACTCGGATGCACCATCCAGCTCACGGATACAGGTATAAGCCCCGGCTCCGGTGTCGGCAACAACAGAAAGACACTGAGCTCAGACAACCTTGGCAGACGCGTGATCGCAGTCGGTGTTCCGACAGTCATCTCCGTTCCATCCATCATAGACGATTCGCTGGATGAGGTGGCTGATGCATTTAACGAGACCTACGGGCGCAGGATCATGAGGGAGTTCACGGAGAAGCAGAGATACCAGATAGCGTGCAATCTTCTGGACGAGGATATGGCGGATATGTTCGTGACCCCGAAAAATATAGACGAGCTAGTGCGCCGCATCAGCTTTACGATATCTGAGGCGATAAATGCCATAGCGATGTAGAGAAAAATACAGGGAATCATTTGGCACGTACACTCATATATTTGAATAATGGATAACAGAGGCCATAGCATATTCAAAAGGGGTGGAAATATATGTCGGACAGAAAGCTTCATACGAAGACTGTGTATATACTTGCGTGGGTGATTCTGGTGTGCGCGGGGATATTGATAAGGACAGGGATAGCTGATGATGTGTGGAAGCAGGTGTACCGTGGGATATATGGCAGCTCTTCAGGAGATGCAGGCGGGAGCATATACAGCCCCGGTGCGGCTGAGCCGGATGTGTACTGTTACATGGATTACTGGGAATCCCAGGTCAGGGAGGTGTGCGAGGAGGGCAGGACATACCAGACGGAGGATGCGGATTCCGAAGGCGAGGCATCATCGCAGGCGGAGACTTCAGAGACTTCTGCGCCTGCCAGCACTGAGACCACAGAAGCTACGCAGAGATCCGCTGATGCCAGGACAGTGTCGGCCATGGCGGATATAACGAGCTCTTATATAGGTATGGACGCAGATACACTCCTTTCATATTGTTATAACGCCACATACCCTAAGTGCGTCAAAAAAGACGAGCTGGATGCGGAAAATCTGCTCGGCAAAGATCTGTCGCTGGATATGGACACGGGCGGATACAAGGTTCTGATATATCACACCCACGGCTCTGAGGCATTTGCGGACTCAAGACCGGGCGAGGTTGACGACACGGTGATAGGACTTGGCAACCGCCTGGCGGAGATACTCACGGATACATATGGCATACCGGTGTACCACGACACCATGGCATATGACATGATGACAGGGGTTCTTGACAGGAACGCTTCCTATGATTATTCGAGGGAAGGTGTGTCACAGATACTTAAGGACAATCCTGAGATAGAGGTCATCATAGATCTCCACAGGGATGGTGTGCCGGATGACACACATCTGGTTACAGATGTGGATGGAAAGCCCACAGCACAGATCATGCTGTTAAATGGTATGTGCCGTGACGAGGATGGCAACGATGTGGACTATTGGAGCAATGACAACAAGGTCGACAACATGGCATTTGCACTTCAGACCTATCTGGCGGGCAGGGCAAATTACGGCGACATGATGCGCAAGATAAACATAAGTACGAGCCGGTACAACATGGATCTCATGCCGCACGCCATGCTGGCTGAGATAGGCGCACAGACTAACACGGTGGAGGAGGAATACAACGCCATCGAACCATTTGCCGCAATGCTTGCAAAGGTGCTTCTGAAGTGAGGATTAAGTGGCATATTGGCACTTGCAGTTATATGCTCATACATGTTATATTAACGTCAAATGCGAGTAAGACAAGTATAAGAATAAAAGAGCCTGCACATACAAGGCGCGGGACATAGATAAGGATGTGAAAACATGGAGCATTTAGACCAGTCAAAGATAAGAAATTTCTGTATAATAGCGCATATAGATCACGGTAAATCAACACTTGCCGACAGGATCATAGAGAAGACCGGAACTCTGACCAGCAGGGAGATGCAGAATCAGGTTCTTGACAATATGGATCTTGAGAGGGAGCGTGGAATCACCATCAAGGCACAGTGTGTCAGGATCGTGTACAATGCCAATGATGGACAGGAGTACATATTCAATCTCATAGACACTCCGGGACATGTGGATTTCAATTATGAGGTATCTCGAAGTCTGGCAGCCTGTGAGGGAGCCATACTTGTGGTTGATGCCGCACAGGGCATAGAGGCGCAGACCCTGGCGAATGTATACCTGGCGCTGGATCATGACCTTGATGTCATGCCAGTCATCAACAAGATAGACCTCCCGTCAGCAGATCCGGAGAGGGTCGTGAACGAGATCGAGGATGTAATTGGAATAGAGGCACAGGATGCCCCAAGGATATCGGCAAAGAATGGGATTAATATAGAAGAAGTGCTTGAACAGATCGTGAAGAAGGTGCCGGCACCGCATGGTGACCCTGAGGCTCCACTCAAGGCACTTATATTCGACAGTCTGTATGACTCCTACAAGGGAGTTATCATATTCTGCCGATTATTTGACGGCTGCGTGAAGAAGGGAACCACCATAAGGATGATGGCCACCGGAGCTGAGGCTGAGGTGGTTGAGGTCGGAATATTCGGAGCGGGAAGATTTGTACCATGTGATGAGCTGTCAGCCGGTATGGTTGGTTACATAACAGCCAGCCTTAAGAATGTACAGGATACCACAGTTGGAGATACAGTCACACAGGCGGACAGGCCATGTGACGAGGCACTTCCTGGATACAAGAAGGCACAGCCTATGGTATACTGCGGACTCTATCCTGCGGATGGAGCAAAGTATCCGGATCTCAGGGATGCCCTTGAGAAACTTCAGTTAAATGATGCGGCGCTCAGCTTTGAGCCGGAGACATCCATAGCATTGGGCTTTGGTTTCCGATGTGGTTTCCTTGGACTGCTTCACCTTGAGATAGTTCAGGAGCGACTGGAGAGGGAGTTCAATCTTGATCTGGTAACCACAGCGCCAGGCGTTGTATATAAGGTACATACCACAGATGGAAATGTGATAGAGCTCACCAATCCGTCGAATCTGCCGGATCCATCCACCATAGAGTACATGGAGGAGCCATTTGTCGATGCGGAGATCATGGTCACAACAGAGTATGTGGGTGCCATCATGCAGCTCTGCCAGGAGAGACGAGGCGTGTACAAGAGCATGGAGTACATGGAGGAGACAAGAGCGCTTCTCAAGTACGACCTCCCACTGAACGAGATCATATACGATTTCTTTGATGCACTTAAGTCGCGTTCAAGGGGCTATGCTTCATTTGACTATGAGATGAAGGGCTATGTCCGCTCAGAGCTTGTGAAGCTGGACATCCTTATCAATAAGGAAGAGGTCGATGCACTCTCATTTATCATACACAAGGATACAGCGTATGAAAGGGGCAGAAAGATGTGCGAGAAGCTCAAGGACGAGATCCCGAGACATCTGTTCGAGATCCCGATCCAGGCGGCCATAGGCGGCAAGGTAATAGCCCGCGAGACAGTCAAGGCCATGAGAAAGGATGTCCTTGCCAAGTGCTACGGCGGAGATATATCCAGAAAGAGAAAGCTCCTTGAAAAGCAGAAGGAAGGAAAGAAGCGAATGAGACAGGTGGGCAATGTGGAGATACCACAGAAGGCATTTATGTCTGTCTTGAAGCTTGATGAGGAATAGAAAAGACCGGGAACACAGTGACACGGTTATATTAAATAAGAAATAATAGAATCGTAGAAAAGCCGTTAATGAGAGCATTCTGACAGGAGCATTCTTAGTAGCGGCTTTTTTCATGCGGTGACGATATTTAAAATAAAAAGGAAGGATACTAATGATAGATATAATAAATACCGAAAATTCAGATCGGGATTTCGGCGATGCAAATAATGACGAAGTTTTAGAGTCATATGAGAAGAAGCCGCTCAGCATATACATACATATCCCATTCTGTGTGAAGAAATGTGCATACTGCGACTTCCTGTCATTTCCGGTGGGGGCAGCCTGCATGTCGGGATATGGAGTGTACCGTGAGAAATACATCGAAGCCCTGTGCGAGGAGCTGAAAAGCTACTCGTATCTGGCGGAGACACACAAGGTCAGGACAATATACATAGGAGGCGGAACCCCATCCATACTGGAGCCGGACGAGATCACACTTGTAATGACGACGGTGAGGAAGCTGTTCGATGTCGCAGAGGATGCGGAGATAAGCATAGAGGTAAATCCGGGCACCCTGACCAGCCGTAAGGCAGCAGAGTATATAGTAAATGGCATAAACAGGATGAGCATAGGCCTTCAGTCCGCACAGAAAAATGAGCTGGAAGCTCTGGGCAGGATACACAATTATGACCAGTTCCTCGCCGCATTTGACATGGCTAGGGAGGCCGGATTTCGCAATATAAATATAGACCTGATGTCAGACATACCGGGACAGACCATGAGGTCATATCTGGACACCCTTGACAAGGTATTAAGGTGTAAGCCGGAGCACATATCGTCCTACAGCCTCATAGTGGAGGACGGAACGCCTCTGGCAGCAGATGAGAACCTGCTGTCACAGATCCCGGATGAGGACGTGGACAGGCAGATGTACGACATAACAAATAAGCTCTTAGGCACCGGCGGCTACCACAGATACGAGATATCCAATTACGCCAAAGCTGGCTACGAGTGCAGACATAACATAGTCTACTGGACCCTCGGGGAATACATAGGAATCGGAATCGGAGCAGCGTCCTTCCTGTACGGCAGACGCTACACCAACACATCCAGTCTGGAAGACTACATAGACGGCATGGCAAGACACAGGGAGCTCATGACATTCGGAGATCACGTCGCAAATTCGGGTAAGGCAAGAGATATAATAGAACACATGCGCAATGTGGAAGAAGAACTTGACGCAGACAGGCTGATGGAGGAATATATGTTCCTCGGCCTGCGTATGATATCCGGTGTGAGTGCAGAAAAATTCAACGACTACTTTGGACACTCCATCTACGACATATACGGCTCCGTCATAGATAAATACAAGTCCACCGGCCACCTCGAAGACGACCACGGACTGATCCGCCTCACAAAAAAAGGCATCGACGTAAGCAACACGATTCTGGCGGACTTCTTAATAGAATAATACTGGCACGACCGTCCTTCAAAACATAAAAAAAACACAAAAACATTCGTTATTTTGTTGACAAAAGGGGGCGGCAGTGTTAGATTATGTTTAGTGGTTAGCACTCGAATATGTTGAGTGCTAATAAGACTAAAAGCAAAAAGGAATGAGAGTATGGAACTTGACGAGAGAAAAGTCAGAATTCTAAAAGCGATCGTTTCGAATTACCTGGAGACTGGAGAGCCCGTTGGATCGAGAACCATTTCCAAGCTGGCCGACATGAATGTCAGCCCGGCTACCATAAGAAATGAGATGTCAGATCTTGAGGATATGGGTTATATATGCCAGCCACATGCATCGGCAGGAAGAGTTCCAACAGATGCAGGTTACAGGTTTTATGTTGACAGCATCATGGCAGACAGGGATGAAGAGAAAGCAGAGGATCAGACAGAGCGAGAGAATCTGCTGAATAGAGTTGATAAGCTCGAGAAGCTTCTCAAGCAGGTGGCAAAGGTGCTTGCGACTAACACTCAGTACGCAACACTGGTTACGATGCCACAGTACAACAACACAGTAAAGTTCATCCAGTTGTCACAGGTTGATGAGACCACATTGCTGGCGGTCATCATGGTTGATGGCAATATAGTCAAGAATAAGCTGATCAAGACGACGTACAGCCTGAAGAATGAAGATATTTTAAAATTTAATATTCTGCTAAATACCTTCCTTCAGGGCGCGGCACTTCAGGATATCAATCTTGAACTTATACAGACCATGAAGGTTCAGGCAGGTGAATATGCAGAGATCCTTGAGACGATATTCCAGGGAATCATGGAGGCGATCCATGAGGCCGATGATCTCAAGGTTTATACCAGTGGAGCAACGAATGTACTCAAGTACCCTGAGCTGGCGAACACGTCATCCGCAGAGAAGCTGCTCGGAACACTGGAAGACATAGAGGACAAAGAAGAATTTGCAAAACATGTGGAGGATGTGATCCAGCAGGACAGCGACATACAGATCCTGATAGGACAGGAGAACAGCGATGAAAACCTGAAGGACTGCTCCCTTGTAACAGCAACATACAAGATGCCGGAGGGTGCAAAAGGAACGATAGGAATAATCGGACCGAAGAGGATGGATTACAAGAAAGTTGTGAGCATGCTCAAGGAACTCACCGGAGAGCTTGATGACATATTTAACAACAATGGATAGACAGATAAGATTATAACGATGAATAGGAGGATATGTAATGGCTGATAGCAATAACAGTACTGCATCCGACAAGAAGGTTAAGACAGAGCAGACAGCAGCCGAGACCATAGTTGGAGATGCTTCAGCAGAGATAAAGGATGGCGTTGAGTCAGAAGTCAAGGTCGATGAGACCGTTGACGTTCCGGAGGAGCAGGCAGAGGCTGCAAAGCCACAGCATGTTGCAAAGGAGAACAGACGTGGAGGCAAGGCTCTCCGTGAGGAGAACGAGAAGCTCAAGGAACGCTGCAAGGATGCAGAGACAAAGTACACAAGACTTCTTGCGGAGTGTGAGAACATCCGCCAGAGAAATGAAAAAGAGTCAGGCAAATTGTACGACATAGGTGCAAAGGGAGTTCTTGAGAAGCTCCTTCCTGTGGTAGACAATTTTGAGAGAGCAATGGCAGCCATTCCTGATGAGGATAAGGACAGACCATTCGAGTCGGGAGTTGCAAATATATATAAGCAGCTTATGACGTCATTGGAAAGCATAGGTGTAAAGCCTATGGATTGCGCCGGGGAACAGTTTGATCCTACATTCCACAATGCAGTGATGCATGTAGAGGATGACAACTACGAAGAGAATGTAATCGTTGAAGAGATGCAGAAGGGTTACATGTACAAGGATCAGGTGCTCAGATTTAGCATGGTAAAGGTAGCAAATTAAACTTCATAAGAAGGACCCACGGAGTGGGAGATTTCTTAATATTGTAAATTTTTTTTCTAGGAGGAAAAGACAATGGGTAAGATTATAGGTATTGACTTAGGTACAACAAATTCATGTGTAGCAGTTATGGAAGGTGGTAAGCCTGTAGTTATAGCTAACTCAGAGGGTATGAGAACAACACCTTCAGTAGTAGGTTTCCTGAAGACAGGAGAGAGAGTAGTAGGTGAGCCTGCAAAGCGTCAGGCAGTTACAAACGCAGATAAGACAATTTCATCTATCAAGCGTCACATGGGATCAGATTACAGAGTAGAGATAGATGGCAAGAAGTATTCACCACAGGAGATTTCAGCAATGATCCTTCAGAAGCTGAAGTCAGATGCAGAGGGATACTTAGGAGAGAAGGTTACAGAGGCAGTTATCACAGTTCCTGCTTACTTCTCAGATGGACAGAGACAGGCAACAAAGGATGCCGGTAAGATCGCAGGTCTTGATGTAAAACGTATCATCAACGAGCCTACAGCAGCAGCATTAGCTTATGGACTTGACAATGAAAAAGAGCAGAAGATCATGGTTTACGACTTAGGTGGTGGTACATTCGATGTTTCCATTATCGAGATCGGTGACGGTGTTATCGAAGTATTATCTACATCCGGTAACAACAGACTTGGTGGAGATGATTTCGACCAGAAGATTACAGACTGGATGTTAGACGAGTTTAAGAAAGCAGAAGGCGTAGACTTATCTACTGATAAGATGGCACTTCAGAGATTAAAAGAAGCAGCAGAGAAAGCAAAGAAAGAGTTATCCTCTGCAACAACAACAAACATCAACCTTCCGTTCATCACAGCAACAGCTGAAGGACCGAAGCATTTCGATATGAACCTTACAAGAGCTAAATTTGATGAACTGACAAGAGATCTTGTAGAGAAGACACAGGAGCCGGTAAGACGTGCACTTTCTGATGCAGGACTTACAGCAGCAGACCTTGACAAGGTACTTCTTGTCGGTGGTTCAACCCGTATCATAGCAGTACAGGAAGAGGTTAAGAGACTTACAGGTAAGGAGCCATTCAAGGGAATCAACCCTGATGAGTGTGTTGCTATCGGTGCTTGTATCCAGGGTGGTAAGCTTGCCGGAGATGCCGGTGCAGGCGAGATCCTTCTTCTGGATGTTACACCACTTACACTTTCAATCGAGACAATGGGTGGTATAGCTACTCACCTTATCGAGAGAAATACAACAATCCCTACAAAGAAGAGCCAGATCTTCTCAACAGCACAGGATAATCAGGATGCCGTTGATATCAACGTAGTACAGGGTGAGAGACAGTTCGCAAAGGACAACAAGAGTCTTGGCAGATTCAGACTTGATGGTATCGCTCCAGCAAGACGTGGAGTTCCACAGATCGAGGTTACATTCGATATCGATGCAAATGGTATCGTAAATGTATCAGCAAAGGATCTCGGAACAGGAAGAGAGCAGCACATTACTATCACATCAGGAACATCACTTTCAGATGATGATATCGATAGAGCAGTTAGGGAAGCAGCAGAGTACGAGGCTCAGGATAAGAAGCGTAAGGAAGGCATCGAGGCAAGAAATGAGGCAGATGCACTTGCATTCCAGACAGAGAAGGCACTCGGCGAGGTAGGAGATAAGCTTTCAGATTCTGACAAGGCTGGCGTAAAGGCAGATCTTGACTCCTTAAGAGCAGCAATAGACAGCACAGATGCAGAGAATATGAGCGATGCAGATGTAGATAAGATCAAGGCTGCAAAGGATAAGCTGATGGAGAGCGCACAGAACCTGTTCTCAAAGCTCTATGAGCAGAACGGTCCTGGAGCAAACGCAGGAACAGGTGCAGGCACACCTGATTACTCAGATGGCGATGTTGTAGATGGAGATTTCACAGAGGTTTAATATATAGAGGATGAAAGGTAAAGGCTATGGCAGAGACAAAGACCGATTATTATGAAGTCCTTGGTGTAACCAAGGGAGCCTCTGAAGCCGAGATCAAAAGGGCATACCGAGTGGTAGCAAAAAAATACCACCCGGATATGAACCCTGGTGATGAAGAGGCTGCAGAGAAATTCAAAGAAGCAGCTGAAGCTTATTCAGTCCTCAGTGACCCTGAGAAACGTGCAAAGTATGATCAGTTTGGCCATGCAGCATTCGACCAGAACGGCGGCGGTGCCGACGGATTTGGTGGATTTGACTTCGCAGACATGGGAGATATCTTTGGAGATATATTCGGAGATATGTTCGGTGGCGCAAGCCGTCAGAGAAATACAAATGGCCCTATGAAGGGCGCAAACATCAAGACCACCATCAGAGTAGCCTTTGAGGAGGCTATATTCGGAACCCAGAAGGAGCTTGAGCTCCCACTGAAGGATGAGTGTGATGTATGTAAGGGAACCGGTTCACAGCCGGGACACCAGCCGGAGGTCTGCGGCAAGTGCGGCGGTAAGGGCCAGATAGTGACAACACAGCAGTCACTTTTTGGAGTTGTACGTAATGTTCAGACATGTCCTGATTGTAGTGGATCTGGTAAGATCATCAGATACAAGTGCAGCAACTGTGCAGGAACAGGATATGTAAAGAGCAGAAAGAAGATACAGATAGCTATTCCACCAGGAGTAGACAATGGTACTAACATCCGAATCAAAGGAAAGGGTGAGCCTGGTATTAACGGCGGCGAGTGGGGTGATCTTCTTGTTGAGGTTGCAGTATCACAGCATCCGATCTTTAGACGTCAGGACTACGATATTTTCTCAACAGTGCCAGTATCTTTTGTACAGGCTGCGCTTGGTGCAACGATTAGAATTGATACAATTGACGGTCAGGTGGAGTATGAGCTTAAAGCAGGAACTCAGCGAGTACATTATCACGAAAGAACTGCGGCGTCACTTTGCCACGTTCTTTGATAACTACGTCAAGGCGATTGATACCCCGACCGATAAGATCGGCGTCTGGATTTCCGGCTTCTTT
>OHIY01001149.1_pt1 | contig 10929 bp, 10 predicted proteins | sample 1568351 | NCBI WGS metagenome assembly OHIY01 (sample SAMEA3879547, study PRJEB24766) | human gut metagenome | biome: human-associated habitat; feature: feces | place: USA | collected 1985/1987 | reverse complement strand
AGTTCTTCCCGGCCAATCCCGTAAGCAAGCTCGATGTGCTGAATGCATGGCAGAAAGCACAGGAGCTCAAGCAGAATGCCTGAGCAGCCCTAAACCAACCCCCACTTGGCCTGTAAACCGCAATGCGGGCTGAGTGTTCCAAAATTCCCAAAGTACAGAAGCGCTTCATCCTCTCCCGGATGAGGCGCTTCTGTGCTTTCCGGAACTTTTTTTCCCGGCACCCCTTGCATCCCGCCCGCCGGTGCGGTATGCTTAACCAATAGAGCATTGCAGAGGGAGGGAGACCCCGGATGGACATGGAAGAGATCCGCTACCTGTTGGGCGGCACGGTATTCGCGCGGGCCAAGGCCTACACGGACCGGATACAGGATCTGAACTGCGAAGTGGCCGGGAACGGCGTGCGCCACCTGAGCGCCGACGTGCGCGGCGGCGGGCGGAGCCTGTACCAGACCCAGGTCTGGCTGCGGGAAAACGGCAGCTTTGTCAGCGCCAGCTGCTCCTGCCCTTACAACGAAAACGGCGAGGGGCCCTGCTGCAAGCACATCGGCGCGCTGCTGATGTGGGACAGCGAGAGTCAGGGCCTTTCCGGCAGAGCGCCGCAAAAGCCCTCGGAGAGCCCGGAGAGCATCCCGGGCGTGGTGCGGGGCACGGCCAGCCTGCAAACGCCCCAGCCTGAGGAGCCGCCCCGCAGGGACAGCTATGCCTCCAGCCTGGAAATGCTGTTCGGCAAGAAGTGGCGGGGCGAGGAACCGGAATCTGACTACGAGGCACGGCGGCTGCTCCGGGCCTATCAGGAGGGAGCACTGGCCGAGGTGGACGGCGTGACCGGCCACGCAGAGCTGCGCCCCCACGCCGCAGAGCTGGAACCGGAGCTGACCCTGCTGCCCGGGGAGCTGCCCTGGCTGCGGCTGCGCATCTCGGCAGACGGCGGGCGGCAGTATGTGGTAAAGAGCATCCCGGACCTGCTGCGGGCCGTGGAGAAGCACGGCTTCATCAGTTACGGCAAGGCGCTGGAATTCCAGCACAGCTGGGAGGCCTTTGCCCCGGAGGCACAGCAGCTGCTCCGCCTGCTGCGGCGGCAGCTCAGCGCAAAGGAAGGAGCCGAGGCGGCCCTGCGCAGCTACGGCAATGCGCCCCGCAGCGGGCCTGCCGGGGGCATCCCGCTGAACGGCGAGATCTTTGACGGTCTGGTGGCCCTCTATGCCCCCACCGGCAATCTGGGCGGCTACACCCTCAAGACCGGCATCCCGGCCCTGACCATGCGGGTGGAAAAGCGCCGGGGCGGCGTGGAGGTGTCCGTGACCCCCGCGTTGGGATGGAAAACGGGTTTAGACAACGACTATTTATACAGTGAGGATACGATTTGGCAGCTGGACCGGGCCGAAAGCGCCCGGATGCGGCCCGCCCTTGAGGCGCTGTGCGGCAAGAGCCTGTTCTTTACCACCGGGGATGCCACCGCCTTTTGCAGCTACGTCCTGCCGGAGCTGGGCAGCAGGGTGACCATTGAGGACCCCGAACGCCTGCTGCTGAATCAGATCCCGCTGGAGCCGGTGGTGCAGTTTTACCTTGACGCGCCCACGCGGGAAACGGTGCGGGCGCACCTTGAATTTTTGTACGGCGAGGACCGCGTCACGCCGGAGGAGCCGGGGCCTGCCGGTCTGCTGCGGGATGCCCGCGCCGAACAGCGGGCCGGGCGGCTGCTGGGGCGGTATCTGGAGCCGGGGCCGGACACCATGGGCAACGGCCTTGCCGCCCACTACGATGCCTATGAGGAGGATGAAGTCTACCGCTTCCTCGATGAGGGCATCCCGGCCCTGCTGGCTGAGGGCGAGGTCTACCTGACCGATGCCTTCCGCAGTATGCAGGCCGCACCGCCGAAGATCTCGGTGGGGGTGTCGGTGCACGGCAGCGTGCTCGACCTGGAGGTGGACACGGGGGAGTTCCCGGTGGGAGAGCTGAAAGCCCTGCTGAGATCGCTCCACCAGAAAAAGCGCTACCACCGCCTGCGCGATGGCCGTCTGCTCCGGCTGGACGATTCCATGGAGGTGCTGGACGAGCTGAACGAGACGCTGGAGCTTTCCGGGGCCAAACTGGGCCAGGCCCACGCCCGGCTGCCCCTGTACCGGGCCCCCAGTCTGGACTGGGCGCTTTCGGGGCAGAACGGCATCCGCTTCAACCGGGACGATGCCTTCCGCCAGCTCAGCCGGAGCTTCCACGCGGTAAAGGACAGCGAGTATACACCGCCTGCGTCTCTACAAAAAGTTTTGCGAAAATACCAGCGGGACGGCTACCGCTGGCTCCGCACGCTGGATGGCTACGGCATGGGCGGCATCCTTGCGGATGATATGGGTCTGGGCAAGACGGTGCAGGTGCTCAGCTATCTGCTGGCCCTCCGGGAGGAGGGTGGGAACTCCCTGCCCAGCCTCATCGTCTGCCCGGCCTCGCTGGTGCTGAACTGGGCCGAGGAATGCCAGAAGTTCACGCCGGAGCTGAACTGTGTTGTGGTGGACGGGGATGCCGCCCACCGGGCCCAGCTGGCCGAGCAGTGGGACGGGGCCGACGTGGTGGTGACCAGCTACGACCTGCTCCGCCGCGACGAGACCCTGTACGAGAGCCAGAAATTCTACGCCTGCATCCTGGACGAGGCCCAGGCCATCAAGAACCACACCACCCAGAAATACAAGGCAGTGTGCGGGGTGAACAGCCGTGTCCGCTTTGCACTGACCGGCACCCCCGTGGAGAACCGCCTGGGCGAGCTGTGGAGCATCTTCTCCTTCCTGATGCCGGGCTACCTGCCGCCCTACAAGAGCTTCTGCAGCCGGTTTGAAAAGCCCATCACGCAGGAAAATGACCCGGCGGCGGTGCGGCGGCTGAACCAGCTCACCGGGCCGTTCATCCTGCGCCGGATGAAGTCCGAGGTGCTGAAGGAGCTGCCCCCCAAGACAGAGAACGTCTACCGCATCGAGCTGGAGGAGGAGCAGCGCAAGCTCTACCTTGCCGCCGTGGTGGATGCCCGGGAGAAGCTGCGGGCCGCCAAGCCCGAGGACAAGATGGCGGTGTTCGCTGTCCTCATGCGGCTGCGGGAGATCTGCTGCGACCCCCGGCTCATTGCCGACAACTGGACAGGCGGCAGCGCCAAGCTGGATGCCTGCATCGAGCTGGTCACCAGTGCCGTGGAGAGTGGGCACCGCATCCTGCTGTTCAGCCAGTTCACCTCCATGCTTGAACTGCTGGCCAAGCGGCTGGACGCGGAGGGTGTGAGCCACTTCACCCTGCAGGGCTCCACCCCCAAGCCGGTGCGTGCCGAGCTGGTGCGCCGCTTCAACGGCGGTGAGGCCAGCGTGTTTCTGATCTCCCTGCGGGCAGGCGGCACCGGCCTGAACCTGACCGCCGCCGATATCGTCATCCACTACGACCCGTGGTGGAACGTGGCGGCTCAGAATCAGGCCACCGACCGTGCCTACCGCATCGGCCAGCAGAACCCGGTGCAGGTGTACAAGCTCATCGCCCAGGACACCATTGAGGAAAAGATCGTGGAGCTGCAGCAGGCCAAGCAGGATCTGGCCGAGACCGTCACCGGTAGCGCGGATGGTGCCATCCTGCGCATGAAGCCGGAGGAGCTGCTGAATTTGTTGGAGGGAACCGAATGATGCAATACGCCCTATTTGCCCGGCCTGTCGTGACCATTTACGACCTGCCCCAGACCACCAAACAGAGCGAGGCGGGCCTTGTTTCCACCATCGGGGACGAGGGCCTGTACGGTCAGGCCTGTCAGGTGCGCACCGCCCCCGGCGGCGTGACCGCCGAGGGAGTGCCCCTCTCCCCGGAGGTGGCCGAGGTGATCACCTTTTACGGCTACCATGGCTTTGTCCGGCGGGATGCGCTGAAATTTGTCAGCGAGGATGCGCTGCGGGCCTACCTGCCCCAGCCGCTGGTGCTGGTGGGCCGTGCCACCGATGTGCTCAGCCTGCCCAAGGTGCAGGGGGTGCGGATGCTGGAGCTGGAGCGGGGCTGCCTGCTCTGCCGCCTGCCCGAACCGCCCGAGGAAGCCGAGGCCCACACCGGCTGGGCCAGGGTGGCCCTGCTGGATGGCCGCACCGGCTATGTCCGGGACGTGGCGCTGGAGCCGGTGCGGTTTGAGATGACCGCAGTATTCTCCCAGCGGGAGGGGCTGGCCTTTGATGACGCGCTGGCCGAGGCCCGGAAGATTACCGCCGGGGAGCTGGTGCCGCAGGCGCTGCAGGTGTGGTACGACGGCAGCGAGGAAGCGTTCCGGGATGCCGTCTGCGCGCAGGCGAAAAAGTATCTGGGCACCGAGTACCGCTGGGGCGGCAAATCGGGCCGGGGCATTGATTGTTCCGGCCTTGTCAGCAGCGCCTATATGCAGTGCGGCGTGCTCATCTACCGGGATGCCAGGATCGTGGAGGGCTGGCCCATGCACCAGATCCCCTTTGCAGACAAAAAGCGGGGCGATGCCCTCTATTTCCCCGGCCATATCGCCCTTTACCTCGGCGAGGGCCGCTACATCCACTCCACCGGCGCGTCCGCCAGCGGTGGCGTGGTCATCAACAGCCTTGACCCCGCCGACCCGCTGTACCGGGAAGATCTGGTCAAGAGTCTGTATGCGGTGGGGAGTGTGTTCTGAAGGTGAAACCCCACCGTCATTGCTTCGCAATGCCACCGCCCCTAGTAGGGGCGGCCTTGGCAAAAAGGAAAGGCTTTCCGCCATGCCAAGGGCCCCACTATTAGGGGGGCTGGCACGCGAAGCGTGACTGGGGGGTTAACCCCGCCAGCTGCTGCGAAGGGGCAGCATCCCGGAGAGGCTTGACATAGAAGCTGTTAAGAAAGGACATGAACCATGAAAGTCTTTGATCTACATTGTGACACCCTGAGCGAGCTGCGGCGCGCGGAGATGCGGGGCGACGGGCAGACCTTTGCCCACAACAACGGCCACATCGATCTGGAAAAGCTGGAGAAGGGCGACTACATGCTCCAGTGCTTTGCCGCCTTTGTGAATCTGGCCGACCCCACCCCGGGCGCGGACCCGCTGGTGACGGCGCTGGAAGAGATCGACGTGTTCAAGCGGATGATGGAGCGGTATTCCGACAGGATCGCCCCTGTCTACCGCCCCGAGGATATCCGCAAAAACGCCGAGGCGGGCAAGATCAGCGGAATGCTGACCATTGAGGAGGCCGGCTGCTGCAAGGGCAGTCTGGGCGTGCTGCGCCGGATGTACGAGCTGGGCGTGCGGATGATGACCCTGACCTGGAACCACGAGAACGAGCTGGCCAGCCCCAACGTGGTGCCCGGCAACGGCCCCATCTGGCCCTGTATGCCCAACACTGAGACCGGCCTGAAGGAGAAGGGCTTCGAGTTCCTGGCCGAGATGGAGCGCCTGCACATCATTGCCGATGTGAGCCACCTGTCCGATAAAGGCTTCTGGGACATTGCGGAGCACAGCACCCGCCCCTTTGCGGCCAGTCACTCCAACTGCCGCGCCCTGGCCCCCCACTGCCGCAACCTGACCGATGAGATGATACGGGTCATGGCGGAAAAAGGCGGTCTGGTGGGCCTGAACTACTGCGCGGGCTTTCTGGATGACCAGCCCAGCCCCGACCTGTGCCGCAGCACCACGGCCCTGATGGCCAAACACGCCGCCCATTTCAAGCAGGTGGGCGGCATTGAGATCATCGGTCTGGGCAGTGACTTTGACGGCATCGGCGGCAAGCTGGAACTGAGCGACTGCTCCAAAATGCCCCTGCTGGCCGATGCCCTGCGGAAAGAGGGCTTCACCGAGGATGAGGTGGAAGCCATCTTCTTCCGCAACGCACAGCGTTTCTTTGAAAACAACTTGTAATCACCGTTAGTATCAAAAGATTCATTGAATTCATTGAAATCATTGCTCATCATTGCACTAGAATCAATGAGAACCAATGAAATCAATGTTTTCAATGATAATTATGTCTTAACGGTAAGAATGAAGTATAACGGAAAGTATAGAAAAGTTGAGGGATTCCAGATGGATCAGAATATGACATTGGAAAAGCGCATTGCCGCCGAGCTCTATTCCTATCAGGGCAAGATGAGCGTTTTTGTGGATGACCTGCGCGGCAGCACGGTGGAGATCGGTGCCGACGAGGAGTTCGAGACGGCCTCCACCATCAAGGCGTTCATTCTGGCGGTGCTGTATCTGCAGGCCAGCCGGGGCAGGGCTGACCTGGAAGAGGAGATCACCTACGAGGCCAGCCAGTTCGTGGACGGCTCCGGAATGCTCCGGGCCCTGGGCGTGGGGGCAAAGCTCAAGGTGAAGGACACCGCCACCATGATGATCATCTGCTCGGACAACATCGCCACCAATATGATCATCGATTACCTGGGGCTGGACACCATCAATGCCTGCATCCGGGAATTGGGCTTTGGGCACACCGTCCTGCACAACCCCCTCCACTTTGACCGCTACGATAAGCTGGGCACCACCACGCCCCGGGACTACGCCGCCCTGTTTGCGCAGGTGGCAAAGGGCACGCTGGTCAGCAAAGAAGCCAGCGCCGCCATGCTGGGCATCTTCCGCCAGCAGCACTACAACACCATGCTGACCCACGATTTCCCCCAGTTCTATCTGGACTGCGAGGAGACCGGTGAGCCGGAGCTTCTCTGGGTGGCCAGCAAGAGCGGCAGCATGAACGCCTGCCGCAACGACGGCGGCATCATCCACACCCCCTACGGCGAGTATGTGATCGTTCTGATGAACAAGGAGTTCCATGACATCATCGAGTACAACGACCACCCCGCCATGGTCTATGGTGCCCGGGTGTCCCGGATGATCCTGGATCAGATCCTGGCCTGCGAGGGAAAGCTGTATCTGAAGTAAACCTCTCAGGCGCTTCGCGCCAGGTTCACGCTGCGGTGACGGAGAGGTTTCGCAAAGAAGTACATAAGGAGTAGGAAAGTAGAACGAATGGAAATTACATTATCATTGCCAATGCTGCTGTTTTTGATGTTGATGACCGGGTTTGCGGGCTTTGTGGACTCGGCGGCGGGCGGCGGCGGCCTGATCAGCCTGCCCGCCTACCTGTTTGCGGGCCTGCCGGTGCATTACACCTACGGCACCAATAAATTCAGCGCGGCCTGCGGCACCACCTTTGCCACGGCGCAGTTCTTCCAGAAGGGAGCCATGAACATCCGGGTCGGCCTGCTGGCGGCTGTGGGCAGCTTTGTGGGCAGCGCACTGGGCTCCCACATCGTGCTCCTGCTCAGCGATCAGGTGCTGCGCACCATGATGCTCATCATCCTGCCGGTGGCGGCGGTGCTCATCCTCTGGCGGCGGGACCTGCCCGACGAGAACCGGGACGACGGCACCCTGAACGCCAAAAAGGCGGTGCTGGCTCTTGCCATCGGGCTGGGCATCGGCCTGTACGACGGCATCTTTGGCCCGGGCACCGGCACCTTTGCCATCATCGCCTTTACCACCCTGATGGGCTTTGACCTGCGCACGGCGGGCGGCAACGCCAAGGTGCTCAACCTTGCCAGCAACTACGCCAGCCTGGTAACGTATCTTTCCAGCGGGCTGGTGGTGTTCTCCATCGGCATTCCATGTGCTATCAGCGGCATTGTGGGCAACCTGCTGGGCTCCCACTTCGCCCTCAAGAAGGGCGCAAAGTTCATCCGCCCCATGATGCTTGTGGTGCTGGTGCTCCTGCTGGGCAAGATCGTCTCGGACGCGGTGCTGTAATGAACGGATCTTCGGCAAAAAACAATTGACGTTTGCAGGAGAATGGACTATAATAGGGCCAGAGGCCCGCAGAAAAAACGAGCGCTGAGGATGATGTTATGAAGATCCGCTACTCGAAGAACGCCATGAAGTTCCTGAATAAGCTGGACAACAGGTCCGTGCTTCGCATCGTTGCAGGCATTGAGGGGCTGACCCTGAAACCGCCAGCAGGTGATATCAAGGTGATGCAGGGACTGAAGGATGGAACAATGCGGCTTCGGGTCGGAAGCTGGCGCGTGCTTTACCGGTACGGAGAGGAAAACGCGCTGGAGATTCTATTGGTGCTGGATATCGGGAATCGTGGCGATATCTATAAATAAGGAGGTGGCAGGATGTCTGAAATTGCAATGAATGCAGCACACATGATCGATATGCTGCCTGACCCGGACAAGAACCTTGCCTACGAGCTGATCAAAAAGCTGGTACTGGCATGGGACCCGGATTTCACCAAGCTGACCACAGAGGAAGCAAAGCAGCTGGAGGAAGCGAAGGACAGCGGCTTTGTAGATGCCGAAGAGATCGACTGGTCGAAGATCGGACACGAATGAACCAACAAAAAAGAGGAACTGCCGGGAAAGCAGTTCCTCTTTTTGATTGGGTAAGATCAGAAGGTGAAGCCTTCATCGAGGAAGGCCAGGCCGAACGCGCCGGGGCCGGCGTGGGTGCCGATGACGCAGCCGATCTGGCGCACAAGGGCCTCGTTCCGGCCCAGATTCTCCTGCAGGTAGGTCTGGATGGGCTGCACCTCGCGGGGGGCGAGGGTGTAACCGGCCAGCGCATCGGCGCAGGTGCTGATGCCGCCCAGCTCCTCGATCTTCTTGAACAGGGCAACGTAAGCGCCGGGCAGGCCCCGGGCCTTGCCCGCCATAACGACCTTGCCCTCCTTGATGGTGATGAGGGGCTTGATGCCCAGCATCCCACCGGCCACGGCCACGGCGGCGGGCAGGCGGCCGCCCTTGCGCAGATACTTCAGGTCGTCGATGACAGCCACCAGATGCAGATGCTCCTTGGCGTGCTCAAGGGTGGCGGCGATCTGCCCGGCAGTCTTTCCGGCATCCCGCAGCTGAACAGCCAGCCGCACCAGCAGACTCTCGCCCAGGCAGACGTTCTCGGAATCCACAAAGAGGACATTGTCCACATTGGCCATGTCTGCGGCCAGCCGGGCGCACTGGCAGGTGCCGGACAGCTCATGGGAGAGGAAGATGCCCACCACTTCGTCCCCGGCGGCAGCCGCCTCAAGGAAGAAGCGCTGGAACAGCTCGGGGCTGGGCTGGCTGGTGGTGGGCAGCTTGTGGCAGCGGGCCATCACGCCGTAATACACGGTGGGGGTCATGTCCACGCCGTCCCGGAGCACGGTGCCGTCCTCCAGGGTGACGTTCAGGGGGATGACGGTCACGCCCAGCTGCTCGGCTTCAGCGGGCAGGATGTCGGATGCGGAATCGGTAAGAATGCGGATCATAGTAATACCTCCAACGGGGCCAAGAACGGATAACCCGACCAAATCAATCAAAAAGTCGTATAGGAATATACCAGAGACGACGGGAAATGTCAATTGTTTGAATCAATATTTCTTCGTATTTTCGCAATTCCGCTCCGTTTTCTTGCACAAACGGGCCGGAACATGATACAATGAACATCAGGCATTGCGGGGCGGTGCGCTGTGCGCCCGAAGCGGCGGGACAGCGCGGCCCCAAACGGAGAGGGGACGGAGAAGATGTCAGAACAGAACCGCCGCCTGCGGGCGGCAGGCATCGCGGCACTGGCCTGGGCCGGGCTGGCGGCGGTCTGGTGTGTGCTGGTTCCCGGCGGGGCGGCAGAGCTGCCGCAGGGCGTGCCCGGCACGCTGCGCAGCCTGCTGGTGCTGCCGCTGGCCGAGGAGCTGGTGTTCCGGGGGGCGCTGCTGCGCCTGCTGCGGCCGCTGGGGGAGCACCCGGCAAACCTCTGCCAGGCTGTGCTCTTTGCGGCCCTGCACGGAACGCTGACCGAAAAGTGCTACGCGCTGGGCATGGGGCTCATTTTCGGGTGGGCCGCAGAGCAGACCGACAGTCCTGTACCCGGGGTGGTGCTGCATATCCTGAACAATGGGCTGGTGCTGGCCCGGGCGCTGGCAGAAAGGGGAATGGGATGACCGACTATGAGCTGATGGGCGCTGCGCTGGAGGAGGCCGCACGGGCCGCCGCGCTGGGCGAGGTGCCCGTGGGCGCGGTGGTGGCCCGGAACGGCGAGATCATCGCCGCCGCCCACAACACCCGCGAGACCGAGAAAAACGCCCTCCACCACGCCGAGCTGCTGGCCATTGACGCGGCCTGCAAAAAGCTGGGCGGCTGGCGGCTGTGGCAGTGTGAGCTGTTCGTTACGCTGGAGCCCTGCCCCATGTGCAGCGGCGGCATCATCAACAGCCGGATCAGGCGGGTGGTGTACGGCGCGGCGGATACCAAGGCCGGGTGCTGCGGCAGCGTGACCGACCTGTTCGCCCTGCCCTTCAACCACCATCCGGTGGTGGAAAGCGGTCTGCGTGCCGAGGAGGCACAGGCGCTTTTGCAGGCGTTTTTCAAAGACCTGCGGGCACGGCTTGCGGCAAAGCCGAAGTGGAAACCGCCGGTACAGCCGGGGCAGAATATGAAAAAACCGTAAAAAAGTGGAAGCTGCGTGAAAAAGCAGGCGGCTTCCACTTTCTTTTTTCGGCAAATTGTGCTATATTATTTAATGGTGTTTTGTCGAAACCCATCTTGCGCACCTGCCTGTCACGCCAAGCGCCGGACTTTGACCGGAAAAGAAATGGACGCTGACCGGGGGCGATGGGCGGCGGAACATCTCCTGCACGGCGCACAGCTGCTGTGCAGAGAACACGACAGGAGGACCATACTCTTGTACGAAGATGAATTTGAACTGACGTTCAATCTGTCGGGCGAGGAGCCGCAGCCGGAACAGGCTGCGCAGGAACCGCCCGCAGCGCCAAAGCCGAAGGCGGCACCGGCAGCATCTGCGGTGGACGAACCCACCCGGGTGATGGTGCTGGAAAAGCCCCAGCCTGCGCCGCAGCCGGAAATGCCGGAGCCTGTGCAGGAAGAGCCGGAGAAAACACCTGCACCTACCGTGCAGGCAGCAGCCAATGGCCGCTGTGTGCTGATCTCCGGCGGCGACCGGGGCATCGGTGC
>OHIY01001148.1_pt1 | contig 10948 bp, 12 predicted proteins | sample 1568351 | NCBI WGS metagenome assembly OHIY01 (sample SAMEA3879547, study PRJEB24766) | human gut metagenome | biome: human-associated habitat; feature: feces | place: USA | collected 1985/1987 | reverse complement strand
GTCGGCCCGTGTCGTAGACTTGTTTGCCCCCATCGGCAAAGGTCAGCGTGCCTTGATTGTGGCACAGCCCAAAACCGGTAAGACCATCTTGATGAAAGATATTGCCAATGCCATCGCTGCCAATCACCCCGAGGTCTACATGATTATGCTGCTCATCGACGAACGCCCGGAGGAAGTTACCGACATGGCGCGTACCGTCAATGCGGAAGTAATCGCCTCTACCTTCGACGAACCGGCAGAACGCCACGTGAAGATTGCCGGCATCGTCCTTGAAAAAGCAAAACGCATGGTGGAATGCGGACACGATGTGGTGATACTGCTTGACTCGATAACACGTCTTGCCCGAGCTTACAACACTGTGTCGCCAGCTTCAGGTAAAATCCTCACGGGAGGTGTTGATGCCAACGCGTTGCAGAAACCGAAACGTTTCTTCGGTGCGGCGCGCAACATTGAGAATGGAGGTAGTCTTACAATTATTGCAACTGCATTGACCGAAACTGGGTCGAAGATGGACGAAGTGATTTTTGAGGAATTTAAAGGTACGGGAAATATGGAGTTGCAGCTGGACCGCAAATTGTCGAACAAGCGTATTTTCCCGGCGGTCGATATTGTGGCTTCAAGTACACGTCGCGACGACCTTTTGCTTTCACGCGAGACAATCAACCGTATGTGGATTCTGCGCCGTTTCCTTTCCGACCGCACTCCATTGGAAGCTATGGAATTCATCAAAGACCGTATGGAGCGTACACGCACTAACGAAGAGCTTTTGTTAACGATGAACGATTAAAGAAGGCTTCATGTAAATGAATAGCGCCCTCCGTTTGTATAGAAATGGAGGGCGCTTTCTGTTAATTAGTCAAGATGTCATGACTCTAATTCGGCAAGTATTTTCTTCAGTTCCTCGTCAGTGGTGAGGAGTTTTGCCTTGCAGATTTTTAAAAGTTCGAGTGAGCGCGAAGTATATTTCGACAGATTGTCGATGCTGCAATTCTCACCTTGCATTTCCTTGACAATCGTCTCAAGCTCTGCAATGGCTTGCGAATATGTCATTTTTTCCAATTCTTTGTCAGTTTCCATATCTTTCAATTTTAATTATTTCACTTCTGATATTACTTTGCCTGATGCAAAACGGGTCTCCATTACGTCGCCTTTTGCCAATGTCGATGCGTCTGTGACAATCCGTCCGTTGGCAACTGTCAATGAGTAGCCACGCTTTAGCACTCTGTCGGGCGACAACAGCTCCACTTGTTTTTCAAGTGTTTGCAAACGCATCTTCTCGTGTTGCAAGTGTTGTTCCACCGCTATCGTGATTCGTTCTCTCCATACGTCCAGATCCTTGCCAGCCGATTCAATCCGGGTATGTGCCCGCAAAGGTATCATATTCATATAATTCTGCAATATGGATTTGTTGCGTGTTATCGTGTTTTCTGCTGTCAATGGAATGGTGTTTGCGTAGTATGCGAGTTGTTGTCGGACAGAAGCAATCATGTCCTTTGCGATGTTGGCAATCATATCCGAAATCGAGTTAAGCGATTCCAATGCTGTCTGTGCTTTTCCGAGAAGCCATTCGGCTGCTGCTGTCGGAGTCTTTACTCTTACATTTGCCACTTCGTCGAGCACTGTGGTGTCACGGTCATGGCCGATGCCTACAATCACTGGCAACGGGAATTGCGCAACGTTAGCCGCCAAATCGTAATTGTCGAACGCATTGAGTTCTGAAGTTGCGCCTCCACCGCGGATGATTACCACGCAGTCGAACAATCCGGCATTTGCATATATCCGGTTGAGGGCTGCAATAATCGAAGCAGCCGTATTTGCTCCTTGCATTGATGCTTGGAAAAGGCAGGTGTAGAATTTCAATCCTGACTGGTTCCCGTGCAACTGGTCTATGAAGTCGCCGTATCCGGCTGCTGTACCAGCAGAAATAACTGCTATGCGCTGCGGCACCGAAGGCATTTCCAATTCCTTGTTAAGATTGATGATTCCCTCTCTTTTCAGGCGGTTGATTATCTCCATGCGTTGACGCGCCATATCGCCGAGCGTATATGTGGGATTGATGTCGGATATCACAAGTGAATAGCCGAATTGTTCGTGGAAATTAGCGCTTACTTCAACCATTACTTTCAGCCCGTTGCCGAAAGCTTGTCCTGTTGCCGTCTCGAACGTATGTCGTAATACTGCGAAACGGCTTGCCCATATTATTGCCCGTGCTTTGGCTTCTGTAAGCCCGGTCTCGGGATTTTTCTGTACAAGCTCCATATAGCAGTGATTGCGTACCATCACATCGCTTGTTTCCGCTACAATCCAGCAGCGTTGCACCGATGTGTCGTGCAGCAAGCGGTTTACTCTGCGGTTGAATTCCAATAGCGTTATAGCCGTTTCACCCATTTTGTCAAAATTATCCCCAAAGTTACAAAAACGCTTGTGCATTCGCAATATCCATTATAAAATCTACTCCTTCAGTTTTGTCTTTGGTTCGAAAATAATGTTCTCAGAGAGAATATAGGTATTAATGGATAGGAATTTTAGAAGCCGAAGATGTTGCGTGCTATCCAGTAGGTTATTATGATATAGAATACTGCCATTATGGCCTTGGCGCTGTGAATTTTTTTCGTTAGTTTTGGAAATCGTTTTTTCCCGCCGAAGAATTGCAGGTAGAAGAGCAGGGCGAGATAGGGCAAGGCGAAAAATAGAAGCATATTGTAATGTGCCACTCCGGCGATGTCGAAATGCACTAAAGCGTGCAACGCACGTTGAGTGCCGCATCCGGGGCATTTGAATCCTGTGAGTTTCAGAAACAGGCATTTAGGAGCCAATTCCGATTGTGTGGTATCTACGTTGAAGGAATAGAAAATCAATGCCGCAACTGCCAGTAGCGCGATTGCGGCATTGATTGCATATCGGTATTTCTGATAAAAACGCACAAATATCAATAATAGTAGCTTTCAGCAGCCATCGTTGCAGCTCCAATGCCTAATGCGGCTGCAAAAAACCAAATCAGGAAATATATAAGCAAAAATATAGCGGCGGATATTACTCCTATCAATGTGAAAGTTTTTGCTTTCTTTGCCGCTTTTATGGCTTCGGTGAACCGTCCCTGATTCCAGAGTGAATCAACTTGCGCTGCATAGACTATGCCGACTACACCAAATGGAAGGCAACATAGTATGGTGCAAAGAATCGACCACGCCAGCCAGTTGTCAGGCTTTTCTGGTACAGGTTGTTGTGGATTGTAGCCATATTGCCTGTTCTGGTTGTATGGTTGTTGGTAGCTTCCATAATTAGGCTGTTGCTGATAGCTTTGACTGCCTGCATATTGCTGTTGCCCGAATTGTTGCCATGGCGGTTGTTGGAATAATGGTTTAAGTTCGTCAACAGTCTCTGCCGGCATCCAATCGGGCATCCCGTCGCACCATACAGGCGTTTCCGCGGTTACACCAAATTCGGTTAACCGTTCTCCTGCCACAGGCCCTTTTTGGACATTATTGCTATCGATATAGAAATAAGCTTTCATAATTGCCGTATTACTAATATTCTAAAGAGCCGGAAACTATGAGTATGATATAAATCACGTATGTGATGATTCCGCAAATGGCGCTTATGATTGTGAGGTTCTTTGCTTTTTCAGATGCCGCCCTCGATTCGTTGTGCCGTCCTTGTCCCCATAATGAATCGACTTTTGCGGCATATACTACAGCTGCAATTCCTATGGGCCAGCAGCAAAGCACGATGCTCAAGATGCTCCACACCAAATAGTTGTTTGGCTTTGATTCTCCAGGCGTATCATACTGTTGATATTGCTGCTGTTGGTAATTCGGTTGTTGAAAGTTAGGGGCAGGTTGCTGATACGGTTGTTGAGCAATATATGGCGGTTGCTGGTATGTTGGTTGCTGACTATTAGTCAACGCGTTCATAACTTCTGGCACGGTGTTGGCTTTTGCCCAGTTTTCCATTCCTTCTGTCCATACGAATGTTTCCGGGGTTATCTTTTTTATCAAATCCTCGATAGGGAATGGTCCTACGGATTGGTTGTTTGCATCAACATAAAAGTATTGTTTCATATGTCGGATAAATTTAATGCGTTAAAGGTACAAAAAATATATAATCTGTCATTCATTTATTTGAAAAATATGGTGGGAAATAAAAAAACCGGTGTCTCACGACACCGGCGGAATATGGTTTTTAACTATGAGAAAATTTTTCAATTTTAAAATCGGATTTTCTCTTTTCTCCGATTTGCATCACATTGGCAATCCAATGAGACGTGATTAATTCAGCTGATCCTTATGGCTGACAGCTACATATCCTTTACGTACTGCACTTAACGACGCATTAGGATGAAAGCTGTGGGCCGGAGCTGATTTCACATTTGATGCATTAAATACAAAAAAAGTGTTCATAATCTTACCCTTTCTTCTTTTGCGCACACTCTTGTGCTTGATTATACAAACCTAACTAAATATCACTCAAGATCGGTTGATTATACCTATTGTTGAAACCTATGATTCTGTTTCCCGATCTTTAAAACAATCTTTTTACACTGCAAAGATAGTGCCTTTTTTGATTTTGTGCAAGAAAAAGTGTTAAAAATATGTTTTACAACATAATTTTAGGGCATCATTTGGCGTAGTAACACCTGATTTCCCCTATGGGAAGCTTTCCGCAAAGCATAAGCGGGATGCGTGAGCTGTCAGTTGAAATCCAGGTATCTAAATCGTCTGACGATTTTGTCTGTCCGTCCTGTGTGAATGCGAATTTCACGTGGAATGCCTTATGGCGGCTTTTGTCACGTAGTTCTATTTCTTCAATCCCGGCATATTTTATTCTGAGTGTTTCTTTTCTTCTGCCGGAAAATACTGTTATCTCGGATGTGGAATTTTCCTTCATTTTTGAAAAGTCGATAGTCCTGATGTAATAAAACACGCTTAGCATATCGAGCTAACGCCCTTGTGAATGCAATGTTATGTGTTGCGGGTCTCGTCCTGTCCTGTGATGGATGCATTGTGCCGTGACATTTCCACCATTGTCATATACGTATTTTACAGTATCGTGCACAATGCCTTTTCCTTCGTGCGCAGCTTTCACATAGCGTAGTGGAAGTAATCCGTTTTTTCTGATGCTGCATGACAGTGTGTCGCGCACTTTGAAGATGCGGTCTGCCCACGAAATTGTTCGTGCTGCCAATTGGGCGTCATAGTTGTTGCCATTGCCGGTCAGCGTAAGTGTTGCTGAGCCGGCATGTTTCCATATTATGCCCAAATGGTAAATGATTTGGTAACTCAGCCGCTCGTTGTGGAATGCAGAGGCATTCACGAGGCTTGGCATAAATAGTAGAAATATTATTACATACTTGTGTTTCATTGCGTTTGATTTCCAGATTAGACGAAATTTATGTTTTCAGGTTTAATGTCCAATTTCGTGATGTGTTTTGTAAGTGCATATTTTATAATGTTGTTTGGGAGATTTGAAGTATTTGTATTATCTTAGCCGTGAAAACTAACTAAATAATATAACCTATGAAGAAATTTATTTATGGCGTATCGTTTGCCTTTGCTTTCGTTTTTACGGCAATGGCTGCTGATGTGAAGATGGAGCCACCGATGTGGTGGACCGGAATGGAGTCTCATCAATTGCAGATTATGGTAAATGGTGAAAATATCAGGGATGCTGTTCCTTCAATTGATTATGATGGTGTGACTATTGATTCAGTGGCACGACTTGACAGTCCTAATTACCAATTCATATATCTTACGATTGATGACGGCACTAAGCCTGGAAAAATGGATATAGAATTCAAGTCTGGAGAGTCGGTGTTGAAAACACAGTATGAGTTGCTGCAAAGGGATTCTTCATCAGACAGCTATGTCGGATTTGATTCAAGTGATGCGCTTTATCTGATAATGCCGGACCGTTTCGCTGATGGTAATCCGGATAACAATGAGGTGGATGGCTTGCGTAATCCGGTAAGCGTTGACCGAAGCAATCCGAGCGGAAGACACGGCGGTGACTTGAAAGGTATTATGGAGCATCTCGATTACATACAGCAACTCGGTGTGACAGCGATATGGCTGACTCCTGTTCTTGAAAATGATATGCCCGGCGGATCGTATCACGGATATGCAACCACTGACTATTATAAGGTTGACCCCCGTTTCGGCTCGAATGAGGAATATAGGCAACTTGTGGAAGAGTGTCATAAACGGGGCATTAAAGTCGTGATGGATATGATATTCAATCATTGCGGTTTGAGCCATCCATGGCTTGAGGATCTTCCAAGCCGTGATTGGCTCAATTCGCCGATAGATATGAATGAATTGAAAGCCAATACGGTGGATTCGACAGGAGGCGCGTTCAAGATGCCGAAAGATTATAAGCAGACAAATTTCCGTCTCAATACCAATCATGACCCATATGGAAGCAAATATGACCTTGGAATGACGGTTGACGCTTGGTTCACTCTGAGCATGCCTGACCTTAACCAGCGGAATCCGCATCTTATGACGTACCTTATCCAGAATTCAATATGGTGGATAGAAACCACCAAAATCAACGGAATACGAATGGATACCTATCCTTATGCCGATATGGAGGCTATGGCACGTTGGAACGAAGCTGTGTTCCGAGAGTATCCTGATTTCAATATTGTAGGTGAAAGCTGGTTGCATTCTGAAGCGAGCATTGCATATATGCAGAGCGGTAATAAATTCAATCCGATAGACACTAAGTTGCGGACTGTGATGGATTTTCCGTTTCTTAATCTCAGCCGCCCTGCATTCAGTGAGAAAACAATGCCATGGGGTGAAGGCTTGAACCGGTTGTATGACCATCTCGCATTGGATTTTTTATATCCGAAACCTGAAAACTTGCTCATTTTCTTGGACAATCACGACACTGACCGTTTTTTGCTCGAAATGCCTAAGGACTTGTCGCAATGGAAGCAGGCTCAGGTCTTTTTGCTGACATCGCGCGGGATACCTCAAATTTATTATGGGACGGAGTTGCTGATGAATGGAAATAAAAAGGTGACTGATGGCTTGATACGCCTTGATATGCCAGGAGGATTCCCAGGTGATAAGACCGACGAGTTTACCAGAGATGGCAGAAGTGCCATACAGAATGAAGCGTTTGATTTTATAAGTTGTCTGCTCAATTGGAGGAAGGGAAACAAGGCTGTTGCATATGGGAAAACATTGCATTTTATGCCCGACAACGGTTTGTATGTATATCAACGTAAGGCAGGCGACAAGAAAGTAACAGTCATTATGAACGGTAGTGACGAAGCTGTAAATGGCATTGATATGTCGCGTTATGCTGAAATAATGAAGCCTGGCGATGTGTTCAATGATGTGATTTCTGGCAAGCAAGTGACAATTGCCGAGGAAATGGATTTCTCGCCTCGTGCAGTACTTGTTTTGGAATAAAAGAGTATGATGGTAATAAAAATGGGTGCATCTTTAAGACGCACCCATTTTTATTTCTTGCTATGTTCGCAAAGATTATGCTTCGTGAATAGCATCGCTCGGGCAGTTTTCTGCACAAGTACCGCAGCTGATGCAAGTATCCGGGTCGATGTGGTAGATATCACCTTCAGAGATAGCTTCAACCGGGCAAACAGAAGCGCAAGTGCCACAAGCTACACAATTGTCATTGATTACGTAAGCCATTTTCTAAGAATTTAATTAGTTTGTTAAACGTTTTAGCATTGCAAAGATAACAAATTTCCTTTCCAATTGTGCAAATTTATTTGGAATTTCATTCAAATATAATTGCTAAAAGGTTTGCTAACAGTGGTTTCTGTGTGAATAATTTGGAATGATTGCAATTAAGAAACTGAATTTAAATTTGACAATAAACGGGTTTTTAATATATGACATATGATGTCTCTGGCTGTAGTGAGGCTTTCAGAATCCCCTTTTCCACTGTGAAGGTGTTGCCATAGACGTGGTCTTTATATGTCCCGTCGGGCAAAGTCGTGGCTATCGAAAGCTGTGTGTTTTTTTTGCATAAGTTGACTATTGCCGCTCCAGAATTGCCACGGTTGATTTCGACCACGGTGCCGTCGGTCGATACTTTTATTTTCTCTGGCATTCCGTGCATCGCTTTGCGGAACTTGTTGACGGCCACTACTTCAGGGTGCTTGAATTCATCGTTGCCTTTTTCCCCGATCCGGTTGTTACCCCAATAATTTTCCCGAGAACTTCCGGCTGGACGTGAATAAAAGAGCGGAGTGCCATTTTGACGTGCGGTAATTATTGTCCATCCTAAGCGGATTTGGGTGTCGGTAAGTGATGCCGATTCGTTGGCATTGCAATATGTGTCGTGCGACTCGACCCATGTTGTCAGCTTTTCGGGTGTGACTGAATGCTGCCAGTTGCTTACTTCTTTGGCTGTAGTCTTGCGATTACTGATTATCTGGCGTATGACGTGCCCGTAGTTGCTTGCGCACATTCCGAAATATTCGGCGTATTCTTTTTCCTTTACATTTTTGTCCTGTAGCACTTCTCCATAAATGAAAAGGTTGTCCTTGTTGGTTAGCGTGATTCCCTTTATGGGCTTACGTCCCATAGCTACGTCCCAAAAATCGTTTTGTTTGGATTTCGCATCGAGAGGGTCGGACGGCAATCCGATGTGTTTTGCCGTGTCGTAGCGGAATCCGCTGGCTCCGCAAGCAATCAAGTCGTTGACATACTGCATGAAATAGTATTGGAAATCTGGATTTTCGGTATTTACATCCGGCAGCCCTCCCATAGCTCCGGTTGTGCATTGATAACGGTCGTTGTAGTCTTTGATTTCGTTGAGTCCGTTGGCATGGTATAGGTTGTCGCGTCCGCCTACCGCTTCAATGAATTCCGGAAGGACAGCAGTAGTGTCGAATGCTGTATGGTTCGGCAATACGTCCACAAGTATTTTCACGCCATATTTTTTTGCTTCATCGCACATTGCTTTGAATTCATCACGAGTGCCGAGCTGATAGTTGCCTATCTTCCATGCAATGGGCTGATAGTGGTAGTACCATTTCCCATCTCCGAAAATTTGCATACCGCCGTTTTCGCCTACGAAGCATGTGTTGGCAGGAGATGTCTGCACATAAGTATAGCCGGCGTCGGCTATTTCTTTCATATTCTCGCGGATTGTGTTGAACGACCAGCACCAGGCGTGAAGGATGGTTGCGTCGTTGGTTTCCTTGATTTTGTTTTTCTGTGCTTTTACGGTTATACCGCAAAGAAGCACAACAACAATGGTGATAAGTGAATAAAATAAATACTTCATACGATTTTATTGGTTTTAAGATTCTGTCTGCAAAGATAATGTAAATTGGGAGCAGAACAATCAAGCTTGATTGAAATTGTTATATCTTTAGATATAGTCCTGTTATGTGTTATTCTGAAAGATTTGAAAGATTCATAGGCGGTTTTGCCACGGTGGAGTTTTTTCGTACCTTTGCATCTGATTTTTAAGGTTAGAAAAGGTTTATATGATTGCGGTTACAAATTTAAGTATGCAGTTTGGCAAGCGCGTGCTGTTTCAGGATGTGAATCTGAAGTTTACAGCGGGCAATTGCTATGGAATAATAGGTGCCAACGGGGCTGGGAAAAGTACGCTGATGCGGATATTGTCAGGTGAGTTGTCGCCGACACACGGTATGGTCCAACAAGGTTCTGGAGAACGAATGTCGGTATTGAGCCAGGATCACTTTGCTTTTGACGAATTTACGGTGATGGATACTGTATTGCAGGGTCATACGGTGCTTTGGGAAATAATGAAAGAAAAGGATGCTTTGTATGCAAAACCAGATTTCTCGGATGCTGATGGCATAAGGGCTTCTGAACTTGAAGAAAAATTCGCTGAATTGGGCGGATGGAACGCAGAAAGCGATGCCGGGGCTTTGTTGAGCGGTTTGGGGGTAAAGGAGGATAAGCACTATATGCAGATGAGAGACCTGAGCGGTAAGGAGAAAGTGCGTGTCCTTTTGGCAAAGGCGCTTTTCGGCAACCCGGATAATCTGTTGCTGGACGAGCCTACCAATGACTTGGATTTGGAGACTGTGGCATGGTTGGAGAATTATCTTTCGAATTGCGAGAATACTGTGCTTGTGGTGTCGCACGACCGGCATTTCCTTGATGCTGTCTCCACTCATACTTTGGACATAGATTATAATAAGATAACTTTGTTTGCCGGGAACTACAGTTTCTGGTATCAATCGAGCCAATTGGCATTACGTCAACAACAGCAGGCTAATAAGAAGGCTGAAGAGAAGCGTAAGGAACTGTTGGAATTCATTCAGAGGTTTAGTGCTAATGTGGCGAAGTCCAAGCAGACCACAAGCCGTAAGAAGATGCTTGAGAAACTTAACGTGGAGGAGATACAGCCATCGTCACGCCGTTATCCGGGTATTATATTCTCTCCGGGACGTGAACCGGGCAACAAGATTCTTGAGGTCAAGGGGCTGGAGGCTTCGATTGATGGCGAATTGCTGTTCCGTGACGTGAATTTTGCAATAGAGAAGAATGACAAGGTGGTGTTCTTGAGCCATGACCCACGTGCAATGACGGCACTTTTTGAAATTATAACAGGTAACCGGAAAGCAGATGCCGGTGCATATGAATGGGGACAGACAATCTCTACTGCCTATCTTCCGCTTGACAATACGCAATTTTTTAATACAGACCTTAATCTTGTTGACTGGTTGAGCCAATATAGTAACGATTCGAGCGAGATTTACCTGAAAGGATTTTTGGGTAAAATGCTTTTCTCGGGCGAAGAGGTGCTTAAAAAGGCATCGGTATTGTCGGGAGGAGAAAAGATGCGCTGTATGATTGCGAAGATGATGATGACAGATGCCAATACGTTGATACTTGATTCTCCTACCAACCATTTGGATTTGGAGTCGATACAGGCTTTTAATAATACATTGCAGGCGTTTAAAGGTATTGTGTTGATGTCGTCG